>WNFR01005048.1_pt1 | contig 16337 bp, 15 predicted proteins | sample 5400221 | NCBI WGS metagenome assembly WNFR01 (sample SAMN13153357, study PRJNA577476) | soil metagenome | isolation source: 40 cm soil under Madrone tree | place: USA:California | collected 2016-06-14 | reverse complement strand
CCGTTCCGACAGCGGCAGCAACCGGAACGACAGGTAGCGCACTCCCTCCTCGTCCATCCGCGTCCACGAGCTCTCGAGGTCGGCGTGGACGACGACAAGGCCGAGCGGCAGCGCGTCGATCGCGGCTGCGAGACGGTGGAGCAGATCCGCGCTCGCGTCGTCCATGAAATGCGCGTCCTCGACGAGGATCACAAGCGCCTCCCCTTCGAGCGCAGCGACGGACGCCAGGAAGCGCAGCGCGACGTCGGCGAGCGCCTCGGGGAGGAACCGCTCGTCGAGGTAGCGCGTCTCCGCGGTCGGGGGGAGATCGAGGCCGAGCAGGATGCCGAGCAGCGGCACCCGCGGGACGAGCGCCGCATCGGCAAGCGCGACGACGTCGCGTAGACGGCGCTCGGTCTCGGCGGCGTCGTCGTCGCGGGTGAGCCGGAGCAGCTCGCGGAGGGTCTGGCGCAGTGCGTGGTACGGGGTCGCCGCTTCGTACTCCTCGCAGGCGGCGCGCAGCGCTCGAACGGCCGGCGCGGCCGCGAGGGCTTCGCGGAGGAGACGGGACTTGCCGATGCCGGGCGCGCCCGCGATCTCGACGGTCCAGCCGGTCCCCGCTCCGACGTCGCTGAGGATCGCAGCAAGCGCTGCGAGCTGCGGCTCGCGCCCGACGAGCCGAGTCTCTGCTCCGCGCTCGCCGCGCCGGCCGATCACGTTCCCGACTGCCGACGCATGCACGAGCTCGGATTTGCCCTTCGCACGGAACGGCTCGATCGGAGCCGTCTCGAACAACGTGCGCGACCGTTCGAGGACGGCCTCACTCGCGAGGATCTGACCGCTCTCCGCCCGGCTCATGATCCGCGCCGCCGTGTTGATCGCGTCGCCGAGCACGCCGTAGCTCCGCCGGTACGGCGGACCGAAGTCGCCGGTGAAAACCTTCCCGGAGTTGAGCCCGATTCGCAGCGGGATGACACCGGGCTGATCCATGATCTCGCGGGCCATCCGCAGCGCCTGCTCTTCGTCGTGGCCCGTGTGATTCGGCGCGCCCGCCGTCAGCAACACCTTCACACTGCCTTTCGAGACGTCGGCGACGTTGATCGGCACGCCGTACCGGAGGGCCGACTCTTGAATCCCGCGCATGCGTTCGTCGAGCGCGCGCGCGAACGAGACGGTCCCGAGCTCCGCGAGCAGCGCGTCTGTGCGCATCAGGTCGATGAAGGTCGCCGTGATCGTGCGGTGTTCCGGTTCGCTGCGCTCGAGCAGCACGTGGTCGCGTGCCGCAGCCGGAATGCACGAAGCGACCTCTGCGCCGTCCACCGCGCCGACGTCGGGTGCGCGCCCGCGCGAGGCGTCGGGAGGCGCAACGAGGAAGAACGCGTCTGCGGCGGGTGAGCCGACCCACGGACATCCGCAACGTGACGGCACCGCCCGCCACGCGCAGGCGTCCGACCCGGTCGATCGTGCGCTGCATCTCCCAGGCGGCGCGCGCCGACCGTGCCTCGTGCTCCGGACCGTCGAAGAGGAGGAGAAGCGCGTCGCCGCCCCATTTCAGCAGGCCCGCACCCCACTCGTACGCTTCGTCGAGGAGAGCCCTGAACACGTCGTCCAGCGTGTCCCGCAGCAGCTCGGCGCCGATCTTCCCGCGCTGCGCGAGTCGCTCGGTGAGCGCGGTGAACCCCGAGATGTCGACGAAGGCGAGCGAGCCTTCGACCGAGCGGTGCAGCGTGTGCGGCGAGTCTCGCACCCACTCGATCTGAAACCGCGGTACGTATGGCTTGAGCAGCTCCCCGCGGCCGTCGAACACGGACGGCTCGGCAAGGCCGATCGTCGACACGCCGTCGGCTCGTTCGGAAAGCTGTGCCACTCAGCGAGTATGCAGCCACCCGGCTCGATTGTGTGAGCCGGCGCCGACTCCGATCGCGGCTTCGTCCGACGCCGCCCGCCGGATGTGTAGAGGATGCGCGCGTGAAGTTGAAGGTCATCGGGTGCTCACCCGCCTGGCACAACCCCGGCGGGGCGCAGTCCGGTTACCTCGTCGAAGGCGAGGGCCGGTTGCTGCTCGACTGCGGTCCCGGCGTATTTGCCCGCATGCGACAGCAGGAGGGTTGGCCGCAGGTCGACGCGATCGTCATCACGCATTTCCATCTCGACCACTGGGGCGATCTCGTGCCCTGGTCCTTCGGCGGCAGCTTCGGCCCGGGGCGCGGCGCGCCCACGCCGGACCTGTGGCTGCCGCCCGGCGGCGTCGAGACGCTCAAGTGCCTCGAGCCGACGTTCAGCTCCCGTCCGATCCGCGAGGCGTTTTCGGTCCACGAGTACGCCGACGAGTCGCCGTTCCGGGCGGCGGGCTTCGAGGTCACACCCACCCGCGTGCCCCACTACGACCTGCTCGCGTTCGGCCTGCGCGTGACCGACGGCGAGAAGACCCTCGCGTACTCGGGCGACTCGGGCCCGTCGCCCGCACTGGCGCACCTGGCCCGCAACGCCGACCTCTTCGTCAGCGAAGCAACCCTCGCCAACCCCGAGCCGGCGATGCGCGGCCATCTGACCGAAGACGAGATGCTCGACGCGTTCCGTGAATCGGGCGCCGAGAGGCTGCTCGTCGTCCACCGTCCGGACGAGCTGCCGCTCGCAGGACCTCACACGCGAGCGTGGGACGGCTACGAGACGACGGTCTGAGTGCCGGCAGCGAGACCGGCACGTGTGTCACACCGGTGACCATCCGGTGACAGCTTGTGCAAGCGGGACTTTCTCGAGCCATCAGCCAGTAGGTTGACGCGTCGATTGGCGCCGAACGTAGAAGACCTCGTTGCGATCCCGCTCTTCGAATCGCTCGGCAAGTCGAAGCGGTGACGCTCCGCGACGGCGAGCGGATCCCGCTCTCCAGCCTCTTCCTCTTTCTCGGAGCCGCACCGCACACCGACTGGCTCGGCGGCACCGTCGCGCTCGATGACGACGGCTTCGTCCTGACAGGCGAGGCGGGACACGACGTTTTCAGTCTGAGCGGCTAGCGTCCGAGCCACCCGCCGTCGACTGTCAGAACGTGGCCGTGGACGTAGTCCGACGCGCCAGACGCGAGGAAGACAACGGGGCCCTTGAGATCTTCGGGCGAAGCCCATCGACCTGCGGGAATGCGCGCGAGAATCTCGCGACCGCGATCAGGATCGTCCTGTAGCGCCTGCGTGTTGTCGGTGCGGACGTAACCCGGCGCGATCGCATTGACGTTGACACCGTGCGCTGCCCACTCGTTGGCGAACGCCTTGGTCAGCTGGGCGACACCACCCTTGCTTGCGGCGTAGCTCGGTACCCGGATCCCTCCCTGGAACGCGAGGACAGAGGCGACGAAGATCACCTTGCCTGCACCGCGCTCGACCATGTGCTTCCCTATTTCGCGGGTAAGGATGAACTGCGCGGTGAGGTTGACCCCAATGACGCGATCCCAGTCTTCGTCCGGATGGTCCACAGCGGGACTTCGCAGGATCGTCCCAGCGTTGTTGACGAGGATGTCCACGACCGGGACATCCCGCCGCAGGGAATCGAGAAGGCGATAGAGCGCTGCGCGGTCGCCGAGGTCGCACTCGTAAGCTCGGAACGTTCGACCAAGGGCCTCAACGTTCCGTCCGACCTCGCTTCCCTCCGGATCGAGCCGAGCGCTGACGCCGACGATGTCTGCGCCCGCCTCGGCGAGTGCGAGCGCCATCGCCATGCCGATCCCGCGTCTTGCGCCGGTGACGAGGGCCGTCTTGTTGTGAAGTTCGTTCACACAGCTCCGAAGGCGACGGGACGAACCCACGATGCGGTTGCGCCGCGGAGCATGAGCGGCAGGCAGACAAAGAGGGACTCGTAACACGCTTGCGCGGCGAGCTCCTCGAGCCAGAGGTTCTCGATCAGATAGATGCCGCGTTGTACGAGCAGGGCGGCATGCACAGTCCGCGTCACGTCCACGAGCGGAAGCGGCTCCGTTCCGGCCGTGTCTGTCCCCAGCGCAAGCACGCCGTGATCGGCCAGCCAGACCGCCGCGTCGAGTCCGACTCCCGGCTGGCTCTCGAGGTACACGTCGCCGAGCTGGTAGTCCGCGATCTTCCCGGTCCGAACGAGCGCGACGTCGCCGGGTTCGATCGAGATCTGTTGCCGCGCGAGGGCGCTTTCGATGTCGGCCACCGACACGGGGTAGCCGTCTTCCAACCGCTCTTTGGACAGTGCGCGTGGGATGTCGAGGAGGACGCCTCGAGCAACGATCGGAGCGATCGTGTCGACTCCGTGCTCCTTGAATGAGGCGCCGGCCACGGCGTCGCTCGCCGAAACGCCTCCGTGGACGAAACCGTCGACCACCGGGTGGACCAGCGCGTCGATGTGCGTGCTCGTGTGGAGCGACGACTCGATCGCCTCGATGCTGAAGTGCAGCGGCGTCCCGGGTCCTTCCGAGGTCGGGTCGGAGGTCCAGCGGCGAGCGAAGCGCGCCATACCGGGGAACTGCGGCATCGACTCGTGGATCCCGACGCCGAGATCGAACAAGGTTCGCCCGGCCAACGGCTCAGGGTTATCGTGCATCAGGCACGATCATGTATAATCAGGCATCGTGCACGAAGTGTCAACGCCGACACCCGGCTCGTGAGCGGTAGACGGCGCCCGGCGGCTGCGTCTGCCCGTGCCGGCGGCCCCGGCGTGATGATCCCGCGCCGCCAGATCCTCACCGACGAGACCTACGACTCGATCATGAGTCTCCTGATGAATCACCAGGTCCAACCTGGTGAGCGGATCAACATCGACGCACTTTCACGGATGCTCGGCGTGTCCGTCACGCCGGTGCGTGAGACCCTCGCGCGGCTCGAGTCGGAGGGCCTCGTGACCAAGCAGGCGCTCGTCGGGTACACGGCGACCCCACTCCTCACGCTGCAGCAGTTGTCCGACATGTACGAGGTCAGGCTTGCTCTTGAACCGCTCGCCGCAAGGCAGGCCGCGTTGCGCTCGAGCCAGGAGCAGGTCGACCAGATTGCGGCCACGGTGGGCGGCGGGCGAGCCTCCCCCAGGGGAACCAGATCGGACGAGCACCTCCTCGTCGCGCTGGACGACGAGCGCTTCCATGCGGCAATTGCACAGGCGGCGCGGAACGATTTTCTTCGCGACGCGGTGGATCGCCTTCACTCGCATCTCCACCTGTATCGGCTCTACCAGAACGCGAAGGTCGTCCAGGAGGCGACGCTGCATGAGCACGACGCGATCGTCGAGGCCCTCCGCCGTCGCGACGCCGACGCGGCAGAGCAACAGATGCGCGCACACCTTGAAGCATCGCGAGACCGTCTCGTCGACGTCGTGAGCCGCTCGAGTGATGCGCCGGGTGTGGGTGCCTCATGAATGCTCGTCTTCCGTTTCCGGGACTGTCATTTGCCGGGAATGTCGCCCTCGTGACAGGAGGCGCATCAGGCATTGGGCTCGAAACCGCGTTGACGTTCGCCGACCTCGGTGCGGATGTCGCCGTCTTGGATCGCGATGCAGTGCGTACGAGCGCGGCCGCGGCGGAGATCGAAGAAGCCGGGCGCCGTGCGGTCGCCGTCGTGGGCGACGTCGCGTCGGAGGACGACGTCGCACGTGCCTTTGCATCCGCCCGCGACGAACTCGGCGACGTCGGTGTCGCCGTCGCCTGCGCCGGCATACTCGGCGACTACGGTCCCGTGGACCAGACGGACCCGGCGATGTTCGACCGCGTCCTCGACGTCAACGTCCGTGGGTCGTTCCTCGTCATCCGAGCGGCGGTCGAGCAGATGCGGCGCCGCGGTGGCGGCTCGATCGTTCTGCTTTCGAGCCTCGACGGTCTGCAAGCCGAGCATGGAATGTCGGCCTACTGCACATCGAATGGCGCGCTCCTCAACCTCGCACGCTCGGCCGCGCTCGATCTCGCTCGCGAGCGGATCCGCGTGAACGCGGTCTGTCCGAGCGCGACGCTGACGCCGTTGCTCGAAGCGCGTCTCGCGACACTCCCCGACGGGGAGGCCGTCCTCGCCCACTATGCGTCGAAGCATCCACTCGGCCGCGTACTGATGCCGCGCGACATCGCCGCAGCGATCGCGTTCCTTGCATCGCCAATCGCTGAGGGGATCACAGGAATCTCCCTCGCGGTCGATGCCGGCATCGGCGCGACCTGGGACTACTACGAGACGCCGCCCTGGCTCGTGGCGGAGCGAGTGCCCTAGGGAACTCGTGCGGCGAGGAAGTAAGGATCCGTGGATCTGAATCTTCCTTGGCTGAGGTCCTGGATCGAGGTGGTCGACTCGGGCGGCTTCGCGCGCGCGGCGACGAGGCTCCATCTCTCCCAGCCGCGTGTCTCCGCGCACGTTGCGAGTCTCGAACGAACACTCGGCTGCGCTCTCATCGATCGTCGCGCGCGACCGCTGGCGCTCACCGACGAAGGCAAACGGCTTCTCCCGAAGGCGCGATCGATCCTCGCGGTGGTGGACGACACCGTGTCCGACATGCAGTCCACCGCGACAACCCTCGCCGGCAAGCTCACGATCGCCAGCTTTGCGAGCGCCAGCTCAGCGTTTCTGCCGTCGATTCTCATGCGGCTTCGTGACGCGAATCCGCTCCTGCAGGTGGCAGTGCTCGACGGGGACTTCCAGACGATCGAGTCGGCGCTGTGCGAGCGGCGGGCGGCGGTTGCCTTGCGTCCGCTCCGTCCCGATCCGGCAGACACTGCGCTTGTCAGACGCGGTCTTTGGCGAGAACCGTTCGTCGTCCTTGCTCCGCTTGGTCATCCGATTCTCGAAACTGAAACAGTTCGACTGGACCAGATATCCCGCTTCCCCGTCATCACCATCGGCGATCCGCTGGATGATCCGATTCTCGGCTACGAGGCGTTGGCGGCGATGCACTCCAGCGGGATTGCCGCCAACGTCGGTTTTGTCTCTCATCAACCGACGACGCTCGCAGCCATGGTTCGCGCGGGGCACGGCATCGGACTCATCAACCTCCTCGGCGCGAGAATGGTCCGCAACGACGGGCTCGAGATGCGCCTGGTCGACAGCCGTTACCTCCGTCGCGACGTCGCTCTCTGGTGGCACTCCGGGCGCCCGCTCAGTCGTGCGTCACAAGCCTTCATCGAGTTGGCCTTGAGCAGCGAGCTGCCGGAAGGCACGTTGCCGATCGTTCCGGACTGACGGCATCGAGGCGAAGCAAACGCTGCGTGCTCTTTCGCGCTGTTGTCGTTGGTCCCTTGACTGCAGCGTGTTTTGGTGTTCATTCGTGCAACGGATCATCCGTATCCGACATCCGTGTTGGATCATCTTGCAACCGCGTGTTTGAGTGAGCTACGTGGACACGGTCGCTCCGAAAGACAAAGACAACCGCGCGGTTGGTGCGACAGGTCTGCTGTCGCCTCTCGTCGTTGATCTGCAGCCAGGCGACGAGGGCGCGGTCATCACGTCCGTCGAGACGTACGCACTCGCCGTTCCGCTCACGCGAGACATTGCCGATTCGACAGCGTTGATGAGCTCCTGGATCGTTCCGGTCGTCGAGATCCGCACCGCCGACGGACGAATCGGAACGGGAATCTCAGGCGTGCATTGCGCACCCGAGCTGCTCTGCGAGGTCGTCAGCGGGTACTACGCGCCGAAGCTCCTCGGCGCTGCTTCGGACGACATTCTCGGAACCTGGAAACGCCTGTACTGGTTGCCGACGCACTGGATCGGGCGAGCCGGAGTCGTGCACATGGCCTTGTCCATGGTCGACATCGCGCTGTGGGATCTCGCAGCCCAGCGGGCCGGAGTTCCATTGTGGAAGATGCTCGGCGGGACCGCGGACGCCGTCGAGACGTACAACACCGATGGTGGCTGGCTGAACCTCCCGATCGACGCCGTCATCAGCGACCTCGTTTCCCTGGTCGACAGGGGCTGGCGGCGCGTCAAGGTCAAGGTCGGCAAGTCGGACTGGCGGGAAGACGCGCACCGGGTCCGAGCAGTTCGTCGAGCGATCGGCGACGACGTGGTTCTCATGTGCGACGCGAACCAGCGTTGGGATTTCGCAACAGCGATTCGGCTACTGCCGATTCTCGAAGAGGTCGGCATGGACTGGATCGAAGAGCCACTGCATGCCGATGACCTCGACGGCCACACGCGCTTGCAGCACGCTTCAGGCCGCGACATCGCCGCAGGCGAAAGTCTCTACTCGTACCACGCGTTTTCGAGCTTCATTGCCGCCGACGCGATCCGCGTCGTGCAGGTCGACTGCACGCGCGTCGGTGGCGTCACCGAGTGGTTGCAAGTCGCACAGCACGCTGCAGCACGCGGCCTGCGTGTTTCCCCGCACGCCGGCGACATGATGCAAGTCCATCAGCACCTCGTTGGGACGGTGCTCACCGAGACTCCGCCGCTGATCGAGTTCATCCCATGGACTCAGGATGTGTACGAGCACCGAAGTGTCGTGCATGACGGGTTCATGGAGCGATCGCAGCATCCAGGTGCGTCCACGGCGGTACGTGCCGACGCCCGTCAGAGCTGGCAGATCCGTGGAGTTGGCGAAGTGAGCACATGGGCCGATGCCGCCAGCTGACAAGAGAGCCTCTGCGCCGCAGCAGATAGCTCATCAACGTTCACAGGACGACGAGCAAAGGAGCTCACAGATGAGAAAGGGAAGCCCAAAGACGAACAGTCGGATGGGCACCATTGCAGCGGCGTCGATGCTTGCTGCACTGATCTCGACGGCGCTGCTGGCTGTTCTCGCAAGCGGTGCCGCCGCCGCCACCGGCAAGGTAGGGCATTCAGCGTCGGGTCAGGCAAAGAGTGCGAGTCCTTTGGTTATCGGCGACATTCTCTATAACAACGACGCGTATCAGACTGCGCAGCAGAAGTGGATGCAGAAGTACGCCGACAGCATCGGAGTCAAGATTGTCTTCGAGAACCAGCTCGGGCAAGGGACGAACGCCCCGAACCTGATGGATGACCTGCTCGCCAAAGGCGTCAACGGCGTCATCTTCCAGCCGGCTGACGCCAATGTGGCCGTGCCTCTCGTTCAGCAGGCACAGGGGAAGAAAATCCCCGTGCTTGGTTGGGCGATTCCGTTCGGGACCGGAGTGACGACTCCCTACATTGGCCTAGCCGAATCCACGCAGGCGTTCGCCGCCGGGAAGCGCGCGGCTCAATACGTGCAGAGCCACTTCCCGGGCCAGAAGGTGCGGGTGCTGATCGTGACCATCCAGGGCGCGTCGATTTGCAAGACCATCCGGATGGGGAACTTCGAGAAGGGCGTTAAGGCTGTTGCGCCAAAGGCGTCGTTCGTGTGGATCAACGGTGCAGGCGACCGCAACAAGGCGGTCACGGTGACAGAGGATGCCCTCCAGCGCGAGAAGGACTTCAACATCGCGAGCGGCTGCAACTCGGACATGGCCATGGGTGCGCTCCAGGCCTTCAAATCCGCCGGCCTCGGCGGAGCGGTCAACAAGAAGCCGACCCACACCTACTTCTACAGCATCAACGGCACCGACGAAGAACTGCGGGCACTGACCGATCCTTCGTCACCGCTCATGGAAGACCTCGGCTTGACGCCCAAGGAAGTCGCGAAGACCCTGATCAACACCATGATCAAGATGATCAACGGCGGAATCGATGCGTACGGTTCCTACACGGCAAACGTTCCGGACAAGGCGCTGACGCCTAAGTGCGCCACCGCGAATGCCTTCAACAAGGACGAGTACTTCGCCACGAAGAACTTGCCTTGCGCCGGGAAGTGACATCTGACCTATGTTCGATCGAACGTCAAAGCGACAAGAGAGCACGCAAGAATGAGCCGGAATGGCGTGGACGCGGGCGCACTTCTCACCGTCGAGCGACTCAGCAAGAGCTACGACGGGGTGCAGGCGCTGCGCGAAGCAAGCCTCACAGTCCGAGGCGGAGAGATCCACGCCCTTCTCGGCGAGAACGGAGCAGGAAAGTCCACGCTGATCAAGGTGCTCGCCGGGGCGACAAGGCCTGACGCCGGGGCGATCACATTTTTCGGGGAGCGGGTCGACTTCGGATCGCGTGCGGAGTCGATCCGCTCCGGCATCAGCGTCATCTTCCAACGAGCGAACCTCGTCCCTCAGCTCACCGTCGCCCAGAACGTTCTACTCGGCAACGAAGACGCGCGCCTCGGATTTCTCCGCGACCGCGGCCAACGGCACGCGATCGAAGATGTTTTGTCGAGAATCGGCGCGGACATCGACCTCAACCGAACCGCAGACAGCCTGCGTTCCAGCGAACGGCAACTCGTCGAGATCGCTCGCGCGCTTTTGCAGGACGCTCGCCTGCTCATCCTCGACGAACCGACCGCGTCGCTCGGCACCGAGGAGGTCGATCAGCTTCACACGACGCTGCTCGATCTCCGTGCGTCAGGCATGGGAATCATCTACGTCTCACACCGGCTGGCAGAAGTCCTGTCGGTCAGCGACAGGATCACAGTGTTACGCGATGGGCGCACCGTGGGGACGAGCTTGGCGTCAGAGAGTAGCTCGGGCGATGTCATCAAGCTCATGCTCGGACGCGAGGCATCGCATGTGTTTCGCAAGGCTCCACACGTACGCAACTCAGTCGCACTGAGTGTCCGTGGTCTCGCGACCGCGACCGGCCTGAAGGACATCAGCTTCGAGCTCCGCGCCGGCGAGATTCTCGGAGTGTTCGGGCTGCTCGGGTCGGGCCGCACTGAACTGGCACGCGCGCTCTTCGGTGCAGATCCCGTGCGCAAGGGCGTGATCGAGACTGCAGGCGGCACGCGGAGCAGTCGATCGCCGTACGAGGCCGCGCGTTCAGGTATGGGTCTCGTTCCCGAGGAGCGCACGACCCAGGGCTTGTTTCCCGAGCTTTCGGTCATCGACAACATGACCTCGGGGCGGCCGTGGCTGTACAGCAAATACGGGTTCATCCGCGAAGGCCGGCGGCGCGAGCTGGTGAACGACATGACGCGGCGTGTGCGCCTGAAGTTGGTGTCACCGGGCCAAGCGGTCTCCGCGCTCTCCGGAGGTAATCAACAGAAGGTTGTTCTCGCGCGCTGGATGTTAGGTGGCTCGCGTGTGTTGATTCTGGACGACCCGACCGCCGGGGTGGACGTCGGAGCCAAGGAGGAGATCTACCGGCTCATCGCAGAACTCACAGCAGACGGTACTGCGGTCCTGCTGATGTCGTCCGAGCTACCGGAGGTAATCGGTCTCTCCGATCGAGTGATCGTCATGTTCCGCGGCGAGCTGAACGGCTCGTTCGAAGGAGACCAGATGTCTGAAGAAGCTCTACTTCGCGCAGCGCACGGAGAGGCCGCATGACGGACATGATCCAGCCGAGAACTCAATGGCTGGGCATTCCGCGAAGCCTCTCGCGGTCTTCGCTCACGACGTGGTTCGCGAGGCCGACGAGCAAGACCCTCGTCATGAACGTCGGCATCTTGATCGCGCTGGGCATCTGGTTCTCGATCGAAACAAGCAGCTTCCTCGCGACTCAGAACCTCACCAATCTGATTCGCCAAGTTGCGTTCGTCGGAATAGCGGCTTGCGCGGTCACGCCCGTCATGATCGCCGGCGGTCTCGACCTCTCCATTGGCGCGACAGTTGCGGTCGCGGGCGTCACCGCGGCGACGCTCGTCGCGCACTCCAACTGGCCGCTTCCCCTGGCGTTCGCGGCCGGCGTCGCGGCCGGTGGGATCGTGGGAAGCGTGAACGCATTTCTGGTCGTCGTAATGAGGATCAATTCGGTGATCGCAACCCTCGGCACGCTCTACATCGGCCGTGGCCTCGCCAACATCGTTGCCGGCGGCTCACCTGTTACCGGCGTCCCGATCCAGTTCAACAATCTTGCGACGAGCTCCGTCGGGCCGATTCCGGTGCCTGTGCTCATCTTTGCGTTGATCGCCGCGACCATGATCGTCGTCGAACGCAAGACACTGCTTGGACGATGGGCAATCGCCAGTGGCGGGAACCAGGAGGCGGCGCGACTCTCCGGGATTCCGGTCAACCGGGTACGCATGATCTTCTATGTCGTCTCCGGCTTTGCGGCCGGACTGACCGGGATTCTCATCAACTCCCGCATTGCCACAGGCGACCCGAACTCAGGCACCGGCTTTGAGTTCGACGTGATCGTTGCCGTCGTGCTCGGCGGTACCGCGATCAGCGGCGGCCAGGGAACCATCGTCGGTTCCATCGTCGGCGTGCTGATCATCGGCACCCTCGACAACGGCTTGAACTTGATGGGGGTCGATTACTTCTACCAGTACGTCGTGCTGGGAGCTGCGCTGATCTTCGCCGTGGGCATGGGCGAACTGCTGCGACGCACATGGAGCTCCTTCTCGCGTCGATGACAGCGCGCCCGCGTCCCCATCTCGACCAATTCGAAGAGTGAGGTGCAGGAGATGTCCGCAACCCCTCGTGAAGTGGCTGAGTCCTACTGGCGTGCGGAGGAGAGCCGCAGCGTCGAAGCCGTGCTCGCGCACTTCCACGAAGACGCCGTCTTCCACCCGGTCAGCGGGCCGCTCAGGGGGCACAGCGAGATCAGAACGTTCTACGACGGGATGGGAGACACGTTCCCCGGCCTTGAGGTCACGATCACGCATGAGGTCAGCTCGGGCGACGAGGCCGCGCTCGAGTGGGAAGCGGTCCTCATCGACCGCGAAGGCACGCGCTTCCCGATCCGAGGCGTGAATATCGTTCGAGTCCGCGAGGGGAAGTTCGAGCACGTCAGGGCCTACTTCGATCCGACGCAGTTCCCGACGCCAGAGACGGTGGAATGATCGACTGGACACAGAAGGTCCGGATCGGATCCACCGACCTCTTCTTGCCGCGCATCGGGCTCGGCACGGCCTCGCTCGGGAACTTCCTCAAGGCGATGACCGACGAGGAGGCCGTTGCAGTGATACGACACGCGCTGGCGGCCGGAATCACCTACCTCGACACCGCGCCTCTGTATGGCCACGGCCTTGCAGAGAGCCGCGTCGGCGGGGCGATCGTCGCTACGCCTCGGGACCAGTTGGTGCTGTCGACCAAGGTCGGAAGGCTGTTACGCGAGGGTGCTCCACGCGACGAGAGCCAGTACTACCTAGGCGATCCGTTCTACAAGGACGTTCCGTCCGCGGGCCCGGTGTGGGACTTCAGCTACGACGGAATCCGCGCCTCGGTAGCGGAGAGTGCCGAACGCGTGGGCGTCGACCGGTTCGACATCCTTCACCTGCACGACCCTGACGAGCACTTCCGCGAGGCGAGCACGACCGGCTTCGACGGTCTTGCCGCGCTTCGAGCCGAAGGCTCGGTCAGCGCAATCGGCGCAGGCATGAACCGGACTGCCGTGCAAGCGCAGCTGGTGCGCGAGTGCGACCTCGATATCGTGCTCGTCGCCGGGCGGTATACGCTGCTCGACCAGTCGGCCATGGACGAGTTGATCCCGTTGTGCATAGAGCGCGACGTCTCCATCGTCGTCGGAGGAGTGTTCAACAGCGGCGTCCTCGTCGACCCGTCACCAGGAGCGCTGTTCGACTATGTTCCGGCGCCAGACGACGTTCTGTCCCGGGCACGGCAAATTCAAGACGTGTGCCGGCGTTACGAGGTGCCGATCTCGGCGGCCGCGGTGCAGTTCCCGCTCGCCCACTCCCAGGTGAGCTCATTGCTGCTCGGACCACGCTCGATCGCGGAACTGGAAACGAATCTCAATCTGTTGAAGGTCGACATCCCGGCCGACTTGTGGACGGAACTCAGTCGCGAAGGTCTGATACGTGAAGGCGCACCCGTGCCGACGTGATCGACGCGCATCATCACTTTTGGGACCCCTCGCGCCACAGCTACCCGTGGATGCAGGGTGACGTCCTCGACCCGGTCCGCCGGCCATTCGGCCCGGAGGACCTTCGCGGCGAGCTGCGGCGGGTCGGTGTCACTGGAACGGTGCTCGTGCAGACGTTGTCCGACATCGCGGAGACGCGGGAATTCCTTCAGGTAGCCGCGGCCACGGACTACGTCCAGGGCGTCGTCGGCTGGGTCGATCTCACGTCGCCCAACGTCGCGGATGATCTCGACGCTCTCCTCGGTGGCGCAGGCGGAGCATGGTTGGCCGGGATCCGCCATCAAGTTCACGATGAGCCGGATCCCGACTGGCTGTGCCGCGACGATGTGCGGTGCGGCCTCGCCGCCGTCCAAGCGCGCGGCCTTGTCTACGACATCCTGGTTCGCGCACGCGAGTTGCCTGCCGCGACGAAGACCGTCCAAGCGTTGCCCGACCTGCAGTTCGTGCTCGACCACATCGCGAAGCCCCGCATCGTCGACGGTCGCGACGACCTTTGGACGGAGCGCATGCCTGCGCTTGCGGCACTGCCGAACGTAACGGTCAAGCTGTCAGGGATGATCACCGAGGCGAACTGGGACTCGTGGACCGCCTCAGACCTTCGTCCGTTCGTGCGGTCGGTCGTCGATTGGTTCACCCTCGACAGGGTGATGTTCGGGTCGGATTGGCCCGTCTGCCTCCTGGCGGGGTCCTATGAATCGATGCTGGCAGGGTTGGAGGACGCTCTCGGTCGCTTGAGCGCGACGGACAAGTCGCGCGTCTACCGAGACAATGCTTGGCGTGCGTACGCGTTGGGGGCGGGCGCGCGGGCCGTCCAAGAGTGACCACCTCTCTCTGACGACATAGCCGAGGGGCTGCGGAATTCACGCATGCGATCCGCCGGCTCGCCGATTCCCGGCGGCGGCGGCGGGTGCCACAGTTACGGAGATGGCGAATGGTTGAGCCCGGGCGTGCGCATCCGGTCGGTGCCCGCATCGTCGACGGCGGCGTCAACTTCTCGGTGTTCTCGGAGAACGCGTCGGACGTCGAGTTGCTGCTCTTCGCGAGCCCGGACGATCCCCTCCCGGCACACGTGATCCCGCTCACGCGCGACTTTCACTTCTGGCACGTGTTTGTTCCCGGCGTCGGAGCCGGTGCGACCTATGCGTACCGCGCCGATGGGCCGAGCGGCGGCCCGTTCGCGTTCGACCACGACAAGGTGCTGCTCGACCCGTACGCGCGCGGCGTCGCCGCCGCCCTCTGGGACCGCAGCGCGGCGACCCGGCCGGGCGACAACGTCGGTACTTCGCTGCGTGCGACCGTGGTCGACCCGGCGGCCTACGACTGGGAGGGCGACCGGCCGCTCGGCCGGCCGATGGCAGAGACGATCGTCTACGAGCTCCACGTCGGCGGCTTCACCCGCTCGCCCACGTCAGGCACTGCGCGCCCCGGAACCTTCGCGGGGCTCCAGGAGAAGATCCCGTACCTGGTCGAGCTGGGCGTCACAGCCGTCGAGTTGCTGCCGGTCTTCCAGTTCGACTCGACCGTCGCCGACTTCTGGGGCTACAACCCGATCGCGCACTTCGCGCCGCACGACGGCTACGGCTCGGGCGACGAGTTCCGTAACCTCGTGAAGTCGCTGCACCGTGCCGGGATCGAAGTGATTCTCGACGTCGTTTTCAACCACACGGGCGAGGGCGGCAAGGGCGGGCCGACGATCAGCCTGCGCGGGCTCGGCAACGAGGCGTACTACATGCTCTCGCCGCAGAACGAGCTGCTCGACTTCTCCGGCACCGGGAACACGCTCGACGCCAACGACCCGATCACCGCGAAGCTCGTATTCGACTGCCTCTGCTACTGGGTCGAAGAGCTGCACGTGGACGGGTTCCGTTTCGACGAGGGCAGCGTGCTCACGCGCGGCCCGGACGGCGCGGTCATGCAGTACCCGCCGGTCGTCTCGCTGACCGAGCTCGCCGACCAGCTCGGCGAGACGAAGCTGATCGCCGAGGCGTGGGACGCCGGCGGGCTCTACGAGGTCGGCTCTTTCCCGGGGCGCCGCTGGTCGGAGTGGAACGGCCGCTTCCGCGACGATGTGCGGCGGTTCGTACGCGGCGATCGCGGCCTCGTCGGCGCGGTCGCGATGCGGATCGCCGCCAGCTCCGACCTCTATCAATGGGCGCGCAGACCGCCGCAGTCGAGCATCAACTTCGTCACCTGCCACGACGGCTTCACGCTGAACGACCTCGTCTCGTACAACGGCAAGCACAACGAGGCGAACGGCGAGGATAACCGGGACGGCAGCAACGACAACCTCAGCTGGAACTGCGGCGTCGAGGGCGAGACCGGCGACTCTTCCATCGAGGCGCTGCGCCAGCGGCAGATCCGCAACTTCGCGGTGATCCTGCTCCTGTCGCAGGGCGTGCCGATGATCCTCGCCGGCGACGAGGCCCGGCGCACGCAGCACGGGAACAACAACGCCTGGAACCAGGCGAACGAGGTCTCGTGGCTCGACTGGGACAGCGTCGCAGCGAACGAGTCATTGCGGCGGTTCTGGAGGCTGCTCATCGGCTTCCGCAAGCGGCACTCCGCGCTGCGGCGCGA
>WNFR01003458.1_pt1 | contig 16337 bp, 10 predicted proteins | sample 5400221 | NCBI WGS metagenome assembly WNFR01 (sample SAMN13153357, study PRJNA577476) | soil metagenome | isolation source: 40 cm soil under Madrone tree | place: USA:California | collected 2016-06-14 | reverse complement strand
AAAACGTCCATTGCGCTGACGCGGCCGATGACCTACCACCCGGAAGTGCAGCACGGCATCGCCGAGATCACGATGGATCTCGAGACGATGGGGCCGCACGTCGAAGCGATCGCCACCGACTGGTCCGAGGGCCGGATCGGGCCGGACTGGTTACTGCGGCTCTTTGCGGTCAAGCATCGGACCGTGGAAGCGGCGTTCCAGATCGTTGATCGGGCGCTCGATCTTTCGGGCGGCTTCGGCATGTTCAAGAAGAGCGAGCTCGAGCGGCTGTTCCGCGACTGCCGCGCCGGCCGGTTCCATCCGGCGAACCCGCTGCTCACGCACGAGCTCGTCGGTAAGATCTCACTTGGGATTAGCCCGGACGAGCAGCCTCGATGGGGATAATTCGTTGATGCTTGCCTGCGTTCGCCAGTAAAAGTAGTGGCGACCCTAACGGGATTCGAACCCGTGTTACCGCCGTGAAAGGGCGATGTCCTAGGCCTCTAGACGATAGGGTCACAAAAGCCGGGCAATATCGAATTGGGTCTTCTTGATGCAAGCTATTTGCCGCGATCTGGTCCAACTCCTCAGCGTTGCAGCGCATTGCGATCGAAAGTGTTGAAAAAATCCCGGAATCGCATCGGCGCTGCTCAGTTCACTGATCCACTCGGTTTCAAACTTGTTAGCAATTTGGCTGTGCGGGTTGTTGCTCCGCCGTGCGTCGCTAGAACTCGCTGCGCATTTGCCACAAGACGCGCGCGCGCTCCGGAGTCGCGCAACAGTGCGATCATCCTCGCTTCGAGCGACTCCGCATCTGGCACCTCAATTGCGCCTTCGCTCATCACCAGCCCTCGAGCAAGCGTAGAAAAATTCTCCATGTGCGGCCCGAAAATTATTGGCTTTCCCGCCAGGATCGGCTCAACCGGATTTTGGCCGCCACGGGCCGTGAGGCTCTTACCCATGAACACAATCGTCGCTACGTTGTACCAATCCCGAAGTTCTCCCGTGCTGTCGAGCACCACGCAATCGCGCAACGCTCCCTGCGCCGGACTAATCTCGCTCCGCAACGCGACGGCGAGACCAAGTTGTTCGAGTTTTGTCCGAACTTCTCGCGCGCGTTCAGCATGTCGCGGCGCGATAATCAAAAACAGTTCCGGAAATTCCTGACGCAGATTGCGAAAGGTCTTTCCCAGTATTTCCTCCTCGCCGGGATGCGTGCTGCCGCCCAGAATAATTAGTCGGCTCCGGTCGATCTTAAGCTCAACCAAAAATCTTTCGGCCACGCTTGGATCGACGTCTACATTTTCCGGATCGGACTTGATGCTGCCGACATGACGAATGCGTGCGCGGTCAACCCCGAGTGCGGCCCATCGCTCAATGTCGTCGGAGTCTTGCACGCAAACGAGATCGAGCCGTGCAAAAATCGGAGCGACCACAAAATGAAAGCGGCGGAATCTTCCTTCCGATCGGGGAGATAACCGCGCATTGACCAGCGCGACTGGAATTTGGCGGGCATGCGCTTCTGCCACAAGGTTCGGCCAGACCTCGGCCTCGATAAGAACAACCTTTGATGGGCAAATCACGCTCAAGGCCCGCCGCATGATCGGCCAAAAATCCAGTGGTGTGTACATGACTTCGATCCAGTTCGGAGCATTCTTGTTTGCGAACGCAAACCCAGTTGTAGTGGTTGTCGTCAACACGCATGGTTGATCCGGTTCGAGCGCGCGCAACCGGGCAGCTAGCTTGAGCGCGACGGCCACTTCGCCCACGCTGACCGCATGCAACCATGTCGATCTTCGTTTCTGTAAGCGGTTGCGAAGATCGACATCGTACCATCCGAGGCGCTGTCCGAATTTTTCCCGGTAACCGCCGCGGCGGATCATCTTCACGATATAGCCGGGCAAAAAAAGCAAGAGACCGAGCGGCCAGAGCAGGTTGTAAACGAAACGCATCACGGCGCGTCTGCCTTCATTTCTCCCGGTCGCAAAAACAAAACCTCCGTTGCGCCATATCGCTTCGCGCGAACGATCTCCCAAGGTCCTGTCTCAGGAACATTTTCCCCTGGTCGCTTTTCCAGAACAAAAATTCCGTTCGTTTGGAGCAGCTGCACCAAGGTTTCGTTCGACAAAAGCTTCTCCGTATAACATTCCCCCGATCTAGTTCTTTCGTAGGGCGGATCGGCGAAAATGATTTCGAATTTTTCTGCCGAAGAAAAGCGCTTTAGAAACTCAAACACGTCTTGCTCGCGGACGCGGGCCCGGAACTTCGTCTTGGCCAGGTTCTTCTCGATCACCGCAGTAGATTGTCGATCTTCATCGACGAAAAGAACAGAAGTTGCGCCGCGGCTCAGCGCTTCAATTCCGAGCCCGCCGCTTCCCGCAAAAAGATCGAGAACGTGCGCGCCGATAACCACATCACCCAAACTCGAGAAGATCGCGGCCTTTACGCGATCCATCGTTGGCCGGACGCCGCGCTTGGGGACGCTCAATTGAATTCCGCCGGCTGAGCCAGCGATCACCCTCATGGCGATGGGGCCGTGCTCGGCTGCGGTTGCGGCGCAGCCGGCGATAGCCCAGGCGTCTCGGCTGACTTTTGCTTTTTCGAACGATCGCTCTTGCCGCCTCTGAGAAAGCTGTTGATCACGCTCCCAAAATCCTTGAGATCCCGTCCGACAACTTTCTCGACCAGATTCGATTTGGGCCGATCGATTGTTCCGCTCACTTGGAAATCAACCGCGAAATAACCGGGCTCACCCGTCGGTTGGAAATTGGCGCGAATCGGTTTGAAAAGCTGACCGCGAATCTTGTCGTTGATGGCGAGCTGCGAAGCCAGTCGCAATTTCCCATCAAACGCAATCGTGCCCTTGGCCGAGAGGCGAGTATTGGGCGAACGCAAAATAAGTTCATCGACCGTGACTACCCCGGAGTCGACGTGATATTTTCCCTCGGCCTGTTCGAGATGGAGTTGGGTCAGTTCTTCAATCTGCAGGATTTGGCCAAGCGCTACCAGCAGGCTGTATTGCCGCAACTGCCCGTCACGCAGCAAGATTTCACCGGTTCCGCGAAGAGCACTCGGATCGGTAATTTTTCCGATCGCTTCAAAGCTTCCTTCGAGCTTGCCTTGCACCATGCCGGTAGGTCCGCCCGCGTCCGCGATGATCCGGTCGGCCTGGACATTGCGAAATTTAATAGCCACGCTAAAAGGCGAATCCTCCGATTCCGGTTCCATGGCAAAGCGGCCGGAAAGATCGCCGCCACCAGCGTGGGCGGACATTTGCGGCAGATCGAGCTGGGTCGGGTTATAGCGAAGAGTTGATCGCATTTGCTGGAGGTAAAACCGGTCGTGCAACGAAATCTTGGCCACGCTCGCATTGCCGTCGAGCGTGACCGCATTGCGAAAGTTCGAACGGAACTGCAAACCCTCAAAAGCAGCCACGAAATTTCCCGATTCATCGAGAAATCTGAAATTACCGCCGGATACTTTGATTCGTCGAATCTCAGGAACGAACTGAACCGGGGTGTGCTCATCTCTCTTTTCGCGATTTGGGCTCATGTCTGGAACAGGCGCGGATGTGAGAGAAGGTAAGGGAGACTGCGCCGCGTCTGTTGTCGCGTCATCTTCACTCGCCGAAACAATCGAATCTTCCCGTTGCGTCGATCCAGGCAATCTCCATTTGCCGTCCGAGTTTTGTAGCCAAATCACGTCTGGCTCGACCAGTAATATCTCCTTGATGACCAAGCGCCGTGAGAAAAGTGACAGGAAACGAATGCGGAGCCGAAAAGCCTTGGCATTGAGAAAATTTTCCGATGCACGTCCCGAGATTTGCGCGATGGTCAGCCCGCTCAGCTTGAGCCCGCCCCAGGGGGTGACGCTAATCCGGCGGATTGTAAGCGGCGCGCCCAGACGCTGGCTGAGTTCCTGCTGAATTCTTGTTTGTGTCCCTTGCGATTGCACATAAAGATTGACCCCGAGCAAAACGATTGCCGCCAAAGCCAAGAACACTCCGAGGACAATCAGGAGGAATCGTCTGAACCTTTGCACGCGGAGACGTTACGCAGACCAACTTTGAAGAAAAGATCAAAGCCTCTCGGCACCCGAAAATGAACAACACGCTGGTTATTCTCAACCCAGCCGCGCGCGGCGATCGTGCACGGCGGCAGCGCGCGCGTGTTGAGACAATTGCCCACGGCAGCGTGATATGCCCCACCTCGCGTTCTGGCGAAGCAGAGACGCTCGCCCGCCGCGCCGCCGATGAAGGATTCGAAAGAATCGTCGCCGCCGGCGGCGACGGTACGATTCACGAAGTCGTCAACGGCCTCGCTGGAACTGAGGCCGCCCTTGGCCTTTTGCCGATGGGAACGATGAACGTCTTTGCCACGGAACTCGGCCTGCCTATACATGATCTGGGACTTTGCTGGGATATCATAGAGAATGGAAATACACGCCTGGTCGATCTTCCGAACGCAAACGACAAATACTTTGCGCAACTCGCTGGGGTGGGACTCGATGCGCAAGTGGTCAAGGAAACGAGCCTCGCGCTCAAACGAAGTTTTGGTCCTCTGAGTTATCTCATTCAGGCAGCCCAAATCGCCGCCCGCGTCCCGCCGCGCCTTTCCATCGAATCGGAAAATGCTTCCATCGACGAAGGCTCTTTTGTCCTGGTCGGCAACGGACGGCTCTATGGCGGCCCGTTTCCGTTTTTCAAACACGCCGTTAACAATGATGGGTTGCTTGACGTGATTGTCTTCAAGCGTCTGGGTTATCTGGAGATCATCAGATATCTTCAGAACGTCTTGTTTAGCTCCGAGATAAATGCACCAGAGGTCGAATACTTTCAGACATCGCGCCTGCGCGTGACCAGCGACCAGCCGGTCCCGGTCGAGCTTGACGGGGAGCTGGTCGGAACCTCTCCGGTTGAATTCGGCGTGCAGAAACAGTTCCTTCGCGTCCTCGCCCCTGCCGAAAAGATCGACAATCACGACGCGTTGCGATAGTCTTTTAGCAATGCGTTTGTCTGGGGGAAAGCCGTTATCCTTCACACGCCGCTGGACGCAGCAGCCGCGCCCTGTTCTCCTCAGCTTAATCGGCCTGAACGTGGCCGTTTTTGTCGCGCAGCTTTTCCTCGAGGCCTACGAGCCCGGTTTCGTTCGCGACTATCTTGCCATGACCGAACATGGCGTGCGCGACGCTTATTCGTGGCAATTCGTCACCGCCGCTTTCCTTCACCAGGGGCCGTGGCATTTATCCGCGAACATGCTCGTCCTTTATTTTCTTGGCCGGGATCTCGAAACCATCCTGGGCCAACGCCATTTTCTTTATCTTTATCTCTTCGGAGCATTCGCCGGCGAACTCGGACATCTCTTTCTCATGCCGTCGGATTGCATTTTGTTCGCCGCTTCCGGTGGGGTGGCTGCGGTTCTGTTTGCTTATGCCACAATCCTTCCGGAACTGGAATTGGTGTCGATGCGTTTCAAAGCAAAGTACATGGCTTACGGGGCGATGGCCGTCGCGCTCTTACTGATTTCCATCCAGCGCTCCGGCGCAGTTGCTCATAGCGCCTGCCTTGGCGGTCTCGCCATAGGATGGCTTTATGCACATCTTCTCGGCTTCGGACGCCCGTCCTTCTGGCAACGATTCCTCACACGCCGTCGCGCCGTCGCCGAGCGCTTCCGCCGCATGGATGCGGAGCAGTTTATCGCCGAGGAGATCGATCCGTTGCTCGAAAAAATTTCGCGGGCCGGCGTCACCAGTTTAACGCGTGCGGAACGGCGCATTCTTGCTCAAGCGCGCGAAAAAATTCTCAAAGCGCAGGCGCGTTAATCGCGCCTAAGCCGCGTGGCACCGGCTTCCAGCCGGCGATCTAATCATCGGCAAAATGCCGATGCCGCGATCCGCAAGATCGACAATTCGTCGTCTGCGCGCATCTTTCGCATTAATGGATCGCGATGCGCGCTGGGTTCGAAAAAAAGCTGCTACATCGTGCCATCCGCCACAGGTCGAAAGCGCGCTCTTTCAACTTCATGAAGTCTGGCCGAACACGGCACCGCCGATTGTCGATCTAATCGAAAATTTCCCGCTTGGCGAAGCTGCGTTATTGCATCTTCTCGCCTTGTCGAGCATTTGTGTGTCCCGCCTTGTACGGGATCCTGAAACGTTGCTTTGGCTCGCGCAAAGCGATATTTGCGCCGAACGTCGCGGCCCGCGTCGAATGCTGGCCGACCTGCAAGCGTGGAGCGATGGCACGATTGCGGCCGACAATTTTCGCTCGTTACGGCGGTGGAAAGGCCGCCAGATGACTCGAATCGCATTGCGCGAGCTCGCCGATGTCGCGCCCTTAGAGGAGACGACCCTTGAATTGTCATTGCTCGCGGAGATTTCTCTCGGTCAAGTTTTCGATCATTGGAACGCGGAACTTCGTCAACGCTTCGGTTCGCCGACGGCCGAATTCGCGATTCTCGCCCTGGGCAAACTCGGGGGCCACGAGCTCAACCATAGTTCCGATGTCGATCTTCTTTTCGTTTATAGCGAAGAGGGAGAACTTTCGCCGCGCGGTACTTATCACGAATGGTTTAATCGCCTTGGCAAAAAAATTCTCGAAACATTTGCCGCACCCCACGCCGAAGGCGCACTCTTTCGTGTCGATCTTCGCTTGCGACCAGAAGGTTCGGCCGGACCGCTCGCGCGCTCGCTCGCAAGCATGGAAAATTACTATGCCGGCTTCGGAGAAACGTGGGAGCGGCTTGCCCTAATCAAAGCGCGCGGAATCTGCGGCAGCCGCGAACTGGCCTATGAATTTCTGAGAGAACATCAGCCTTTCATCTATCCGAAGAATCCAACACCCGATCTTTTGGGCGAAATCGCCAATCTCAAAAAAAGGATCGAACGTGATGTGGTCGGACCGGAAAATCTCGAGCGCGACGTTAAGCTCGGGGTCGGTGGCATTCGTGAGATCGAATTCATCGTCCAGGCGCTTCAATTCATTCACGGCGCGCGGCATACGTTTTTGCAGGAGACGAGCACCCTGGAGGCGTTAAAGGGTCTGGCTGAGCTGGAATTGATTCCGCAACAGGAAGTTGTCGATCTTGACCGGGCTTATCGATTCTTGCGCCGGACGGAACATCGTTTGCAGATTGAAGCCGAGCAGCAAACGCACACCGTGCCGGAAGACCCGGCGGCGTTACGTCGGCTCGCCCTCAGTCTTGGCTTCGCATCAAGTGCGCCATTCACGGCCGCGCTAAAGAAAGAAATGCAAAACGTCCGCTCGATCTTTGAGCGGGTCATTTCGGAAACACCACAGGAATCGCACGTTGTCGATCTAAGCATTTTTGCGGACGAGAAGCGCGCGATCAAGGCGCTGAGCGATCTCGCCAAGGGAACGACAGCTTCCCATGTGGCGCCCCGCACCCGGCAAGTCTTTCGCAGACTTCGTCCGTTCTTACTGGCTTGGCTCGCCAAGACGGCCGATCCGGACGCGACGCTTAATCAATTCGTCCGCTTTGTCGAAAGCTACGGGTTGCGCAGTTTGCTTTTCGAGCTTCTGGTCACAAATCCGCGCTTGCTCGAGTTGCTTATAAAAACATTCGACGCCAGCCGTTTCGCCGGGGATCTGCTCATTCGACGCCCGGACCTACTGGAAGACGTCACGCGAGACGAGAGCATCGATGCTTCGCTTTCGCTGAGCGACCACCTGCGCCGCCTTCGCGCATCAGGCGCAACCCGGGAAGCCCTCAATCCAGTTCGCGCCTATCGTCAAACACAGTTGCTGCGCATTCTCTTGCGCGATGTTTTGGCACTGGTCGAGCCGGCTGCGCTTTTCGCCGAACTTTCCACGCTGGCCGAGGCGTGCCTCCTTTTTCTGAATGATCTTGTCGGGGAGACGGGTCTCACCATCATTGCGCTCGGAAAATTTGGCGGCCGCGAGATTACCTATGGGGCGGATCTCGACGTCCTCTTTGTCGGCGATGATAATCGGGCGGCGCAAAATGTTATGACGGCGATGGCGAAGCCAAGTGCAGAAGGAAACATCGCGGTGCTGGATGCACGCCTTCGGCCCGATGGCGAGAAAGGGCCGCTTGTCGCTCCACTAGACAGTTACGAGACCTACTATCGGCGACGCGCCCATCTTTGGGAGATTCACGCGCTGACCCGCGCGCGTCCCATTATTGGTCCGTTACAACAGTCGTACATCGACATAGTGAAAAGCATTTGGAGCGACATTGGCCGCCAGCCCCATCTCTTCGACAAGATCGACCATATGCTCATGCGGATCCGGCGTGATCGAAGTTCCGGCGCGGATTTCCTGGAGTTTAAAACTGGCGAAGGCGGATTGATCGAGGCCGAGTTTCTTGTGCAAGCGCTGCAAATGCGCGCGGGAATTTGGAATCCGAACTGGCGCGACGCGCTGGACGCGCTGCGGGAGAATGGCGTGATTTCAAGTAATGAAGCAGCGGCGGCCGCGCGCAGCTATGAGTTTCTGCGGCGCTGTGAGTCTGCTCTTCGTCGTTGGGAAATGAAGAATGCTTCGACGTTGCCCCTAAATTCCGAGGAGCAAAGAAAGTTAGCGCGGCGACTCGGTTACGAAAACGCCGAGGCGTTCGCGAAAGAATATGCCGATCTTAGACAGACGATCCATCGTCTTTACGATCGCCATGTAAAGGGCGCGACCAGCTAGCCTTTACCGGCGAGCAATCTGCCGATCTCTTGCAGGACAAGAAAGCTCACGAGCAGTCCCGCGCACACGATCACGAAGAGCAGCGCGAGAATGACGATGACGAATACCCAATCGCTTTTGCGCGAGCGGCCCGGGACGGCAGAATGTTTCTTAAGAAGCTCATAATTGCGCACGTTCGATTTGAACCAAAACGAAAACGCATCGCCAATGCCCGGAATGATGCCGACGAGTTCGTTGATTAGAATGTTGAGGGACATCCGCGCGAGCAAAATTTTCGGGATGCCACGGCGCGCCGCGGCGATGATGGCGAGCGCAGACACAATGGCGGAGGCGGTGTCGCCAATTCCCGGCAGCAAGCCGATGATGGGATCGACACCAAATCTAAATTTCGTCCCGGGGACGCGCAAAAAATCGTCCATGATAATGGCGATCCATTTGAAGAGTGGCTCGAGCGAAGCGCGCTTCTCTTTTTCCTCCGGCGGGAGAAGCTCCCACTCCAGATCGTGTCGATCTTTCATTGCGGTTTTCTCACGGCTGACCATAAGGGTGCCACGCTCAACGGCCCGACAAGTGAAGGGTAACGCGAAAAAGCGTCGACGGACGCATAGAAGAACTCGCCTGCCAGGCGAGTGTCGATCTTACCGAAACCGAACGTGCTTAGCCCGGAATCTCCTTCAACATCTGGGTGTTGGTGGGGAATTTCTTCACGAACATCAACAGGCGTTGGATTGCTTCTTCGGGTTTATGTCCGGCCAGTCCGCGACGAATCAAATTGATCTTCTCAAGTTCCCACGGTTGTAAAAGGAGTTCTTCCCGCCGCGTTCCGGACAAGAAAATATCAATCGCCGGATAGATGCGTTGATCGCTGATCTTTCGATCCAAAACCATTTCCATGTTTCCGGTGCCCTTGAATTCCTGGAAGATGAGCTCGTCCATGCGACTGCCGGTTTCGATGAGCGCGGTTGCGACAATGGTGAGTGATCCTGCTTCCTCGGTGTTGCGTGCGGCTGCAAAAATCTTTCGCGGCGTTTCCATGGCACGCGCATCGATGCCGCCGCTCATGGTCCGGCCGCCGCCGCCCATCGCGTTGTTAAAAGCGCGGGCCGTACGCGTGATCGAGTCGAGCAAGATGAAAACATGTTGGCCGGCTTCGACGAGACGTTTCGCCCGTTCGGCCGCGAGCTGTGCGATACGAGTGTGGCTCTTAATATCGCTGTCATTGGAGCTGGCGATAATCTCAGCCTTAGGGTGCGAACGCCGGAAATCGGTTACTTCTTCCGGCCGTTCGTCGACCAACAGAATAATCAACTTCATCTCCTGATGGTTCTTAACGACGGCGTCGGCGATATGATGCAGCAAGGTAGTTTTTCCGGTGCGCGGGGGCGCGACGATGAGACCACGCTGGCCCATGCCGAGCGGCGTCATCAAATCCATGATGCGCGTTGTGTATCGGTCCGGCACGGTCTCGAGCTTGATCCGTTTGTTCGGATTGATGGTGGTGAGTTCCTCAAAGGGACGGAGTCCCTGGTACTTCGTCGGTTCTTCACCGTTAATTGTCAGCAGCTTGATTAACTGCGGGCCGCGATTACCGCGGCGTGTTTCTCCGTAGATCCACATTCCGTCGCGCAAACCAAAACGACGGACCGCTTCCGGCGTCACAAAAATGTCCTGAGGCGTCTGAATGAAATTACGCTTGGCATCACGTAGAAAACCGAAACCTTTTCCCGAAATCTCGATGATGCCTTCCCCAAACTCCGGTTCGCGCTGAGCGTCCGCGCCACCCTCTCCTTCGGCGGGCAATTGTCGATCTTGCGCTTCGCCCCCCATTGGGTCGGCGGTCGCCGTGGCAAAGTCCTGACCCTCGCCTCGCGGTTCGTCGTAGGATGAATTGGAATTATCGTTGCGATCGCCGCGATTATAGAAACGTCGGCGCGGGTAGCGCCGACGGGGCCGGCGCGGCCGCTGATCGGGAGCAGTCGATCCTGTTTCCACCGGGGGCGGCGGCTGGTTTGGGTTCTCTTCGTTCATAATCAAAAAAGGCTGTAGCTCACCGGAGCGAGCGCACCTTACAAAATCGGAAATTTCAGGCCGGCAATCTGGCCAACAAATCGTCGGGAATGTCTAGATTCGAGTAGACGTTTTGCACGTCATCATCTTCTTCGAGGGCATCGCACAGGCGCATGATCTGCCGCGCGACCGCCTCGTCGGCAATCGGGATAGTCGTATCGGGAATGAACGTAAACTTTTGCCCATCGGTGGTTATGCCCGCTTTTTTGAGCGCATCAGCTACGGCGTAGAGCTGATCGTGGGAAGTGGTTATAACATACTCATCCTCCTCGGTTGTCAACTCTTCTGCTCCGGCCTCGAGGGCCAGCTCTAAAATGCGATCCGCATCGATGCCAGCTCGCGGAACCGTGATCTGACCCTTCTTATGGAACATATAGGAGACGCTGCCGCTGCTTGCGAGATTGCCGTCATTCTTCGTGAAGATGCTTCTGATCTCTGCCGCAGTGCGGTTCTTGTTGTCGGTCGCGGCTTCCACAATCACAGCCACTCCGCCTGGCGCATAACCTTCATAGACGATCTCGTCAAAATATTGCGCCTCGCTGCCTTCCCCGGTCCCGCGCTTGATCGCGCGCTCGACGTTGTCGTTCGGCATGCTCTGGGCCCGCGCGGCCTGGATGGCGCTGCGCAGCCGCGGATTCGAATCGGGATCACCGCCGCCGGCCTTCGCGGCAATGGAGATTTCCTTCGATAATTTACTGAAGACCTGGCCGCGTTTCGTGTCGATGGCGCCTTTGAAGCGCTTGACCTTGGACCATTTGCTGTGTCCCGCCATAAGGATGCGGAGTTAATTTATTTCTGAACAGAAAACTGCTAAGGAAAACTCAATTCGAGATACTGACACCTCGCGAGAGAATGGCTGGCGAGGAGAAAACTACGAGGGACATTCAATCGCGAACGGGGGTTTTTGTCAAACAGCAACCAGAGCCCGTTTTCGGGCCGTGGCATCGAGAATCCGCTTGCGCAAGCGCAGCGATTTCGGGGTGGCTTCGACGTACTCGTCCGTGTCGATGTATTCGATGGCCCGTTCCAAACTCATGCGCAAAGGCGCTTCCAGTTGAATGCCTTTGCCGTCTCCTTGCGAGCGCATGTTGGTGAGATGTTTCGCCTTACACGGATTGACCGGCAAATCTTCCGGACGCGCATTTTCACCGACAACCATGCCGACATAAATGTTCTCTTGCGGGCCGACAAAGAGGCGACCTCGCTCCTGGATATTATTTAACGCGTAAGCGGTGCTCGTGCCGGATTCCATCGAGACCATGACACCGCGATTGCGCCCCTCGATCTCGCCCTTGAACGGCGCGTACTCGCGAAATAGATGGCTCATCAGGCCTTCGCCCCGGGTGAGATTGATCAAATCGGTTTCGAAACCGATTAGACCGCGCGTTGGGATTATTGCTTCGACGGCGACACGGGCGGCGTGATGGTGGGTGTGCACGATTTCGCCTTTGCGCGCGGCCAGTGACTGCACGACGTCGCCCAGGTTATTTTCTGGAAGATCGATATATAGATTCTCGATCGGCTCGAGGAGCTCGCCGTTCTTATCGCGGTGGAAAATGACCTCGGGCCGCGAGACCATCACCTCGTAACCTTCGCGTCGCATTTGCTCGACCAGAATGGCGATCTGCATTTCGCCGCGCGCATTAATTTCGAATGCGCCAGCTGTTTCGGTGTCGTTTATTTGCAGCGAAACATTGCCACGCGTCTCACGCACCAAGCGCTCTTTGATATGTCGGGCGGTGACAAATTTCCCTTCGCGACCGGCGAACGGCGAATCGTTCACTAAAATACGCATACGAATGGTGGGCGGATCGATATCGACGAACTGCAAAGGCGCGCGCTCCTCCCGATCGGTCAGCGTTTCACCGATATAAACCTCTTCAAAGCCAGTGAGCCCAACAATCTCGCCCGCGCTGGCGTGTTTCGTCTGAACTTGCTCGAGGCCTTCGTAAGTGAAAAGTGCGGTGACCGTGGCCCGTTCGCGACTTTGATCGCGATGAATGCACACAATCGAGTCACCTACGGAAACCCGACCGCTGACGACGCGGCCCAGTGCGATCCGGCCGAGATAATCGCTGTAGTGAAGATTCGACACGATCATCTGGAAGAACGGTTCGCTTGAAACCGTGGGCGGAGGGACGTGCTGAACGATGGCCTGGAAGAGCGGCGTCATGTCCTGGCTGTTGTCGTGCAACTCACGAAGGGCAAAACCGTTCTTGGCGCTGGCGTAAATGATTGGGAAATCGAGTTGCGTGTCGGTGGCCTTGAGCTCGACAAAGAGATCGAAAACCATGTCGAGAACCTTGTGCGGACGCGCGTTTTCTCTGTCGATCTTGTTGATGACGACGATCGGCTTGAGCCGGTTTTCCATGGCCTTGCGCAAGACAAAGCGCGTTTGCGCCTGCGGTCCATCATGCGCGTCAACCACAAGCAGAACGCCGTCCACCATTTTCATGATGCGCTCGACTTCGCCGCCAAAATCGGCGTGGCCGGGAGTGTCAACGATGTTGATTCGATAACCGTTCCAGTGAAAGGCGGCGTTCTTGGCGCGAATGGTGATTCCCTTTTCGCGCTCGAGGTCCATTGAATCCATGACCCGCTCCTCAATCTTTTGATTGGCGCGAAACGTGCCCGATTGGCGCAATAACTGATCGACCAGCGTGGTCTTGCCGTGGTCGACGTGCGCAATAATGGCGATGTTACGAATCTTATCCATGGATTCTTCTGTATTGTAGGGCAATCTGCCTTGGGCGGACTGCCGTGGTTGAGCCGGCAGGGTCGCCGCGGCGACCGCCTGCCCTACAATTGAGGGGCGCGAGGAATATGCTCGCGTGTGGTCGTGGCGTCAAACTTGACCGAGAGGATCGACAAGAAAAATTCTAAGGCAGTTTCATCATCCAAGCACGGCGATCTGCATCTCATCACGCGAAATTTTAAATGCTGGTACGGTGTCGATGTCGCTCGGCCGCTGCAACGAGACAGTGTCGCGTAGCCTCCAGAATAGAAAGCACGAGGGGCCGGCTCTCGCCGGCCCCTCGAAATAGCTCGTGGCTCGGAGCCACGACTGGTTGCCTCTACTGCAGTTGCAGCGGGAGCAGCGCAGCCTCTTCCTTGCCTGCCCTATTGTCGAGCGTGACAATCATTTCTCCGAGCGCAGGCGTCAGCGCCCACTCGGTCGGGTTGATTGTGACCGCGACCGTTCCCGACGCACCCTTCGGTACCGTTACGTAGTCGCCCTGGCTGATTGAGCTCGCGGGGGGTGCGCTTGCATTCGCCGCACCCGCGTTGAACTTCGCCAGACCGGGGACCGCATCGACGAAGTTGCTTGTCAGGTCGAAGCCGAATGCGTGGTAGTTGAAGCGCTTGTTCGGAGTCGTTGACATGCACGGCTCACCTGATCGGCAGAATTGGTCCGAACGAACGACCAGAAGCGCCGTGCTACTATCTGTAGGCGCGGCCGCGAAGAAGAGCAGGCTTGCGCCCGCACTGCGGGTGCTGAAGACAAACGTCGCCATTCGGCCATTAAACGCACCGGTCTGCACAGCGCCTTGGTCGACGCCGATGACGATGTAGTCGTCAGTACCATCCTGGTCGACGTCGAGGTAGATGTCGAACTCGTTTGTCGCGGCGTTAGACCAGCGACTCCACGTGTTAACAGCGAAGACGATATCCCGCCGGTTCGGAGAAGCACCAGTCGGATCCGCGAACGACTGCACGCCAATCGCTCGGACGTCCGCCGAGTTCGTACCTTTCGCGTTCGGGTCGCTCAGACCCCAGGCGTAGAAGTCGGCGTTACCTGCGATCGGCCCGCTCGAGTTCGAGAGAGTCGCGTTCGTCGAAGGTGACGCCGTCGTCACCGTCTTGGGCATCGTCGCGTTTACGCCCGAGAGCGCCCGTGGCACGAGGTAGTACGGCACACGCAGCGTGACATTGTTGTTGTCGGAGGCCGTTGCGGGTGTGAACTTGATCAGACCGGCCACCTCGCGGAACGAGAGCCCGGACCCATTCGAGTTACCCGCCGTGGCAACCGGCACATTCAACGTGACGCCAACCGTGACCTCGGTGCCCGCGGGAATCGTCACCGAGCTGGAGCCCAGGACGATCGAGTGCGGCGACCCTGCGGCATTGGTCTGCGAGATGTTGAATGTCGCCGCCGAGCCGCCCTTGTTGCGGACCTTGATCTGCTTCGTCTGGCTGAAGTCGGTCTTGAGTTCCGAGAACCCGAAGTTGAGCGTCGAGGTGGCCGTGTCACCGAGGGCGATCACGTTCGTATTGACCGCCGGGACCGGCTGGACCAAACCGGTTCCGCCCCGGCTCGTCCGGTATGGAAGCAAGCCGCCGATCGCCGACGGATTGCCCGTATTGACGATCGCCGCTTTCCACTCCTGCACCTGCGTCCAACTTGGGTGCGCCTGCTTGACGAGCGCAGCGACACCGGCCACGTGAGGCGAGGACATCGACGTGCCGGAAATATATGTGCCCCCGTTCCCGGACCCCACCAGGGTCGAGAAGGTGCTGACGCCGGGGGCCGTGATATCTGGCTTGAGCCAGCTGTCCCCGGTCCGCGGGCCGCCGGAGCTGAAACTCGCGAAGCCCGTGAAGCCCGGGTTGGCGATTGTGGCGTTGGTCAGTGTGACCGTGCCTGCGGGGCCAGGTGGAGTGGTTGTGTCGGCGCCGGCAAGCTTGCTCGAATCAGATGTCGCATTCGCGATCACTCCGCGAATTCCAAAGAATGGAATGGTAACGGTGTACTGAAACCCGTTGTCTGGATCGGATGTAATCGGACCTTCAAAAGGCGGATAGCCCGTGTCGGTGTTGAGCATCGCCGCTGCGGCAGCACCAGCCTGTTGTGCGCGGATCGCCCTCCCGACGCGTGAGCAGGTGCCGCGAAGCGTGACGACGAGCTTGCCCGACACGCCGCCAGGATAATTAGTATAGTCGGCGTTACTGCATCCAAGCGACACCGGGCCGTTCGGGTAGCTGGTCCGCAGGACAGCGACCGACAGATTGGTGCCATTCGAGAAGCTGGCGCCGTTTGAGTTCTGTGCCGTGATCGTCCCATCTGTGCTGATAACCATTGTCGCACCGGGGAACCCGTTGTGGGCGTCATTGGCAGCGACGCTAATCGTGCCGGTGCCACTTGCCGGAGAGCCGGTGATGTACTGGTTCGCGCCGCTGTTACCGGAGGACGCCACGACGATCACGCCAGCCTTGGAGGCGTTCGTCGATGCCACAGCCGAAGCGTCGTCGGCCGTGCCGAACGGCGAGCCGAGCGACATGTTGATCACGTCCACGCCGTCGTCGAAGGCCATGTTGATCGCGTCAACCGTAAGATTTGTCGAGCCCGCGCAGCCGAAGACGCGATAGGAGTAGATGTCGGCCTTGGGCGCGACACCCGGACCTATCGTGAACGCACCGGAGGTATAGATGGTCGGGTTGTAGGGGCCTGCGTACGTCGCCCCGCCAGAGGTAACGCCAAAACCGGCCGCAGTGCCGGCTACGTGCGATCCGTGTCCGTTGCAATCGAGCGGGTTCGGATCGGGAGCGGGTGTGTTCGAGCCGTTGTAGGCGTCGCCAACGAGATCGAAGCCGCCCTTCACCTTGGGCGCCGATGGCCCGA
>WNFR01010454.1_pt1 | contig 16339 bp, 19 predicted proteins | sample 5400221 | NCBI WGS metagenome assembly WNFR01 (sample SAMN13153357, study PRJNA577476) | soil metagenome | isolation source: 40 cm soil under Madrone tree | place: USA:California | collected 2016-06-14 | reverse complement strand
CCCAGGAAACCATTCAGGGCGTGCTTTATCTGGTGGAAGACAAGACGCGCGACGTCACATTGCGCCAGGAGTTGATTGCCGCAGATGCTGCCAAGGACCAATTCCTGGCACTTTTGTCTCATGAGCTGCGCAGTCCCCTGGCGCCAGTAATTGCGATGGTGGGGGAGCTGGAAGCTGAGGTGCCAGATTCCCAGCCTGTCAGAGAGGCACTGGAGGTCGTTCGGCGTAACGTTGAGTTGGAAGCGCGGTTAATCGACGACTTACTCGACGTTACCCGTATCTCGAAAGGGAAACTGCAATTAAGCTTTGAGACGATTTGCATACACCAAATCCTGCAGCGCGCTTACGAGATATGCCGGAAAGAAATCGAGGCAAAGAATCTGGACGTGGAATTTCAGCTTCGCGCCGTGCACACGTACGTGCAGGGCGATCCCGCGCGTTTGCAACAGGTCTTTTGGAATCTGATCAAAAACAGCGTGAAATTTACCCCTGAAAAAGGCCGAATTACTGTCGAGACCCTTAACCCGACGGCAGACAAAATTGAAGCTCGCGTCATCGACACCGGCATTGGCATCGAAAAGGAAGCAATTGATAAAATCTTTAACGCATTCGAACAGGGACAAGCTGACATCACCCGCCGCTTTGGAGGCCTCGGGCTTGGCTTGGCCATTTCGAAGGCGCTGATCGACGCGCATGGCGGGAAAATCAGCGTGCAAAGCCCCGGGAAAGATCAGGGGGCCACGTTTTCAGTGGAACTAAATACGGTATCGACTCCGATCAGTCACGACGGCGAAGGGGAAGATCAACCGGCGGATCGGGAAGCAGAAGCGACCGTTTCAAAGCACCGGCGCGTCCTGCTTGTGGATGACCATTATGACACGTGCATCGGAATGAAAAGAATGCTCGAGCGCCATGGCTACGAAATTACTGTAGCCCATTCCGCTGAACAGGCAGTCGAGAAAGTCCGCATAGAGGACTTCGATCTGCTCATCAGCGACATCGGGTTGCCGGATCGCAGCGGTTACGAATTGATGCGTGAAGTGCGGGTCAACAAAGATTTGCCTGGCATCGCGCTCAGCGGCTTTGGTAGCGAACAAGACGTAAAGCAGGCCAGGGAGGCAGGTTTCGCTGAGCATCTCACCAAGCCAATTAATTTTGAGCGCCTGGAAAAAACGATCCAGAACTTGCTCTCGTGAGCTACTCTCCGCTCGGTACCCCGGCTTCTGTTTTGGTCTTGCGCTCTGCCGCTTCTTTCAGTTGACGTGAGAGCTTCTCAACGCGCTGACGCATGATTTTGCCAGCCTTGAATTTCACTGTCGCGCGCGGAGGAATCACAAAACTGCTGCCGGGCTGATTCGGGTTTCGGCCAACTCGCGGCTTTGTCAGGCGCGGCTGAAAAACGCCAAAATTGCGCAGTTCAACCGGGATGTTGTTAGCCAGGCTGTCGGTGATTTTATCCAGCGTGCGTTGGACGACGTCAAAGACTTGATGCTGAACCATGCCCGTTTGGTTGCTGATAGAAACGACGATGTCGCGTTTGGTTAACTTTGACATATCTATCTTAATAATCGTTCCATGCGGCTGCGGCGGTGGCCACTGATCACAAAAACGATAAAATTTTAATGGCCTAAGGTGTTCGAGAAGAACACGAAACGCAAGTCCGCTTCGCTGCGCTTGCATGAATCACGTGGCCTTGCGCCAATTCTCACGTACAGGCGGGGCGGGATAATCATTTGGCGCGATCTCGTGCGCCGTTCGAAAATGCACTTTTGCCACTTCACGCAATGCGCCTGGCCCGTTCATTTCCACCAGCTTTCTGGCGGCTTCTTTTACGCTGGGCGATGCTCCGCGCTCCAATCGCAGACCGAGTTCTTTGCTTTTGCGCTCCAGCCAGTTGATGAACGCCTCTCGCGCCACCACCGACGCCGCCGCCACTGCAATGTCCGATTCCGCTCTCGGCCGCTGTTCGATAACGATCTTGCGCCCGTGCTTCAGCAAGGACGTGTTGATCACCCGCGCATCCGCAAACTGGTCCGACAACGACCGCGGGCAGGCCGGTTTTTTCGCCAGCAAATTCTCGATCACGCGCGCGTGGCCCCAACCGAGCAGCCGGTTAAGATTGCCAAATTTTTCGTAAAGCTCGTTGTACTTCGCCGGACCGATCAGCACCGTCTCCACCATACCTAGGGAAATTTTCCGAATCGTGTCTGCCAGCGCGCGAATCCGCGCATCGGAGCCGATCCGTTTGCTGTCCACCACGCCGGCATCGAGAAGTTTGCGTGCGATAAGCCGGTCAACGTAAACACCGGATATCACCAGCGGCCCGAAGAAATCTCCCTTCCCGCTCTCATCTACACCGAAGTGCGGCTCAAATATTTCCGGCGAATGCACTTCCTCATAGCCCAGTTTCGCTTCGCCCAAAATTTTTGGCTCCAGCTCGAATTGGATGAACTCCTCCACTCCTCGGCCCTGCACCAGCACTTTCGGTCCCTTCTCGTAGACCGCCACGCTCAGCTTGTTTTTTTGCGCGAAGAAAATCGTCCACTCCTTCGGGGAAAACTCGAACCCGAGCTCTTCCAGCAACGCGCGAAGCTTTGTCGCCTGTTCTTTCGTCAGTGCGTGAGTGAACGAATTCAACGCCCAACGCTCAACGCTCAACGCTCAACGCTCAACTCTGAATTCGACGTTGGACGCTGGGCGTTCGGCGTTCGACGTTCCGCAAAGGAATGATTTGTCCGAAAAACACTCGCGCGTTTCGCGGCTCTCTTCTCCGGTGGTATCGCCGCCACGGCCGCGACCTCCCTTGGCGCCGAACGGGCGACCCATACGCCATCCTCGTCTCGGAGTTCATGCTCCAGCAAACTCAGGTCGCCACCGTCATTCCTTATTACGATGAATGGCTCCGCCGCTTCCCTGATTTTGCTTCACTGGCTCGCGCTTCCGAAAACGATGTGCTGCGCGCATGGCAAGGCCTCGGCTATTACGTGCGCGCGCGAAATCTGCACGCCACCGCAAAGACCGTCATGGATCGACACCGCGGACGTCTCCCGCGACCGGTCGAGCAAATGCAACAACTTCCAGGAATCGGGAAATACACCGCGCACGCCGTCGGCAGCTTCGCTTTCAATCAACCAGTCCCAATCGTCGAAGCTAACACTGCTCGCGTTTTGACACGGCTTTTTGATTTTCGGGAATCCATCGACTCGGTCGCTGGCCGAAAAACGCTTTGGCAATATGCAGCGACGCTTCTTCCAAAATCCAACGCCCGGATTTACAATTCCGCACTCACCGATCTCGGCGCACTTGTTTGTCTTCCCCGAAAGCCCAAATGTGGCGTTTGCCCCGTGAAGAAATTTTGCCGGGCAAAAAATCCAGAAACGCTGCCGGTCAGGAAATCTCGCCTGCGTCCAACGCGACTCGTCGAAAAGCATGTATTTATGGTTCGTCATGGCAAGATCCGGCTCGAACAATCCTCCAGACGCTGGCGCGGCATGTGGATTCTGCCACCATTAAGACTTGACGCCTTAAAGCCGTTAAGTTCGCAGCAGCGCCCACTTTACACGTCCGCGTTTCCATTCACGCATCATCGCGTGACGCTCCAGGTTTTTCGCCACGGGTTGCACAAGGTTACCAACGAGCGGCGGTGCTGGTTTCCCATTCGTTCGCTCGACTCGGTTCCTATTCCGTCCCCACATCGCCGCGCGATTCAGACTCTGATAACCAGCTTGACGCGTTCGCCGATCTTCTCACCGCAGCAACAACAGCACCGCAACGCCCGCCACGGTTGTCAGGATCGTGATCGGAATTGCGAAGCGCGCATAGTCCCAGAACCCGACTTCCTAATCTGCCGGCCGCTGATCAGCACATAAGTGATCCCGAAGATCACCATTGCGAATTGAACCTTGAGCGTTGAACGTTGAGCGTTTCTCTGCGATAAACCTTCGAATCGTACGAAAATTATGCGGAGCATGACTGGATACGGTCGCGCCGAGACCGATCACGCCGGAACAAGGTTTAGCGTCGAACTCAATTCGGTGAACCGAAAGCAGAGCGACGTCGTGATCAATTTGCCGCGCGATCTGGCCGAGCTCGAACCGCGTATTCGTCAGACGATCAACGAAAACATTTCTCGCGGCCGGACCAATGCCATCGTCACTCTCCACAGCGGCGCAGACAGCGCCCGCAACCTGGCGCTAAACACGGAACTCGCCCGCTCCTATCACGAAGCGATGCGCGCATTGCAAAAAGAGTTAAACGCACCGGGCGAGATCACTATCAGCACCATTCTACAGGCGCCCGGCGTGATGCGGTTCCCGGAAGAAGCCGTGAAGGCGGAAGAAGCATGGCCGGCAGTTGAACAGGCGCTGCGCGCTGCGCTCGCCGATTTAATCAAAATGCGGGAGCGCGAGGGCAAACATCTGGCCAAGGATTTGATTCACCGTCTTAAGGCGATCCGGAAAAAACTCAAGGAGGTCCGCGCGCTTCATCCCGACGCGGTGAAACGATATCGCGCCGCGCTGCTTGACCGAATTCAAAAAGCCGGGCTGCCGATCGCCAGCAACGACGAACGGGTTCTCAAGGAAATTACCTTCTTTGCCGACCGCGCTGATGTCTCGGAGGAGTTGACGCGTCTCGAGAGTCACCTCGCTCAATTTGCTCATCATTTGCGCAGCAAAGAGCCGGTCGGGCGCACATTGGAATTCATCACCCAGGAAATTTTTCGCGAGCTCAATACGCTGGGCGCAAAAGCGAATGATGCCGCCATTTCACAACGCGTCATCGCCTGCAAAGCGGAGTTGGAGAAGGTCCGGGAACAAGTTCAAAACCTTGAGTAAACAGTTTAGCCGCTCCGGAATTTTGTTCGTCATCTCTGCGCCCTCAGGCGCGGGCAAGACGACCCTCGTGGAAGCAGTCCGGAAAACTTCCGATCTTTTCTATTCCATTTCCTGCACGACGCGCGCGCCGCGCAGCGGTGAAACTGACGCCGAAGATTATCAATTTCTTTCGGATGCAGATTTCCGCGGGAAAGTCGGAGCCGGCGATTTTTTGGAGCACGCGCAGGTGCACGGAGATTTTTACGGCACCTTACGCGAACCGGTGCTGACGAACGTGAAGAACGGCGTTGATGTCTTGATCGACATCGACACACAAGGCGCCGCCACCATCCGCAACTGCGCTGATCCAGTAATTCGCCAGGCCCTGGCGGATGTTTTTATCATGCCGCCCGATCTCGACGAATTGCGGCGACGATTGCGCAAACGCGGCACCGAGACCGAGGAGCAGATCGAACGCCGGTTGGAGACCGCCGTGCGAGAAATGGAATTATGGCGCGATTACCGCTACACTATTATTAGTGGGTCAGTCGAGGAGGATCTGGAGAAATTCCGATGCATCATGGCTGCAGAAAGCTATTTGAGCCGTCGTTTAAGGCCGAAATGATTCTCATCACTATCTACGGGTTAATCTTGTCAATTTAAGATGGAAAAAAATTCCAAGCGCAGACTTGAAAAAACCAGCGCCCGAAAAGTGGTGCGCATTGCGGCTGGGAGGAAAAGCATCGTCCTCGGCGTCACAGGCTCTATCGCTGCCTACAAATCTGCGGAGCTGGCCAGTCTGCTTGTCAAACAGGGCCACGAAGTTTTTGTGGTCATGACGCACGACGCGACCGAATTCATTTCACCGCTCACGTTGCAAACGCTTTCCAAAAATCCGGTGACGACCACCTTCTACGATGAAAAAGATAACTGGCGTCCCGGTCACATTGATCTCGCGGATCGCGCGAACCTGGTCCTGATAGCGCCAGCCACCGCACACATCATCGCCGAACTTGCGCACGGTCTCGCCGGTCATCCGCTGGCGGCGATCGCGCTCGCCACGCGCGCGCCCATTCTGATCGCGCCGGCCATGAATGGAAAAATGTGGCAACATCACGCCACGCAGGAGAACGTCGAAAAACTCAAAGCGCGCGGGGTCGAATTCATTGGGCCGGAAGAAGGAATGCTCGCGTGCGGTTACGAAGGCCTTGGCCGGCTTTGGAACGTAAATGACATCGCGTTCCGGGCCGAATTTCTTCTTAGCCGCCACGACACATTGATCGCGTGAGATTTCTCGTCACGGCCGGACCGACGCGCGAGCTTATCGATCCGGTCCGTTACATCTCGAATCGCTCTTCCGGGAAAATGGGCTACGCCATCGCCGAAGTAGCGCTCGAAGCCGGACATGAAGTCATCTTGATTTCCGGGCCGGTCCACCTCGAGCCACCGCGCGGCGCGAAGTTGGTTTCCGTTTCCACCAGTGACGAAATGTTCGATGCGGTCCACCGGGATGCAGACAGCTGCGACGTATGCGTCTTGTGCGCGGCCGTGGCGGATTACAAGCCGGCGAAAGTTTCGCCGGTGAAAATTAAGAAGCGCGCCGGTAACCTTTCCCTCGAATTAGTTCCCACGCGCGACATTCTCGATTCGTTAGGCCGCCGGCAGCATCGACAATTTCTTCTGGTTGGTTTCGCCGCGGAAACAAATGACGTTGAACAAAACGCGGCGCAGAAACTGCACGCAAAAAATTGCGACATCATGGTCGCGAACGACGCGCGTCTGGGGATGGAGAGCGATGAAAATGAGTTGATGATTCTGTTTCGTGACGGTGAAATGAGAAAAATTTCGCGTGCGCCAAAAAAAAATCTCGCGCGCGAGCTGGTGAAAATTTTTTCAGAATTCGCAACAAAACGTTTGACAAAAAAAATGTGATGATTACTGAACGCAAGTAAGTGAAGTGAAAATCATTCCCAACTCTTCACAAAGTTCCGCGCGTTGCGGATTGAAAGGGGGGAATTAGTCGATGGCAAAGAAAAAAGCAGCAAAGAAAAAATCAGCGAAGAAAAAGAGGCACTAAGCCCAACGCTGGATTAACAGCCCCGAAATTCTTCGGGGTCACAACACCTAACTTCAACCCGGGAGGAGAATATATTTTCCTCCCGGTTTTTTTTGTGCGCCCTGTCATTTCGGGCCGAGATAGACGGCGAGGGACCTCACAATCGGAGCGTGGATTGCGCAAGTCCATTAAGCGTAACCAGGGAAGGTATGTGAGATCCTTCGCTGTGCTCAGGATGACACACAGTATTTGCAGTTCCATCGGAATCCTATTTCCGCTGTGCACTTGGTGTTCTTTGTGCGACGTAATCCTTTGATGAAGCGTTATCTCGATGCGGCTGAAAATGCCGCCCGCGAAGCGGGAAAGTTGCTTCGCCAAAATTTTCAGCAGCGTCAGCGCGTCCACTCCGTGGCAGCGCACGACATCAAATTGGAGATCGATATTGAGGCGCAGGAGTTGATCAGCAAATTGCTTCTCGACGTATTTCCCGCTCATGCGCTTTACGGCGAGGAAGGTATCGTGGGGGATCAATCCAGCGATCATCAATGGATCGTCGATCCGCTGGACGGCACGGTGAATTATTTCTACGGCATTCCTCATTTTTGCGTTTCGATCGCGCTACGCCTCCGCAACGAGATCATGGTCGGCGTGATCTACGATCCGCTTCGCGATGAGATGTGGGTTGGACGAAAAGGCGAAGTCCCGCAATTAAATGGCTGCTCGATCCATGTGAGCGATCGCGCGGAGCTCGCTGAAGCCGTCATCTCGATCGGGCTCGCCAAAACCGCAGAGACGATCAACGCGAACTTTCCGTTGCTCCAGGAAATGATTCATCGCGTGCGCAAATGCCGCGTGTTCGGCAGCGCTGCGCTCGACCTGGCCTACGTCGCGTGCGGACGATTCGATGCATACATTGAAACGGGAATCAGTTTATGGGACATCGCAGCGGGCTGGCTTCTGGTTGAAAACGCCGGCGGCACTGTCGATCTTCGTCCGCGCGAGAACATGAAAGACAAATACAGCATCGTAGCATCGAACGGATTGATTGATCTGAAACTATGATGCTAACGACGAAGCCAATGACGAATGACGAAGCAATGACGAAGCACGAAGCCCGAAAGGAAAGTGTAGTCGAAGCTTTATCGGCCGTCGCGTCCCCTGTCCTCAGCGGATTTCGACATTCGTCATTCGGATTTCATTCGTCATTCGTCATTCGTCATTCGTCATTCGTCCTATGATTCGATCCGGCATCGGTTACGACATCCATCGTCTCGCGGAGGGACGAAAACTGATTTTGGGCGGCGTCGAGATTCCACACTCGCACGGGTTGGAAGGACACTCGGACGCGGATGTTTTGTCGCATGCGATCGCAGATGCGTTGCTCGGCGCGATCGGCGCGGGCGACATTGGCCTGCATTTTCCAAATACGGATGAGTCGATTCGCGGGATCAGCAGCCTCGAGATTTTGAAACGGGTGGCAAAATTGCTTACCGACAAAAGAGTACGCGTGATCAATGTCGATGTCACACTCATCGCCGAAGCGCCGAAAATCGTCCCGCACGTTCCCGAGATGCGCCAAAAAATTGCCGACGCCATCGGCACAAGCGATTCGAACGTGAACGTTAAAGCGACGACGAACGAAAAGCTCGGCCCAATTGGGCGGGGCGAAGGGATGGCTGCAATTGCAATTGCAACAATTGAAGTGGAATGATGTCGTAGCTTACGGCCACGCACAATCAACGGTCATGGTGAGCGAAGCGAACCATCTTCCAATCGAAGTGATGACTTTCTGGAAAAAGAAAGCGTGCCATTCTTTTGTGAGGTCCCTCGCTCCGATCGGGATGACATCGTAGCAGAGAAATGGCGCTTCGATTTTTCAACACATATTCACGCGAACTGGAAGAATTCGAACCGCGCGATCCGGCTGCGCGCCCGATCCGCATCTACACCTGTGGCCCGACCGTTTACAGCCGTGCGCACATCGGAAACTTCCGCGCCTATATCTTCGAAGATTTGCTTCAGCGCCATCTCGAACTGCGCGGTTACAACGTGCATCGCGTAATGAACATCACGGATGTGGACGACAAGACGATTCGCGGCGCGCGCGAAGCAAAAGTGCCGCTTGCCAAGTTCACCGAGCAATTCAAACAGGCGTTCTTCGAAGATGCTGAAACGTTGCGGATCAAGCGGGCGGATGAATTTCCCGCCGCCACCGATCAGCGTTACATCGACAGGATGATCGAGATGATCGGCGCACTGATCGCGCCCGGCCTCGCTTATCAGGCCGAGGACAAATCAGTTTATTTTCGCATCAATAAATTCCCGGACTACGGAAAGCTCGCGCATTTCGATCTCACCCAACTGCAGTCGACCGGACGCGTGAAGCACGACGAATACGATAAGGAGCACATTGGCGATTTCGCACTTTGGAAAGCATGGGACGAAGAAGACGGCGATGTGAAATGGGATTCGCCATGGGGACCCGGCCGTCCGGGATGGCATATCGAATGCAGCGCGATGGCGACGGCGCTACTCGGCGACCAGATCGATATCCACTGTGGCGGCGTCGATAACATTTTCCCGCATCACGAAGCGGAGATCGCTCAGAGCGAAGGCGTGACCGGCAAGAAATTCGTCCGCTACTGGCTGCATTGCGCGCATCTGCTGGTCGATGGCCAGAAAATGGCGAAATCGCTGGGTAATTTTTACACCGTGCCGGATGTCCTCGCGAAGGGTTACACTGGCCGGGAGCTTCGTTACGCACTGCTGCGTGTGCATTATCGCGTGCCACTCAATTTCACCTGGGAGGGAATGAACGAGGCGCGCGAATCGCTCGGTCGCATTGATGAATGGCTCGCGCGACTGCGCGAAATCGCGCAAGAAGAAAACGTCCAACGCTCAACGCCCAACGCCCAACGTCCAATTGAAGGGTCTGACTTCGAAAATGCGCTCGACGACGACCTGAATATTTCCGCTGCGCTCGGCTTTCTGTTCGAACGGATTAACGAGACGAATCGCGCGATGGATGAAAACAAACTCGATGCGACTACTGCGGCGGCGTGGATGAACTGGTGGGAACGAATTAACCATGTGCTCCGGGTTGAACCCGATGAACCAGGCGTTCGAGTCCTAGTCGCGCAAACGGGTGAGCTAAAGCTGACAGGCACGCTCGTCGCAGAGAAGATCCCGGCAGAGGTGGCGCGACTCGCCAAAGAACGCGCACAGGCGAGGCTTGCAAAAGATTTTCGAAAAAGCGATGAATTGCGCAACAAGTTGAATGCCCTCGGCTGGGAAGTGCGCGACACGAAAGACGGTCAAACGATTACGCGACGCGCCGGTGGTTAGCTTGTAACAGATGTTTGCACCCGCCGATTATCTTGACCTCGAACACACGGCCCACCCGAAGTTGTTTGAAAACCAGAGCTATGTTTGGGACGCGCTCAAACAAACTGCGAGCTACCTGCAGTTTCGCTTAAAGCCAGCGATCCTGGGCGAGCTGATGGGCAAGCCGTTCATCAGTAACCATGTCTTCATCGGCAAAGGAACAATCGTTGAGCAGGGCGCGTTTTTGAAAGGCCCCGCATGGATCGGTGAAAATTGTCGGGTCCGCAGCGGCTGTTATGTGCGCGAGAACGTGATCGTCGGCAATGGTGTTGTGATGGGGAACTCGTGCGAATTCAAGAATTGCATCCTCTTCGACGATGTTCAGGTGCCGCACTTCAATTATGTTGGCGATTCTATTCTTGGTCATCACGCTCATCTTGGCGCAGGCGTAATTCTTTCGAACGTGAAACTCGACCATGGCGAGATCGCGGTGATCACGCCCGATGGCGAGATTCCCACCGGCCTCAAAAAATTCGGCGCGATCGTCGGTGACAGAACTGAGATCGGCTGCAATGCGGTGATTAACCCTGGCTCGGTCATCGGACGCGATTGCATGATTTATCCCGGCGTAAATTTCCGCGGCATCCTTTCCCACGGCAGCATGCTGAAACTCCGCCAGGAACTGCAGGTCATAGAGAAACGCGAAACTTAACGGAAGCGGTCAAGAGCAGGAGATCAATGGCCTTCCAGGCGAAGCCTGGCGGATGGGGGGGGATTCGAACCCCCGGTGCCTTTCGGCACACACGCTTTCCAGGCGTGCACAATCAACCGCTCTGTCACCCATCCGTTGTAATCTTCCTCTTCCTCTGCATCTTAATCTTAGTCCGGCTCGAGACAATCGGAACAGAGGAAGAGGGAGAGGAAGATTACTACAGCTGCAAGCGCCGGAATAATTCGTCGAGCGGTAACTGGATGCCGATGTAAAATTCGCCGAAGTCCGCGTATTCGGCGCTGACCGGGTCGAACCGCATTTTGTAAACGATCGCTTTGATCTGAAATGTGTCGCGCGAAAAAAGTGTCACGCCCCATTCCGCATCATCGAGACCGGTCGAACCGGTGATGAGCTGTTTGACTTTGCCGGCGAACTCGCGGCCCACAACGGCGTGACCTTTCATCAGTTTGCGGCGTTCGTCATATGGAAGCGCATACCAGTTGCGCTGTTCGCCGCGACGTTTGCTCATGTTATAGAAACAAACCACCGGCCAATCGGGCAGCGTGGGATAAACGCGCTCCTGCCGGTAGCGCTTTATTCGCTCGCGAAACGTCGTCAGGGCTTCACTGAGTTTTGCAGGATCATTGCGGACAGCGGGCTCGAGGGTTTGCGCGTATTCTTCCTCGCTTGTGATGTATTCGCTTTCTTCGGTTAGCGATAAATAACTGTAAACCGGCGTCAGCACGTCTGCGCCCAACGCGAGCGAAAGCCGTTTTTCGATCCTGTTGGCGTCGTGCAAGTCGGGCGTGATCAACATGAAGCCGATGTCCGCCTTCGGCGTCACCATGCCGAGGGTAAGCAATTGCGTCGATTCCATTGCGCGCACTTCCTGCACAAGGGACGAGAGGTTCGTCTTCGCAGCGTTTTGTTCGTCGCGACTAAGCAATTGCCATTGGCCGTATTCGATCCGGTAAAATAGATGCAAACAATGCCAGCCTTCCTCGGGAACAAGCGCCGTGTTCTTATCAGTCATCGCGCTAGAGTTTCCGCTCGACTGTGGCGGGGTCAAGGGACGCTGTTCGGAGACTTGGCTTGCCGCGGGCAAGGCTAGCCTCTATACGGGATATTTAGCGCTAAGCAGCGGAGTCACCATGCGCAATTACCTTCAGCCACAAACCACCGGCGATGTGCTGAGGAACACTTTCGTGATATACGGCAAAGGCTTCGTCCCAATTTTGCTGACATATCTTCTACCGACTTTGCCGTTTCAGATTTGGCAGGCTGAGGCCAAAGCAGCAAACAATACAGCGCTCTACGTCGTCAGTTATTTCGCGGCAATTCTGGCTGGTTTGTTTGCGTTCGGTGCAATCGCAATCGCCGTATCGGACATTTGCCTCGGTAACAAGCCGAGTGTGATGCGATGCTACAAACGGGTCTTTAGCACCATTCCTGGCAAACTGTTGGTGACGAATTTTCTAACTATAACGTGCTGGGCCATGCCCGCGCTTCCGCTTTTCATCCTTCCGGCGCGCTTCGGTGCAGCGTCGGACACCATAAAGATGCTAATATTATTTGCGATGCTCGCGTCATTCATCGTCGCCGTGACTGTCGCGCTGCGATTACTCTTCGCATCTTCCGTCGTCGTTCTTGAAGGGTTCTGGGCGATTGAGGCGTTAAAACGAAGCAGAGCGCTCGCCCGAGGTCTCAATTGGCGCAATCTCGCGGTGCTGATTCTGATTTGGGTGATCGTAGTGGTATTGGTTGCCCTGACCTCAACGATCTTCACACTTCTGCACGTAAAAGGCGCGTTCGCCGGACGCATGTTTACGGTCGGAATAGCAATGATAGTTGTTCCGGTGTTTTTTATCGCGGTCGTGCTGCTCTACTATGACAGTCGCGTCCGCAAGGAGGCGTACGACAATTCCGCCTTAGCTGAAGACCTGCGGAGGTAACGATACAAAATCCTTGCAGAACAAAGCCAAAATTCTTATAAGGAGCTTCGGGAGAAGGCTGCCATGGCCAATTATGTCCAGCAACAATCAACCGGAGACATAATCCGCAACACCTTTGCCATTTACGGTAAAGGCTTTGTAGTCATGCGCTTACAAGAAAGTGTTCGGGGTGATGTGGAAACTGCTCGCGACGAATATTCTCCAAGTCGTTATTATTTTCATCGGTATCATGCTGCTAGTCGTCCCCGGCATCATCGCAATGCTATGGTTGATATTTACCCCGTCCGTCGTCATTCTTGAAGGCCTAGCTGGTTTCGCCGCGCTGAAGCGCAGTAAGAACTTGGCTCACGGCTATAACTGGCGAAATTTCGGCGTCATTTTGTTGATGCTCATAATCCTGGTCGTCATCGGAGCGATTATTGGCGCAATATCTGGGTTACTGCTTGGGTCGCTGCTGCCTCCCGCAACGTATGCGTTTTTATTGCGGGTTCTTCAGGCCGTGCTGAACCTCTTCGGTCAAACGATCATGCTTACTATGATCGTGCTGCTTTATTATGATCTGCGAGCCCGCAAAGAAGCTTACGATGCGGGCGCGTTGGCAGAAGATCTGCGCAGATAAGATTGGAGAAAATTATGCTGCCAAAAGATCCCGTGGTTTGGATGGTTGTTGCGATTCTAACCGCGATTGTTGTCGCGCTCGCGATTTGGTTTGGACGCGGCTTTGAAATCGGCAAATGGTACATTCGCGTCAAACAAGCCGAGCCCAAGAAAGGCACCACCGTTAGCGTCGGCGAAAAATTGAAAATGAGCGGCGCAAAAGTCGCTGGCGACATTGCCGGAATTAAGAAGAGCGGCGTCGACGTGTCGCAGGATGTCGACGTTCTGCGCGGCGGAGAGTTGAAAGACACCGAAATCGGCGGAGATATCACTGGCTTTAAGCAAGAAGGCGACGGCAAAAAATGAGAGATGTGCTTGCGGCGTTCGTGAATCGGCACGTGGAACTGAGCCGGTTCTGCGAGATGCTGGAGAGCGACGAAAAGCCCATCATGATTGTGTGGGGCGACGTCGGGATCGGCAAATCGTCATTGCTCGCGCGACTGATTCATGAGTGCGGATTGCGCAAGCTGCGCAGGGCGGAAGTATTCGCGAGCAAGAATCGATTTAATAGCTATTTGGAAATCCTCCGCAAAATTCGTGACGATCTCGGCCCGGAACTGTTTCCGAATTTCACCCAGTTGGTGAATTGCATTTTTCCGAGCCCCTTGCAACCGCGGGCGCCCATCAAGATCGATATCGGGGGCGGCGCGCAAAGCGTCTTGGAACGCGCCAGGTTGGAAAACGTGACGATCCATGGCGATGTCGCCGGCGTCATCATTAAGGATTTCATGATTAATGCGCCCGATCCGAGTATGAACATTCCGCCGCAAGACCGGATGAACCTGCTCACCGCGGAATTTTTGAAGGACCTCGCACCGATCGTGGAAAACGAAATGGTGGTCGTCTTGTTCGACGACATTCAGGAATTAACTGAGGAAACTTACAAGTGGCTTTGGGAGGGAATAATTTCAGCGCTCGAAGAAGGCCGCTTGAAAAACATTCGTTTTGTTTTGTGCGGCCGGACCAAACCGCAACTCGAAGGCGCCGCTGCGTTGAGCGTGAAAGAAACGCCGCTCCAACCCCTTGGGCTTCCAGACATCGAAGCGTACCTCGAGCGCAAAGGCCATGTAGGCGACGGCCGCTCCGACCTCGCGAAAATGCTGCTGCTCTTCACGAAGGGCATTCCGCTCCAGGTCGCTGTGCAACTCGATCTTTGGTTCCAGTCTTATCCCGAAAAACGGGTCCGAGTAAATGGATAAGCAGCTGGAGGAGTTTCAGCAGCTGCTCCAGGAATTATCGGCCAAAGGAACTGGCGCGGCAGTCGAGTTGCTTTTGCTGCGGATGGACACGGGCCAGGCGCGCTGCCTGCGGCTGTGCGCAATTCCGCACGAGTTCGACATCTCGATCCTGCGGGCGCTCGCGCCTGATCTGAGCGAAGACCAAGCAACCAACTATTGCGATGCGTTTTCCCAACTTTCGCTTGTGGTCAAGCGCGACGAGTCGCTCGCCATACACGGAGAAACGCGCCGTCATCTCTTCGACCAGTGGCTCGGCTCCGGGCGACAGGATGAATTTCGCGCCGCCAGCGCGCGATTAAGCGAATATTTCGGTGCGCTTGCAGCGCTGGTAGCAGAAACCGCCACGGAAAAGTCCGATGCGGTCGAGCAGACGCTACGCAAACGGATGTTTCACCTAATCGGTGCGTCGCGCGCGGAAGGGCTGGCCGAATTCGAGCGCCTTTGCCGCCAGCGTCGCGAAGAAATGCGGCTAGGTCAATGCGAGACGCTGATCAAACTCGTACATGAATACGATCGTGTTCTGACTCCGCAGGAGAAAGCGATCGTCGCCTATCACGAAGCAAAGCTTACGGCCGACCGGCAGCAGTGGAAAACCGCAGAGGAACTTTTCAATCGCGTGCTCGCGACCGAGGGCGTGTCAACGCAATTGCAGGTAAAAACATTATGCCGACTCGGTATAATCAACGACGAACAACGTCAATGGGCGACGGCGATTAATTTTTTCAAGAAGGCATTGGAGACGGCGGATGAACGGCCCGAATGCTTCGCGCAAGTCACTCATCTGCATCTTAATCTCTTCGAGTCTGGCCGACGGCTACAACAGTCTCGCCACGCTCTATCTGAAATTGAACGACACCCCCAAAGCCGTCGGCACCTATCAGCTTAGCCTGAAACATCTCGAGGAACTCGGCGACAAATTTCGTCCGGCGCAGGTTTACAATAATCTCGGCAACGCCTACGCCAATCAGCGTGATTGGCAAAAGAGCGAAGAGTTCTTTGGTCGCAGCCTCGAAATCAAACGCCAGGCGGGTGACAACCGCGGCCAAGCACTTACGCTCACAAATCTGGTGCGAGTCTATCGCGCGCAACAGAGAATTCCCGACGCCATTGCGGCGCTGGAGCAAGCCACCGCGCTGTTTGTGGAGGTAGGCGACGATTACAACGCGGCGCGGGTCAAGCGCGACCTTGCCCGGGTGCACCGCTCGATGAAAAATATCGACCTTGCCAACCGCGCCTTTGATGAAGCGATCGCACTTTTCGATCGTTGCCACGAATTTCAGGAAGCGCAGGCGACACGCGAGGAAGCGCGCCGCAAAGAGCGCGGGCTTCCGTGGTGGGTCATTGTCGCGATCGTGTTGTTTGTAGGGCTCGTGCTCCTGTTCATTGTCGCGATCGCAGCCAAATGGTAAACGCGCGGTGCAACATCATCGCGTCGGTGTATCCGCTCTTGGCAAATGCGCCATGCAATATTCCTCGCCATCGCTCGCGACGCGAAAATCCAGATTTGGATCGGTCAACTCCGTTGCGCCGCAGACCGCGCAGTGATGTAGCGCATCATCCGTGCTGCGTGAATGGTCTTCGAAACG
>WNFR01004636.1_pt1 | contig 16346 bp, 13 predicted proteins | sample 5400221 | NCBI WGS metagenome assembly WNFR01 (sample SAMN13153357, study PRJNA577476) | soil metagenome | isolation source: 40 cm soil under Madrone tree | place: USA:California | collected 2016-06-14 | reverse complement strand
GGCTGCCGTGCTCACTGAAGCCACCGCCGAATTCGCGTTCTTCATGATGGGCGCCGTGTCTCGAAAACTCTATTCATCGGAGAGGCTTGTCGAAGAGAACAAGTGGACTTCGTGGCATCCGTATCACCCGTTCCTTGGCGACGAAGTGACCGGCAAAACCATTGCCGTGGTCGGCACCGGCCGGATTGGAAAGGCATTCGCAAAAAAATGCATCGGACTCGATTCGGACCTTCTGCTCTATGATCCCGACATTCGCGACGAGAAGTTTGTCGAATACGTCGGCCGCGAAATGGCGTTGAGGTTTGAAGCCGGGTTCTCAAGGAAACTGCGAGAGGCCCGCTACGTTTCCTTTTCCGAAGCGCTCGCAAGCGCCGACTACGTAAGCTTGCACGTGCCGTTGTTGATGCGAGGCGAGTCCCTCACTCCCACCTATCACCTGATGAGCGCGGAAGCATTTCGCCGAATGAAGCAGACCGCCTATTTGATCAACACTTCGCGAGGACCGGTCGTCGACGAAGTCGCGCTTTACGATGCATTGTTGAACAACGAGATCGCGGGCGCCGCGCTCGATGTTTACGAGAAGGAACCTCTGCCGCTTGACAGCCCGTTGCGCGATTCAAGTCTAAGAGACCGCTTGAGGTTGTTTCATCATTTTGCGTCGGGCACTCGCGAGACGAGACTGTCACCGGATCCGCAAGTCGGAATGGCAGGACGTTGCGTGCAGGCGGTGATCGATGTTATCGAAGCCAACTACGGGGGCGATCCGGCGAAGATGCCGTACGTCGTGAACAAAGAGGCGTTCAGGTAAACTGCGAGTGTGTGCCGTTTCCTTTCCGATAACGTGCCATCCGCCGTGCCGTTGCCGCTGATGTTGAAATTGCTGCTCGCCTGCGAAGTCGTCCCCGTTCTGAATATAATTGCCGCTTCCTGACGGTACGCTGGACTGGTCGGAAAAAGTCGAGATCTCAATTGGAACTTCCTCGTGATGTGGATTGAGATTGAAAATCCGAATAACGCGGTTGGGGCTTTGCGGGACTTGGCGTCTTCGCGCGAAACAGACCACGCCGGAACAGATATTTCGCGCCAAGACGCCAAGTCCCGCAAAGACGCCGAACTGGAAATCGTAATGGCCATTGGCAGGATTGCCGTTGTCGGCAAGTTTTCCTTGATAGGTGAACGCTGTGCCTTGCCCGAACGCTGCGCTGCCCGAAGACAGCATCAGCGCAACCATAAAGAATGAGACTCTGAGACTGATCTTGAACATTGTTACACCTCCAGATTCCAGCTACCTGATCCGCATAGTCGGGTCGCCGAACAGAACCCACGTCCTGCGTACATCCGGGTCCGCAGTGGCTGCCTTTGCCCTCCGCGTTGCTTCTCCTAATGTCATTGCCTGCACCTTCTGATCGCTCGCTGCAAACAGCAGCCGGTAAAGCTGCTGGTTGATCGCCACCTGATCCTGGGGGTAAGTCATCCCGTCCGAGGCCCACACTGCTACCGGTCCGCCTCGCTCCGACCTCATTAGCTCTTCCGCCAGACTCCGCAGCACCGGGTCCTCAAAGTAACCGTTCAAGCAGGTCATCATCACGAATACCGACAGCCGCTCGCCGTTGGCCAACCGTTGCGCATCGGCGCTGTTCAACAGATCCCCTCTCCACTGGTCCACGTTTCCGTGGCCTGTGTAGTTGACCAGCTTCTGTCCTCGATTCAATGCCTCGAGCAATTGCGTTCTGGCGGACTCCCCGTCCAGCGCCCCGCGGTTGATGTGATTTATCCGGAGGTTCGCGGGCATCAGGCCGTCGAGCGCGGCGCTGGCCGACTCGAAGTTGAAACCGTCATTCCTATCTGCAACCAACATTACTTCATCAGACGGCGCCGCCTGCTCGTAGCTCACGATCTTGGCGACCATCACCGCCGCTTCTGATTCACTTCTGAACGGGAGCCTTCCTATGGCAAGCTGCGGCAATCCATTCCCGTCGAAGTCCACAAACCAGTCATCGGAGGCCGTCTCCATAAGCGTCGTATCTATCAGCCGGGTAGCCACAGGGTCGGCGTCCGCCACTCCCAGGTAGCCCTTCGGGTCGAAGCTGCCGGCTCCGCCTATCAAGACGAACCGCGGCTTGTTCTTCCAACTAGTCTCCGCATATTGCAGGAAATCCTTCACCGCCTGCGGACTCTTTTCGCCGTAGCTGAACTCGTCGAACACGTCTTCCACATCCACCAGCTTCACGCTGAGCCCCTGCTTCTGTCTGAGCTGAACAAGCGGCCCAAGAGCGGAGGCAAATTGGTTCCTTGTGAGGACCACCAGATCGGCTCCGTTGCTATCCGACCTCAAGTTTGACGGCTGATTGGCGTCGATCCTCACCGGGTGCTTCGTCTGTTCTGACGTGAAGGCGAGAAGAGTTCTGGTTCCTGCGCCCGCCGTCTCGACCGTCACCTGGTAGCCACTGCTCCCTCGCTCGACGGCGCCGGCCTCCTCCTGCGGCGAGGACGGATCAGTAATGTCGATGACGCGGATCGATGAGTTGCTGAAGCCGTCTATCGTTTGAGGATGCGCGGCTCCTCCCGCCGTGAAAACGAGCGTAACGCCCGGGGCAGTCAGTAAAGCGCGGGACTCACAACCCGATAGGTTGCGCCGCCAGTTGGCAGGCGATCTGGACAACATCGTTCTCAAGGCGATGCGCAAAGAACCACAGCGCCGATACAGCTCGGTTGAACAATTCTCGGAAGACCTTCGGCGCTACCTCGAGGGGCTTCCTGTAATTGCGCGCAATGATAGCTTCTCATATCGCACGGCCAAATTCGCGATGCGGCACAAGGTCGGTATCGCGGCCGCGGCATTCGTAGTCCTCATATTGCTGAGCGCGACTGCCATCACTTCATGGCAAGCCCACGTTGCACGAGTCGAGCGCGCCAAAGCTGAACAGAGGGCCGCCGAGATGCGAAAGCTATCAAACTCGCTGCTCTCTGACGTGCAAGATTCGCTCAGTGTGCTGCCTGGCGCCGCCTCTACGCAACGTTTGTTGGCCCAGAACGCGCTCGCTTACCTCGACCGTTTGGCAGAAGAGAGCGGTGACGATCCGGCTTTGTTGGGTGAGCTTGCCTCCGGCTATATCAAGGTGGGAAACCTGCGGTATGCACACTTGAATGACTTTGACGGCGCCCTGCCGATATATGAGAAGGCAGTGGACCTTACAGAAAAAGGGTTGCGCTCGCCCTGAACGACCAGGCGGCGAAGCGAGATCTTATAGGAGGTCTCTTCGCGCTGAGCGGACTTCTGAGCGAACGTCGCCGCGACGACGAACTCTTGCAAGTACAGGAGGAAGGCATAGCATTGGACCAGGTTCGGCTTGCGAGCGAGCCCGCAAGCGCGGAAACAATGTTCGAACTCGGAACTCACCTCTTCGCGAGAGGAGAAACCCTCGAGTCTATGGGACGTCAAGGAGACGCGAAAGCAGATTTCGAGGCAGCTCTAGACATGGTCAGGCGGGCGATCCAGAAACAAGGCACAGAGGAGCTCCAGGAGCCGCACGCGCGGGTGGATCTCTCTAGCAAGTACCAGTGGCAAGGCGAAATCTACGGGCGCTTGGCTGAATGGCAAAATGCGGCGGAGAGTCAGCGCATGGCTGGCCTTATTTCCGAGGCGGTCTGGCGAGAGAATCCGGCCGAAATACAGGCTCTGCGCAACACCTCACACTCACACAAGACCTTGGGCGAAGCGCTCGAACATCTAGCGGATTATCAGGGTGCTCTCGACAGCTATCGTTTCTCACTGCTCGTAATCGAGGAAGCCTGAGCAAAGGATCCCGCAAGCAATGAACTGACCTACGGAAGTGCCTACTACATGTTAAGAGTCGGGACGGCGCTACAGAGAGTCGGTGAGCCGGCATCCGCGCTCGAGATGGTTCGGCAAGGCCTGACGTTATTTCGGCAACGATATTTCGACGAGCTTCGGGCTTACAACATAAGACAGGGCAGCGATTTCCTCCAGCAAGTGGGGAACTTCTTCGCGAGCATTGGATACCGAAATGAGGCTCTAGCCACCTATAACGAGCTAATACCCAGATTCGAGGAGATGTGCAAATCCCCTCAGAATGACGCGGCTTCATTAGGCACTGTGGCTGGATACTATGGCAGTGTAGGCAACATTCATGCTGGCTTTAATCCACAGATGAAGATTCTCACTCCCGGCAATCGCCGGGACTTCATCGAGGCCATCCGCTGGTACCAGAAGGCTCTCGATACGCTGCGTGTTCAACGCGAACTGTTGCAAGCTCCAGGATACGGGCCGGCCTTACGTTCGCGCAATGAAAGCGCGTCTAAGGCAATCGAAGAGAAACTGGATCAGTGCAATAGAAAGATCGCCGGAGCTACCGAATAGAGTCTTTATCACTGGCACATGCATTTGGCGTTGACTCGGTGTCCGAATCTCATCGCGGTTGCTGCCTCGGGTCGAGCTTCTCCCTCAAACCATCGCCGATGAAATTAAATGCCAGCACCGAGAGCGCAATCATCACTCCGGGAAAGATGAACAGATGAGGAGCCGTGAACCAGAACTCGCGAGAGTCGTCGATCATCTTGCCCCACGAAGGAATCGGTTCCGGAACGCCTAATCCAAGAAAGCTCATGCCCGCTTCCGCGAGGATCGCACCGGCCATTCCAAGCGAGGCCTGAACGATCAACGGCTGAATCGAGTTGGGCAGAATGTGCTTGAGCAGTATGCGAACGTTGCTCGCCCCCAGCGCTCGAGCGGCGGTTACGAAATCGTATTCGCGTACCTTGAGAACCTGAGCTCGCATCAATCGCGCATAGCCGACCCAGCCGATCACCGACAGCGCGACGATCAGGTTCTTAAGGCTCGGCCCCAGGAACGCGACCATCGCAATCGCAAGCAGTATCCCGGGGAATGACAAAAAAACGTTAAAGAGGAAGCCTGAGACCAATCGATCAGTCCAACCGCCCGCGTAGCCCGAGAACGCTCCGATCAACACACCTACTATAGATGATATGGTCACGACGGAAAGCCCTACGAGCATGGAGACTCTAGCGCCGTAGATGATCCGAGCCAGCTCGTCGCGGCCGAGTTGATCGCGGCCCATCGGGTGTGGGCGATCGGGCGAGTCGAGCCGCGAGACCAGATCCTGACTCTGCACGCGTTCCCATGAAGCGAGCAGGGGCGAGAGCGCCGCCATTAGAACCAACACTGAAGCGACGGCGATTCCAAATTTGGATATTCTATTCATCAATAGGACCAATATGACTGATAGGACCAATAGGACCTATTTCAATCCACCTTGATCCTCGGATCGAGGAATCGATACACAATATCTGTCGCGGTGTTGACCAGCACATAAGTCGTCGCGATCACCAGTATGCAACCTTGTGTGAGTTTGTAGTCGCGCTCGCTGATACTATCTACAAGCAAGCTCCCAACTCCCGGCCACGAGAAGACCCGCTCGGTGATTATCGCCCCGGCCAACAATACTCCGAACTGGAGTCCAAGAACTGTCACCACCGGTATGAGTCCGTTCTTCAAGACGTGCTTGTAGATAACGGTTCGTTCCGGCAAGCCTTTCGCGCGAGCGGTTCGCACATAGTCTTCGTTGAGCTCTTCAAGGACGCTCGATCGAACTATGCGAGTGAGTATCGCGGACATCGCGGCGCCGAGCGTCACCGCGGGAAGTATCAGGTTGTCCAGTCCTCCCGCGCCCGACACGGGTGTCACTCCGAGATTCACTGAAAAGACCAGAACGAGCAGTGGCCCGAGTGCGAAGCTCGGAAGCGAAATTCCCAACAGCGCAATCAGCGTCGACAGGCTGTCGATAATACTCCCGCGATGAGTGGCGGCCGTGACCCCAAGCGGAATCGAGATGAGTGTAGCGATGAACATCGCCGCCAGCGCGAGCTTGATCGTAGATGGATATCGTGAGGTTATGCGGCCGAGGACCGGCTCTTTGGTGGCCGGGTTCGTGCCCCAGTCGCCGCGCACGAGTCCTCGCCAGTAATCCAGGTACTGCGATGCGAGTGGCTTGTCTAATCCGAGTTCGGCGCGTGCAATTTGATATTGCTCTTCGGTAGCGTTTTCGCCGACGAGTTGGCGGGCGGGATCGCCCGGTACGATGTGAATAAGAAGGAAGACCAGCGTGACGACGGCCCAGAGCACGGGAATGATTATCAGCAGCCGCCTCAGCAACGCGAACGCGAATCCTCGCATATCGCGCGAATCATAACAAAGCGGTGCACGAGCGCCAAACTCGGGTCCAGAGTTCAAAGTTCAAAGTTCAGAGTTCAAAGTTCAGAGTCCAAGCTTTAGCTTACTGTCTCGCGGAAGGAGTTATCCACAATGAGACGGCATTAGGTGCGTTTGTTGCTGATAAACCCGACGCGCTGCGATAGAGCGATTCACAATTGACTTCTGTCATTCTGCTGTTAAGGCTTGCCAAAGCTGGCCGCTTGGAAGTCTAATTGGTCAGTCCATTGGTAAGCCGGCGTAGCTCAGTTGGTAGAGCATCTGATTTGTAATCAGAGGGTCGGGGGTTCGAATCCCTTCGCCGGCTCCATTCAAACCCAAAATAATCAGGGCCAAATTATCAGGGCCACTCCCGAACGTGGCCCTCATTATGTCGTTGCGCTTGAGGAACAAGCACCGTGAACACCGCTTCGGGTCGCTGCCAAAGACCGCTTACCGACATTGTGCGGTGGCCACCCGACTTTTAGGCAGGTTAGAGTGCCTTCATTAGAACACGATTGTCCAGCCCTCCTTCTGCGCCTGCTCTTCTGTATAGGATACGCCATCGACCTTGAGGCCTTTATTGTCGAGCAGCGTGATAAGCCCGCCCTTGTTACCAAGCTGCACGGTTGTCGGCAATGCAATCACCAGCGTAGACCCTGCCTTCAAGGTACCCGACAAATTGTGCTTGTTCTTGAGTCTGTCGGCGATCTGCCAACCCGTCAGGTTGAGCGTGTTCGGCGAAGCATTCAGGATCGTCACTGTTTCATGCTCCGGCGCAGGGCCTATGGGATTTACAAGCGCGCCGACGATACGGGCCGTGTGATCTGGTTCCCCGGGGATGGGCTGTCCCGGAACCGGCGGTTGTCCCGGATCAGGCGGAGGCCCGGAGATGGTGTGGCCGGTCTTATCATCGGTGTGCCAGGCTTGCGACTGAAAGGCGAGGAAAATGCCGACCCATTGCTGAGTTGAGGGGAATTGCAGCAACAGCCCGCCATCCTGCCACACGCCGTCATCGCCCAGAAACGGCGCGACATTGCCCTGGTTCATATGGATGTCGTGAATTCCGTTTCCCGGCAAGAAGTTGAATATTTTGTCCTTCGTCGTTGGCTCAGGCCCCCAACGCTGGCCAAAGGAATAGACCGTCGCGTCAGCCTCCTGCATCGCCCGCTTAATGAAATGCTCAAGCTGGTCGCTCAAGTCATTGTCGGGGCCAGGCAGAGTCGGAGGAAGGGTCCTCATATCCAGGCGATTGAATAGATTGGCACGGATGAAATCCAGAGCCTGTCCGCCCGGTGCGCTTGCTAACGCAGTGAACCCTTCCGATAGATCCGGCAGATGAGCCGTGATCGGATGCTTGAACTTGTCGTTTACCAAGAACAGCAATTCCGACGGGCTTGCCTGGGATTTGACATTCACGGCGATGCGGTAATGCACACCGCCGGCAAGAATATGGACCTGGTAATGAGGCGTCGACTGGTTGTCCTCTCGTTTGGCGCCGATCGCCTTGCCTTTCAAAACTCCATAATGGGCTATTGGCATGCGACGTTTCCTTTCTGGAGATTCAGTGCTTTATTGTCCTGAGCACTGCGTCCCACTAGAACATGACGCAGAGTCTCCAAGGCGCAATGCAGAAAACGTTCATACCAGATCGACAAGGTTCCGGAACTCTTCCCATCCCCGATGGTCTTCTACCGCGAAACATTGCTTACGGGAGCTAGCGAGCGGTATCCCGGGCCTATCGCGACTCCTTCCATCTCCCGCGCGTGAAATCTGGGAACTTCACCGGGGAGCTTCCCTGTGCGACCGACATCTCGCTGAGTGGTCCGGGCGCGCTTACGGCCGCCGCGTCGTACACGTCCATATCGGGCGCGAGTCCTTCACGCATGCACTGCATCAAGCGATAAACCATTATGAAGTCCATCCCGCCGTGACCGCCCCGCTTGCGAGCCAGCTCGCCGATGTTCTTCCAGAGCGCGTGCTCGTATTGCGGTTTGTGCTTTTCAAGATTCGTCCACTTCTCGCCGCCTTCCTGGCCATCGAGGTACAACCGCGGCGGGTAGTCGCGAAAAACTCCCTTTGTCCCTGAGATCAAATTGATGCGGTCGTATGTCCGAGGAGTGCTGACCGTGTGTTGAAGCATAATCGTTCGGCCCTTCGCGGTCTTGATCATGCTGGTATTGATGTCTCCGCACTTATATCTCTCTTTGCGTTTCGGGCTGTCGACCGGGATGTGCTTCACGCGGTACTCGGCGAGGCTGACCGAGAGCGAGCTCATCGAAACAAGATAGTCGAACCGGTCGCCTCGATTGACGTCCATATACTGCGCGACTGGACCGAGGCCGTGAGTCGGATAGAGATTGCCATCGCGAGTGATGTGCGGGAAGCGCCGCCACAATCCTTCGCTCTGATCCTCGAACAGCAGCGAACGAAGATCGTGAATGTATGCGGCCTCGCCGTGCAATAGTTCGCCAAACAGTCCGGCTCGCACCATGTTCAACACCAGCATCTCGTTGGCGCCGTAACAGCAGTTCTCCATCATGATGCAATGGCGGCGAGTCTTCTCCGACGTATCGACAAGCTCCCAGCACTCCTTGAGCGTCGTTGCCGCCGGCACTTCGACTCCGGTGTGCTTTCCGTTCTTCATTGCGGCGATGGCCATAGGGACGTGCCAATCCCATGGCGTCGCGATGTAGATGAAATCCACGTCGTCACGCTTGCACAGGTTCTCGAAGTCATGGTCGCCGTTGCAGAAAAGAGCCGGCGTCTTGTGACCGGCCTTCTCGATCACGCGCCCGGCGTTGAGGCATTTCTCTTTGACGATGTCGCACAGCGCCGTGATCTGCACGCCGTCGACTCCAAGAAACTCGTCGAGCATGCTGGTTCCTCGCGCGCCGACGCCGATGATCCCTAAGCGAATGACCGGGCGCGGTTCGAACTTCATCCCGATCACGCTGCCATTGGGCGACGCACCGATAAGCTCTTCCGCGATCGTTGACGGTGCGCGAAGGTCCGTTAGCCCGAGCGTGGCGCCCGCGGCTGCCGCTGATTTGAGGAGGTCTCGACGTGAGATCTTTGAGCCGGTTTTCTTCATGCCGCTTCTCCTTGAAGTCAGTGAGAGTTCCAGTCCGGCGAGCATAATGGAATTCGCTTGAGGATGTAAACGCGGTTCGATTATTGGCCCGCACGGTCGGCATATAATCGCAGGCCGGGCAATCCCCAGCGGCGTTGGGGGTATTTATGGGAGTCGGACTTCTCACATCAGTGAAGTTGGCGCGATTTCCTTAGAGCCTTTTGACCGGTCGCCAATCCAAAGCGACGGCGATGAACCGTTCGGGAGAGCGCCAGTCGAGGGCGTCGCGGTCCAAATTGAAATCGCTTGGCTCAATGCGTTCAGCTTGCTAAGCTGCTGCCGCCATTTTCGTTGCTGCGAAAAAGGACGAACGAAATGCACGTCACCACTCTCGACTGGGTAATTGTAGTAGTTTCGATCGCGGTCTCGTTTCTGCCCGCCGTTCTGCTAGCTAAGCGAGCTGGCTCCAGCACCGCCGAGTTTTTTACCTCAGGCCGGTCTGCGCCGTGGTGGTTGATCGGCGTATCGATGGTAGCCACCACCTTCAGCACCGATACGCCCAACCTCGTCACCAACATGGTTCGCGAGAAAGGCGTCGCCAACAACTGGCTCTGGTGGTCATTCCTGCTGACGGGGATGATGACGGTCTTCTTTTACGCGCGGATGTGGCGGCGCTCTGGGGTGCTGACGGATCTGGAGTTCTACGAGATTCGATATTCGGGTAAGGCGGCGATCTTCGTTCGCGGCTTTCGCTCGATCTACCTCGGCCTGTTCTTCAACTGCGTCATCATGGCTACCGTGAATCTGGCCGCATCCAAGATTGCCAGCGTAGTGCTGGGCTGGCCGATGAAACGGACGCTTGTGATCTGCGCAGTGCTGAACATCGCGTTTGCGGCGACCTCCGGTTTGTGGGGAGTGCTGGTCACCGACTTCATCCAGTTCGGGATCGCGATGACCGGCTCGTTCGCGGCGGCGTATTTCGCGCTCAAGCAGCCCGAGATCGGAGGGCTCACGGGACTATTCCAAAAGGTCGATCCCATGACTCTCAGTCTTCTCCCGGATTTCGGCGACTGGGGAATGACGCTGTCGGTTTTGATAATCCCGATAGCCGTGCAGTGGTGGTCCGTGTGGTATCCCGGCGCTGAGCCCGGCGGCGGAAGCTACATCGCTCAGCGAATGCTCGCCGCCGGGAGCGAGAAGGACGCCCTCGCCGGAACGCTGCTATTCAACGCTGCGCACTATGCGCTCAGACCGTGGCCGTGGATCATTGTTGCGCTGGCTTCGACGGTGATCTATCCAAGTCTGTCGGACATTCAGCGCACATTTCCCTATGTCGACCCGAAGCTGATTGGCCACGATATGGCTTACCCGGCGATGCTCAAATTCCTGCCGGCGGGATTCATGGGTCTGATGATCGCCGGGTTGTTGGCCGCTTACGTATCGACGTTATCCACTCATCTCAACTGGGGCACGTCGTACCTGGTTCATGATTTTTACCGGCGATTCATCAAGAGAGACGCAAGCGAGAAGCATTACGTTCTCATCGGGCGAGTCGTGACTGGTCTTCTGATGCTGTTGGCTGCGTCGCTGACGTTCGTGCTGGATTCGGCGAAGCAGAGCTTCGATCTTATGTTGTCGGTGGGCGCGGGCACGGGACTGATCTATCTTCTTCGCTGGTTCTGGTGGCGGGTAAATGCGTGGAGTGAGATCGCGGCGATGGTCAGTTCATTTGTTATTGCCGTGGGATTCTTTGTCGCAGGGAAGATGAACGTGAACATAGCGCCTCACGTGTCGCTTGTAATAACGGTCGCGGCCACAACCATCGTCTGGATCACGGTCACGCTGCTGACCAGACCGGCCGATCGCTCGAAGCTGCTCGAGTTCTATAGACTTGTTCAACCCGCCGGCCCGGGCTGGCGGCAGATTCGAGCTGAGGCCGGCGCGAGCGGCTCGCCGGATCGCCTGGCAGAGTCGCTGCTGGGGTGGACGTTGGGCTGTGCCTTTGTGTACGCGGCGCTTTTTGGAGCGGGCAGTTTCCTTTACGGCAAGACCGCTCAAGCCCTGTTGTGGTCGTTGGTTTTTGTTGTGAGCCTGTTTGGGTTGTCGCGAGTGCTCCCGCGAATCTGGTCGAGCAGTCATGGATGAATTTGAGTTCCAGCAAAAGCTAGTCGCATCTGGTTTGAGCGCCGGTCAGGCGCTAGTGAAGGCCAAATTGTTTGTCGGAGCGAGAGATGCCTTGCGAGCGGCGGGGGTAACGAGCGTTGACTTGCATTACTGTTTCGTTCCGGGCCGCATCGAGTTTCTTGGCAAGCATACCGACTACGCCGGAGGACGAAGCCTGATTTGCGCGCTGGAACGCGGGTTTTGTGTCGCCGCGGCTGCCCGCGATGACGACTGGATGTTGATAACAGACGTGGGACGGCTTGATAAGGTTGAGTTCTGCATCAGTCCCGAGTCGATTCCGCGCGCCGGGCATTGGTCGAACTATCCGATGACCGTTGCAAGTCGGGTTGCTCAGAACTTTCCGGGAGCCCTGCGAGGCGCCGACATCGCTTTCATAAGCGATTTACCTGCCGCAGCGGGACTCAGCAGCTCGAGCGCTTTATTGATCGCTATCTTTTCAGTGCTTACCCGGGTCAACGCACTTGACCAAAGAGATGAGTACAGGCAGGAGATCGATGGCCGGGAATATCTCGCCGGCTATCTCGGCACGATTGAGAATGGCCAGAGCTTCGGTTCTCTCGCGGGCGGCAAAGGCGTGGGCACTTTCGGCGGGAGCCAGGATCATACCGCGATCCTCTGCTGCGGTCCCGGCGAGTTGCGTCAGTATTCGTTCTGTCCTGTTCGCCACGAGCGTTCCGTCGCGCTGCCCGGCGATTACGCCTTCGTCGTCGGCATCAGCGGAGTGTCGGCCGATAAGACCGGCGCCGCGCTTGATAAGTACAACCGCGTTTCGCTACTAGCAGCAGAGGCTCTCGCGGTCTGGCGAAGCGCGACCGGTAGAGCAGACGGGACTCTGATGAGGGCGGCGACCTGCTCAGGCGATGCTCCCGAGCGAATGCGTGAGGCGTTGAGGGCATCACGATCTTCTGCTTTTTCGCCCCAGGAGTTACTCAATCGCTTCGGGCAGTTTGTTATTGAATGCACCGAAATCATTCCGGGTGTGGCTCAAGCGCTTGCCGCCGGGGACGTGGATAAGATCGGAGTGTTGATCGATCGCTCACAGGATTGTGCGGAGCGATTGTTAGGCAATCAGGTTACAGAGACGATCGCGCTGGCGCGCCTCGCGCGAGACCTGGGAGCGGTCGCCGCCTCTGCCTTCGGAGCGGGCTTCGGCGGCAGCGTGTGGGCGATGGTTAAGACCGATCGCGCGAAAGACTTCTTATCGGAGTGGGCTGGACGATATCGGTCGCGGTTTAAGATCCCCCAAGACGGTTCGGCCTTCTTCTCGACCCGCGCCGGTCCTTCGATGATAGAGTTCTCGGACCGGGCATAGTTGTTCGACGTACCGACCGGGCTCGTTTTACCTCATCCGACGAAGTATTTTTCCTCTCTCAACCGCTCTTTCGCAAAGCGCCGCCGTGTGAGTATGCCTTTGGCGTTCTCGATCATCTGCGGGTGACCACACGCATAGGCAATTGCGTTGGACGCATCGTAGCCCAGTTCATCTGAATACTTTCTAATCACATCTTCGACTCGGCCCGTTTCGCCTTTCCAGTCTGGGTCCGCCCAGGGCCGGCTAACAGTCGGCACGTAAGTCAGCCACCCGCCACGCGACAATTCCGTGAGCTCATTCCGATATGTTCCAAACTCCGACGAATGGCTGCCGGCGTGGACAATCGCGAGGTGATGCGGCTGAGGGTTGCCGCGCTCAAGGTTGATCTGCTGCGTTCTGGCCATACTAATGAAGGGAGCGATGCCGGTAACGGTCGCGAGCATCAGGTGCTTGTTGACGCCGCTGCTTTCGTCCAGCGTGAATCTGCCGACGATTCGATTCCTTATAAAGACCTTGTCATTCGCGGTCAATTCCCAAAGAAGCGGGGTTAGTTCGCCTTCGGGCACGAGCTCAATGAAGAATTCCAGAAAGGGTTCAAGAGGAGACGACGCGATCGAGTAGGGTCGCTGAACCAGTTTGCCCTGACGCTCAATCGCGATGGTTGCGTATTGACCCGGCACGAAGGAGAGATGCGTATCTGAACGAAATCTAAAGAGGGCAAGGTCGTCGCTGAAGTCGCTTCTTTCAACAAGCCTTGCTTCGAAAAAGTCGGTCGTATTCATGACACTTACCTGTCATCAGCCTCGCTCAAGCAGAGACTCCACGAAACACCTCTTCCGACGGTTTCGGATTAAGATACGCTCCGAGGGTACGTTGCGCAATGCTCCCGCCTCGACCGCCAATTGTTCATAACGCTGCGACCACGATCGACGGATACACTGCCCTTGCTGCTCTTCAGCTTGTTTTCGATTGGCGCTCGTGGGCGCGGCAGTTATAATTGAAGCCACAGAGATTCGACGGTGAGAGAACTATGAGTACCGCAACATTGAGCTACCTTGAAATCGCCTCCAACCTGCCGCCCGACGCGTCCGTCACTTTTCGCGATGTTAGTTGGGAAGAGTACGAACAACTCATCGGGGAACTCGGCGGAGCACGCGGGCGTCGCGTCAGCTACAACGATGGGACTTTGAACGTCATGACTGCTATTATGTCCAGAGCGCTCCCCTCATCGGCAACAAGATGCACGTCGACTTCGCGACTGACCCTCCACCTGACATCGTTTTGGAGGTCGACATTCATCACGACTCGCGCGGCAAGTTCCCAATCTACGCCGCGCTCGGCGTGGCCGAAATCTGGCGCTACGACGGAGAGGAATTGACCATTCATCAACTTCACGAAGATCAATATGTCAGCGTCGAAAACAGTCTCGCGTTGCCGGTGCTTTCAGCCCGCGCGCTCACGGACTTCCTCGCGCAGCTCTCGAAAGACGGCGAATCTCAAACGCTCGTCGCCTTCGATGAATGGCTCCAATCGCCGGAGCCCTGATCGTTTCACAGAGAATGATGAATGGGAGAATCTACCAGGCGCAATAGGACGTTCACTTCGGATCGAGCACTAATCCGCGCCCAAGCGCGATCCCCATCGCAGGATGCTCGTGCGAATCGCGAGACTCGTAATCTAAAGACACGTGCGTAACAGGCCAATCTAATCTGCGTAGTAAATAATCCCCCGGTAAGTTACCGAGTTTGAAGCAAAGCGGGAATCAGAGGTCGAGGTTCGGATACCTTCACCGGTTTCGAAACCGTTTGAGCGCGTTGCGCGCTTGCACTGCATACCGTGACTCAGTTACAATGACCGTTTTCGATTGGTGCTTAAGCGGCAGGAGTATCCCCGAACGCTATAACTTGGTTATTTGAATGGAGCCGCGGCTCAGACGCGCGGGTTTGAGCCGGGTCGGGTGGAGTGCTGGGGTGGTCGAGTGGTTAATGGCACCGGGCTGTAAACCCGGCGGGCTTAGGCTCTGCGAAGGTTCGAATCCTTCCCCCAGCACCAGAATTTGAAAGAGACGGGACGATGCGGAGACGGGGCGAACCCAGTATTCCAACGCGTCGCAGACCGGGCGGGCGTAGCGCAATGGTAGCGCACTAGCCTTCCAAGCTAGATGTTGCGGGTTCGAATCCCGTCGCCCGCTCCAGCTTTTCGCGGTGCGCGACTGAGACGCCGGCGTAGCTCAGTGGTAGAGCGCATCCTTGGTAAGGATGAGGTCATGGGTTCAATCCCCATCGCCGGCTCCATTGGGGGGACAGTTCGTAGTACTGCGATCTGACCTATTGGACGTATAGGTCCTATTTTTCTTAGGAGAGACATGGCAAAGGAAAAATTTGATCGTTCAAAACCACACGTGAACGTAGGGACGATCGGGCACATCGACCACGGGAAGACGACGCTGACGGCGGCGATCACGAAGGTGCTGGCAAAGCACAACCCGAAGATCCTGTTTCGATCGTTCGACTCGATCGACAACGCGCCGGAAGAGAAGGCTCGAGGGATCACGATCGCGACGGCGCACGTGGAGTACGAGACGAAGAATCGGCACTACGCGCATGTGGATTGTCCGGGACACGCTGACTACATCAAGAACATGATCACTGGGGCGGCGCAGATGGACGGAGCGATCCTGGTGGTGGCGGCGACAGACGGACCGATGCCGCAGACGCGGGAGCACATACTGCTGGCGCGGCAGGTTGGGGTGCCGGCGATGGTAGTGTTCATGAATAAGGTGGACGCGGTAGATGATCCAGAGTTGCTGGACCTGGTGGAGCTTGAAGTGAGAGAGCTACTGACGTTTTACGAATTCCCAGGGGAGGAGATCCCGATCATACGAGGAAGCGCGCTGCAAGCGTTGAACGGGGAAGGGGACGGAGAGAAGGGAATCGATGAGCTGATGGAGGCGGTGGACAGCTACATACCGCAGCCGGCGCGTGAGATCGACAAGCCGTTCCTGATGCCGGTAGAGGATATCTTTTCGATATCGGGGCGAGGGACGGTGGCGACGGGGCGAATCGAGCGAGGACAGGTAAAGGTGGGAGAAGAAGTAGAGATCATCGGGATCAAGGCTACGAGGAAGTCAGTGGTGACGGGCGTGGAGATGTTCAAGAAGCTGCTGGACTCGGGGATGGCCGGGGATAATGTGGGGTTGTTGCTGAGAGGAGTGGAGCGGAAGGAGATCGAGCGGGGGCAGGTGATAGCGAAGCCGGGGTCGATCACGCCGCACACGAAGTTCAAGGCAGAGGTGTACGTGCTGACGAAGGAAGAAGGGGGACGGCACACGCCGTTTTTCAGCGGGTACCGGCCGCAGTTTTACTTCAGGACGACGGACGTGACAGGAGTGGCGACGTTGAACGAAGGAGTAGAGATGGTGATGCCGGGAGACAACTCGCAGTTGACGATCGAGCTGATAGCGCCGATAGCGATGGAGAAGGGACTGCGGTTCGCGATCCGGGAAGGCGGGCGAACGGTAGGGGCGGGGACGGTGTCAGAAGTTATCG
>WNFR01003453.1_pt1 | contig 16349 bp, 10 predicted proteins | sample 5400221 | NCBI WGS metagenome assembly WNFR01 (sample SAMN13153357, study PRJNA577476) | soil metagenome | isolation source: 40 cm soil under Madrone tree | place: USA:California | collected 2016-06-14 | reverse complement strand
GCAATCGGCAGATCGGGATCGCGAATGTCGAGGCAATATTGCAGCGTCGAGCCGGCCTGGCGCCGGCCGTATTTCCACTCCTCCGGAACGTAGGGGGTGTCCTGTGCGGAGGCAGGGCCGGCGGACATCCACAAGACCACGGCGGCGACACTGAGTGCTGTCGCACGCAGGAGGGACAGAACGGTCGATGGCATGGCATCCTTTCACGCCAGGAATGCTCCCGGCCCCAGTGTAGGGTGGGCAAAATCGCCTGCCGTGACCTGGCCGCATGAGTCGGAGTCGCCCGCGATTTTGCCCACGCTGTCAGACGGCGCATCTCGCCGTTGTCGGAGAGGCCGGACACCGTGGGCAACGCGCCCACAACGCTGAGCGTATTCGCGAGGCCGCGGCATGGCGCGTTGCCCACCCTACAAGTCATCAATTCGGCAACGCGAACACCCACAGCACCGAGCCGCCGTCGGGATTCTGGATCTCGGGGGTCAGCGTCGCGAGCGCCTTGGAGTGGCTCGATCCGCTGCCGACCGCGACTGCGACATATTGCTTGCCGTTGACGCTGTAGGTGATCGGGAAGGAGTTGATCACGTTGTTGAGGCGCATCTGCCATTTCACTTCGCCGGTGGTGTCGTCGAAGGCACGGAAATAGCGATCCCAGGTGCCGTTGAAGACGAGACCGCCGCCGGTCGGCAGCACAGCCGCCGTTATCGGCGCGCGCTGGCGGGACGACCACACCTGCGAGCGGTCGGAGAGCTTGACCGCGTCGACGCGTCCGATCTTGCCATCGCTGTTGGGCACCGGCACGCGAGCGAAGATCGCGCGTCCGCCGCCCGTATAGGCCTGGCCGGGATCGAGCGGCGAGGGCGTGGTGTTGGCGCAATATTCGTTGAGAGGCATGTACAGGATGCCGGTCTTCGGACTGTAGGCGGTCGCCGGCCAGCCGCGGCCGCCCGGATCGGCCGGGCAGTTGACGGTGGTCTGGCCGATATGCGGGATCGCGGCGACGTTGATGGTCTTCTCGCCGGTCTTCGGATCGATCGCCGCCACCACGTTCTGCGGGATGGTCTCCTTGTGCCACAACCACGCACCGTTGGTGCGGTCGAGCGCCTCGATGATGCCGAGCTTGCCGGTGGTCACGACGGCCTTGCGGGTCTCGCCGTTGACCGGCAGGTCGATCAGCAGCCGCTCGTAAACGTAGTCGAGATCCCAGGTATCATCCTCGAGATGTTGATGGTACCATTCAAGCTTGCCGGTATCCGGATTGATGGCGAGGGTCGTGTCCGAATACATCGCATTGGTCTTCAGGCCCGGCTTCTTCGGCAGGGTGCCGCGCATTTCTGCGATCCACGGATAGGGCTGGCCAGTGCCGTAGAACACCAGGTTCTGATCGGGATCGTAGGCGCCGGAAATCCACGCCGATGCGCCGAACCGGCTTTCCAGCGGCAGGCCGTTCCAGGTGTCGTAGTTCGGGTCGCCCGGGTGCGCGATGGTGTTGACGCGCCACAGCTCAGCACCGGTCTTGATGTCGTGGCCGGTGATGAAGCAGCCGCCAGGCTCCGCATTGCCGCAGCCGGTCATGCCCTGGATGACCTTGCCGTTGACGATGAACGGGCCGCCCGTATAGCGCCAGCCCTTGGTCCAATCGGCGGTGGTGTGGTCCCACGCGACCTTGCCGGTTTTGGCGTCGATCGCGACGATGTGGGCGTCCGAAGTCGCGACGATCAGCTTGTCGTCATAGATCGCCATGTTGCGCTTGGCGAGAACATTTGGGAAGTCGGCAAGCAGCTTCTCCGGCAGATCGCGCTTATATTCCCAAATCAGATCGCCGTTGGTGGCGTTGAGCGCCTGGATCTTGTCGGCAAAGTTGAAAATGAAAAGCACGCCGTCGTGCACGATCGGCGTCGTCTCGGTGGGGCCGGGCGTCATCGACCACGTCCACACCGGCCGCAGGTCCTTGACGTTGTCTTTGTTGATCTGGTCGAGCGGGCTGTAACCCCAGCCGTTGTAAGTGCGCCGCCACATCAGCCAGTCGGCGGCCGGTGGATCGCGCAGCACTGCGTCGGTGACCGGCGTCATGGTGGCGGCCGGGTTGGGGGCCTGCGGCGCTTGCGCCAACGCGGACGCTCCGGCGAGCAGAAGTGCCGGCACGAACAATGCCGTCGTTTTCCAGTCTCGGCGCATTAACATCGAGTTTCTCCCGTCTGCATTGTTGAATACAAGTTTATGTTCAACCAGAACCGACGCATTCTTGCGAATTCTCGTCGCGATCCCGGGGAGCTTATAGCCGATCGCGGGCTGCTATTCCATTGTCGCGGCAGCGTTGCAGCCGTGTGAAAATGCGTCTCGCGTGGGCCGGGCAAAGGCGCCTGCCCGAGCATCGATTGGTCGTGGCCGGGCTTGTCCCGGCCACCCCGGCTATTTTGCTGTGTACCTTAAAATTCGAGGTCGCCAGGACAAGCCCGGCGACGACGCCGGCATGTGCCTTAACGCGATCGAAGTTCGCTCTACGAGTTCAATCCAGCGGCTCCACTTTGACGATGGCGCTGCCGTGATTGTTGCCGATCCACAGCACCGGACGGGGGCCGTTGTCGACCACGAAGACGCGCCGGATATTGGTGTTGCGCGGCAGCAGATATTCGACGATCTCGTCGGTCTTGGTGTTGAGGCGCGCGACCTGGTCGGTCAGCATCGACCCGGTCCACACTTCCTCAGCGCCTTTCGTCGGCACCACGTCGTAGGGCTGGCTCCAGTCCGTCGGCAGCTTCCATTCTTTGATCTGCTCGGTCTTGGGATCGAACATGGCGATGCGATTGGCGGCATATTCGGCGAACCACAGCCGATTCTGGTCGTCGAACCGGCCGCGGCGCGGTCGCGAGCGGGTCATCGGGGTCGACCAGATCTGGGCCACATTGGTCTTGGCGTCGAGACGGCCGATCCGGGTATCGCCGAACGACATCAGATAGAGATTGTTGTCCTTGTCGGACGGCAGCCCGTAGCCGCGGATGGTCTCGCCTTTCGCGGTGGTGGCCTGGCCGCGGTCCTCCCACTTGCCGGTCGCAATATCGAGCCGGAATACGCGTCCGTTCTCGGTATCTTCCATCCACACCTTGCCGTCGACATCCATGTGGGTCGGCGTCACCATATTGGTCTGGCTGGTGATGCCCTGCCACTCCCTCGGCAGCGGATAGGTGGTGACCTGTTTGGTCTTGCGGTCGATCTTCGAGGCGCCGGCCTGATACGACATGCCGATCCAGATGTTGCCTTGCGGATCGAATTCCATGCCGAGCGGGCCTTTGGGCTGATCCTGCCGCAGGGTCTCCAGGGGGTAATCCGTCACCTTGCCGGTCTTAGGATCGAGCTCGCCGACGAACTGGTTGCCGAAATCCGAATACCAGGCATGACCGTCCGCATCGACGATCACATCATGAGGCAGCGCCTCTTTGCGCGGCAGATCGTACTCCGTGATGATGACGTTGGTGGCGCGGCCCTTCGGGCGCGCAACCCGTTTGAACACCTGTCCCTCGTTGTCGGGATTGTTCACGTTGGCGCTGACCAGGAACTCGGCCGCTGCCTCCATCATGTTGGCGGGAACGCGCGGACGCTCGCTGCGCGGCCCGCCCTGCAGGAGAAGCTGCGGGCGGGTCGGCACGCTTTCGGGGGCGTAGCGTCCCATGCGGGCGAACACGTTCTTCCACTCTTCCGGAGTGTGAATGGCCGAGAACACCCGCTGGAGCGTGTGGCAGCCGACGCAGTCGGGCAGAAACGACTTGGTCCGGTCATCGCCCGGCGCGCTCATGATCCATTCGCCGTTGGAGAGCTGGGCCTGGATGCTCTTTGCCTTGGCGAGCTTGATGTCGGCGCTCGCCAGCGCACCAGCCGCCACGTCGACCTGCTTCGGCCCGGCGAGGACATATCCCGCCGCCCGGATCGTGACGTTATAGCGGCCGGGCTCTATCCGATCGGCCCGAAAACTGAATTCGCCCTTGGTATTGCTCGCCACCGTAGTGGTGACGGTCGAGCCCTCCTTCTTGGCGCTCACCAGAACGCCTTCCATCAGTCCTTCTTCGATGGAGGATACCTTGCCGCTTAGGGTTTGTGCATTCGCGCCGATTGTCGTCAGGCCGGCCAGCAGCCCCGCGAAGCTTACAGTCGCCAAAAGCCTTGTCGACATCATCTCTTCACTCCCTCCGCGGATCATTCGAATTGGATCCGCCAATATAAATTCCGCTAAGTTGATTGCCGCCACCGCTGCCGCCGCTTTGCTGCCAGCGGCTCCCCTGTCGGCCGTCGGATGATCGACCATGAGCACAGGGCGCCACAAATCCGGCGGGCCGGATCACGCGCATAATAAATTGTTATTGCAATTTGGTCGATCGGGAAGGTCGCGGATCGTTGAGGTGCTGCAAACCTCTATCGGGGATCAAGAAATCGCAATTTTTCGCGGAGACTGCCGATCACTATGCGAGGTGTAGTGCTGTCACACGTGGGCTAAAAGAAAAGTGCGCTGCCAAGCCGGAGGAGCACCGTGGCAACGCACTCTTCGCTCTGCCCGACCCCTTTACCTGCAATCACTCTCCTGGACCGTTACGGCAAGCTCAAAAAGTCCAGCGCACGACCCGGTCGTAGAATGAACGCCTCATGCGCTGGGAGGGAGCCGTCAATGGGAGGAGCGATGCTTGCGGGCTGGCCGGGGCGCTACGGCCACGCTTGCTGTCTGCGGGCAAGCGCCCCAGACGCCAAACCGAGCGTCCCGTGCCTGCGAGTGCGAAAACGTAAAGCACTGATTTCCATTCTTGGCTGGCGCGCCGTTGAGAATCTCGGCTTGTGCCGCAGTCAACATGACTCCAAATGCTGCCAGAGCCACTACGGACATCGTGAATTGTCGCATGGTCGTCTCCCTCAGTTTGTTAAGCACCCACCTTGGGTTGCATTAATTTTACATAAAAATAATATCTGATAAAAAATAAATATCAACGGTAAAATTAATACAAGTTTCTTTCTCATAAAAATTTTATCTATCTAATGCACTTAACCCTTTGTCAGCCCAGGATTTCAGCAGGTCTCCACAGGTCTGCCCACGCAGGGAACGAGCGGTTGGCATTCAACCGAGAGCGATCTTTCAAAGGATTCCGACCTTCCCGTCGCAGCGTAGATCCCCAACCGGATACCGTCGCGATGCGAACTTGCCCTCTTTGCCCCATTCGTTGTAGGGCGACGCAGCGCAACGGCCTCACGCGCCTGCGGCAATCGACTTGAGCCCTTTCGATGACATCAAACCAATCGCGGTCCGCGGCGGGACGTCCGGATTTGCGCCTTGCGGCAGACATCGGCGGTACCTTCACGGATGTGGCGGCGTTCGATGCCGCGACCGGAAAGCTCAGGCTTGGCAAGGCGCTGTCGACACCGAATCACCTTGTCGAAGGCATCACGGCCGGGGTCGAGAGTGCCGGCATCGCCTACGCCGACGCCGGGCTGTTTCTCCACGGATCCACGGTGGCGATAAATACAATTCTGGAGCGCACCGGCGCCAAGACCGCGCTCATCATTACGGAAGGCTTTCGCGATATTTACGAAATCGGCCGCATCAACCGGCCCGACGCCTACAACCTGTTTTTCAGGAAGCATGTGCCGCTGGTCGAGCGGGCGCTGCGTTTCGAGGCGCGCGAGCGGGTGCTCGCGGACGGCGGCATCGATATTCCGCTCGATGAAAGCGAGATCGCCGCGCTCGGCAAACGGCTCGACATGCTCGGCGTCGAGGCGACAGCGATTCTGTTCCTCAACTGCTATCGCAATGCCGATCATGAAGCGCGCGCCAAGGCGCTGCTTGAGGCAAACCATCCGGCGATGTTTGTTTCGGCGTCTCACGAATTGTCTCAGGAATACCGGGAATTCGAGCGCTGCTCTACCGTGGTCGCCAACGCCTATATCGGCCCCAGGGTGCGCGGCTATCTCACCGAAATCAGCGCGCACATCAAAGCGGCCGGGTTCGGCGGCTCGTTCCTGGTGGTGCAGTCAACCGGCGGTCTTTACGAGGCTGAGCAGGCGAAGTCACACTGTGTCCGCATGCTTGAATCCGGGCCAGCGGCGGGCGTCATCGGCACCAAGGCGCTGTGCCGGGCGCTCGCTCTTAACAGCGCCATCGCATTCGACATGGGCGGCACCACGGCCAAGGCCGGTGTCATCCACAAGGGAGAACCGCTGACGACCGGCGCCGCATTGATCGGCGGCTACGAGCGGGCGCTGCCGATCCAGATCGCCATGATGGACATCTTCGAAGTCGGCACCGGCGGCGGCTCAATCGCCCGGGTCGAGGACGGCGCCCTGCGGGTCGGTCCACAAAGCGCAGGCGCGCAACCGGGGCCGGCCTGCTACGGTCTCGGCGGCACGGAGCCGACCGTCACCGATGCCAATCTGGTGCTCGGCCGAATCGGCGCCGACCGCTTTCTCGGAGGTGAGATGCAACTCGACGTTGCGGCGGCTCGAACGGCGCTCACGAGCCACGTCGCCGAGCCGCTCGGCATGAGCTTGACGGCCGCAGCCGACGGAATTCTCCGCATTGCGGCGACCGCCATGTCCTATGCGGTCAAGACCGTGACCACCGAGCGCGGTCTCGACGCCGGCGACTTCGTGCTGGTGGCCTACGGCGGCGCTGGACCGCTGCATGCGGTTGAGGTCGCTCGCGAGATCGGAATCAGCCGGGTCATCATCCCCAACGCTCCCGGCGTTTTCTCGGCCTTCGGCATGCTCTACTCAGACCTGCGCTATGACTACGTGCGCACCTGGCCGGCCCGGCTCGACGACGCGTCGTTTGACGATTTCGCCCGCATTTACGACGAACTCGAAGGCGAAGGCAGGCGCGCCATCGCCGCCACCTCGGTCGCGCCCGAAAACGTAACGGTCAACCGCACCGCCGATATGCGCTATGTCGGCCAGGAGCATGCCGTCACGGTCGAGCTGCCGGCGCGGGTGTTCGAAGAACAGGATCGCGCCGCCATCAAGCGCCATTTCGACGACATGCATCTGTTGCGCTACGGCAGCAGCGCACCCGCGGAGCGCGCCGAAATCGTCAGCCTGCGCACCACGGTAACCGGCATTATGCGCAAGCCCGTCCTGGAGGAGATCGCCGTCGGCGGGGCGGCTCTGTCCAAGGCGGCACGTACCGGCAAGCGACCGGTCTACTTCGACGGTCACGGCTTCATCGACACGCGCACCTTCGCGCGCGATCGGCTGACGGCGGGCAACCGTATCAAGGGGCCGGCGCTGATCGAGGAACATGCATCGACGACCGTGCTGATGCCGGGCGACGCCTTGGAGGTCGACCGCTTCGGCAATCTCGACATTGCGGTTGGGAAGAGACGATCGTGAGTCGTAGCCCGGATGGAGCGTAAGCGTAATCCGGGTAGGCGCTCGAGATATGGCGAGGCTGATCCCGGATTACGCTTACGCTCCATCCGGGCTACATACACGGCACCGGCGGGGAGGAGCGCGATGGCGCGAAAGACCACAAAGCAGATCGGAACGGAGCGCACGAAGCGCGGTCCGCTCGATCCGGTGATCGCCGAGATCGTGCGCAACGGCGTCATGGCGGTGACCGAGGAAATGAAGACCAACCTCATGCGCACCGCGTACAACATGATCATCTACGAGGCGCTGGACTTCACCGTCGGGCTATTCACGCCGGAAGGCGAGACAGTATCGATCGGCATTGGCCTGCCGATGTTCATCCGTGGCATGGCGGAGACCGTGAAGGCCAAGATGCGCCATTTCGGCAGCGACGGCATCAAGCCCGGCGACATCTATGTGACCAACGACGCCTACATCACCGGCAGTCACCTCAACCATGTCACGCTGACGTTGCCGATCTTCCACAAGGGCGTGCTGGTCGGTTTCTCGTGCTGCATGGCCCACTGGATCGACATCGGCGGCACGCTCGGCGGGATGACGACCGATATCTTCTCCGAGGGCCTGCAAATCCCGATTCTGAAGTACCAGGACCGCGGCAAGGTCAATGACGACCTCGTCGACATCATCCGACAGAATGTCCGCATCCCGAACCGCGCGCTCGGCGATCTGCGCGCTCAGGTGACCGCGGTCAAGACCGGCGAGCGGCGCTTTCTGGAACTGGTCGACCGCTATGGCCGCGACCACGTGGCGGCCGCCATTGCGGCCATCATGGACCGTTCCGAGGCGGCGGCGCGTGCGCGCACCAAATCGATACCGAACGGCGTCTATGAGGCGGAATCCTTCATGGACGACGACGGCATTTCGATCGGCAGGCCGATCCCGATCCGGGTGCGCGTCGAGGTCAAGGGCGAGGAGATGACGATCGACCTCACCGAGGTCTCCCGGCAGGTCCGCGGCTTCTACAATTCCGGCATCACCACCGGCCATGCCTGTGCGCAGGTCGCCTACAAATGCCTGACCTCGCCGACCGACTATCCGATCAATGACGGGTCGTTCCGCAGCCTGAAGACCATCGTGCCGCCGGGGCGCGTCATCAGCGCCACGCGGCCCGCTCCGATGCGATGGTGGATGACGTTCCCGATGACGATCGTGGATACTGTCTTCAAGGCGCTGGCGCCCGCGATCCCGGATCGCGTCATTGCCGGGCATCACGCCGATCTCCTGGTCGCGCAGTTCCACGGCTTTAATCCGAAGACGTCGGAATTCTTCATGGGCAATTTCGGTCCGCTCGGCGGCGGCTGGGGTGCAAAGCGCTCGGAGGACGGCGTCTGCGGCACCGTCGCCATCAATGACGGCGACACCCATAACTCGCCGAACGAGCAGATCGAGGCGAAGTTTCCGCTCGTGGTCGAGCGCTACGCGCTGGTGCCGGATTCCGGCGGCGCCGGCCGCTATCGCGGCGGCCTCGGGGTGGAGCGCGTGGTGCGGGCGCGCACCGACATTACGCTCAACACCCAGATCGAGCGCGCCCATTGCCGCCCCTGGGGGCTCGAGGGCGGCCGCGACGGCAAGGGCAATTCTGTGGCGCTGCGCTTTGGAACCCACTGGAAGACCGAGTTCCCGAATGCCAAGGTGCTGGTCGCCCAGATCAAGGCCGGCGATGCATTCCGCCTGCGTTCCGGCGGTGGCGGCGGCTACGGTTCGCCATTAGATCGACCGGTAGAGGACGTGCGCGATGACGTGCGGCAGGGCTACGTCTCGGTGCACGAGGCGGCCGTGTTCTATGGCGTGGTGATCGATGCTGAGACGTTCAGGGTCAACGAGGGTGCCACCTTGCTGCTGCGGGCGCACGGGACATAGATCCGCTCTCGTGCTCGTCGTCGCGGCACTCCCCCCGCGACGGCACCTCGCCTTGATGTTCCTCGTGCAAATCACCAACTGCTCCTCCGATAACGAGGGAGGTCGACATGTCTGACCAATCCGCCGTGCTTCTCCCCCTGGAGCAGTCGCTGACGCCGCATCCGATCGATGCTGCCGTCAGGATAGGCCACGTCCACCTCAAGGTCGCGGACCTCGACCGTGCGCTGGCCTTCTACTGCGGCGTGCTCGGATTCGAGCTGACCCAACGCCGTGGCAGCGAGGCGGCCTTCATTTCGGCCGGCGGCTATCATCACCATATCGGCCTCAATACCTGGGAAAGCCGCGGTGGTTCTCCGCCGCCGCGCGGTGCCACGGGTCTTTACCACCTGGCGATCCTTTACCCCACGCGAGCGGCGCTGGCCGGTGCCCTGAAACGATTGCTGGCGGCTGGAATTGCGTTGGACGGCGCGAGCGATCATGGCGTCAGCGAGGCGCTCTATCTGAGCGATCCGGACCGCAATGGCGTCGAGCTTTATTGGGACCGGCCGCAGGCGCAGTGGCCGCGCACGCCCGAAGGCCACCTCGACATGTATACGCGCCCGCTCGACGTGCGTGCGCTGCTTCGTGAAGCCGCCTGAGGACAACCGCATGCTTGTGAACGGGAAATGGACGGCGGGTTGGCATCCCATACAGTCCAAGGATGCCAAGGGCGGCTTCGTCCGGCAGGAGTCGCAATTTCGCAACTGGATTACGGGCGACGGCGGTCCCGGCCCGACGGGCGAAGGTGGCTTCCCGGCCGAAGCAGGACGCTACCACCTCTACGTGGCTTTGACCTGCCCCTGGGCATCCCGAACGCTGCTCGTGCGCAAGCTCAAAGGTCTCGATGACGTCATATCGGTGTCCGTGGTCGAGCCTTGCCTGACCGATCAAGGCTGGCGCTTCGGCGACTACCCGGGCGCGAACCGTGACGCGCTCAACGGTGCAACCTATCTGCACGAAATCTACGCCCGCGCCGACCCGCTCTACAGCGGCCGCGCCACCGTCCCGGTGCTGTGGGATAAACAGAGGCAGACCATCGTCAACAACGAGTCGGCCGAGATCGTTCGTATGCTCAACGGTCCGTTCGGTAAGTTCGCCACCAACGACATCGATCTATATCCGCCCGATCTGAGCCCGCAGATCGAAGCGCTCAATGAACCGATCTACCGCAAGCTCAACAATGGCGTCTATCGCGCGGGTTTTGCCAGCACGCAACAGGCGTACGAAGAAGCCTGTCGGGACGTGTTCGAAATGCTCGACGAACTCGAACGGCGTCTCGAACGCCGTTCGTTTATGCTTGGCGAGCGCATGACCGAGACCGACGTTCGGCTTTTCGTGACGCTCGTTCGTTTCGATGCGGCCTACCACGGCCTGTTCAAGTGCAATCTGCGGCGTTTGATCGACTACCCGAACCTGGCCGCCTATATGGGGCGCGTCCTCGCCATCCCGGGCGCGCAGGAGACCGTGAATATCGATCACATCAAGCAGGGCTACTACTCGATCAAGGCGCTGAATCCGGCCGGCATCGTGCCGCTCGGTCCGGAACCGCCACTGCCGGCCTGATGGAATCGTAGCCCGGATGGAGCGTCAGCGTAATCCAGGGCGGCGCTTTCATCTACGGCGAGGCCGGTCCCGGATTACGCTGAGTTTATCACCGGGCCGGCCCGATGGCAGGCTCCGGCCGAACCCGGTGGCTCCATCCGGGCTACGATTCCTCGGCCTTCAGTTTGACGCTGAACGACATCCCGCCCGCCCCGCAGCACGGGCAGGCCATCGCCACCAGGATGCTTTGCCTCTGCTCCTCGTCGATGTCGGCGCGCTCCAACATGTTGCGGGCCTGCTGTTCGAACAGTTCGTGAAGGGACAAGTTGCTGACGCTGACCGGGTAAATGTCGCCGGCGGCAATCTCGGCCGCGTCTGTTTCGGACGCCGGCGCCCGCGTCGTGGATGCGGAAAACTTGGCCCTCCCGGTTTTTCGGCTTGTCCGCCTCAAGGCGAAATCTCCTCCAGCACGCGCGACTTGGTTTCAGTGGCGAACAAAGCCACGACGACGCACGCCCCGAGCGCCACCAGGCCGAATACCAGAAAAGCGCTGCCGATGCTGCCGCTCCCGACCGTATTGCCGAAGACCTGAGGTCCCAGAATGGAGGCCAGGCGCAGCCATGCGGTGCCGGTCGACGTGCCGAGCGCGCGTACGCGCGTCGGGTAAAGCTCGGCCGTATAGAGGTAGAGCGCGAGCGACAGCGTGCTGATGCACAAGTTGGTCAGGATCGCAAAAACGAGAATACGCTCCGCGCTGCTTGGTCCGATCCACCACAACGTCAGCAATGCCGCCGCCGCCCCGGCGAACGCCATGGCGAACCAGATGCGGCGGCCGACCCTGTCGATCAGCATCGCGCAGGCGAAGCTCGTGAAGAGCCCGCATGCTTGGGTGATAAGACCGTAGTTCAGGGCGTCCTCCAGCGGGAGCTTGAAGACCGTCCGATAGATGGTCGGCAGCCAGGTGGTGAGCCCATAGTTGGCGAAGTAGGTCGCAAACCACGCGACCCAGATAACGAGTGTGCGACGGCGATAGGCAGGGCTGAACAGTTCCGTCCACGTCGCCCGTTTGGCGACGACTGCCCGGGGCGCGGCCTCGACCGGCGGCAGCGGCTTGCCAGTTGCGGCTTGCACCGCGTTCTCGATGAACGCGACCGCACCCGCCGCCTCGCCGATGCGGCCGCGCGAAGCAAGCCATCGCGGCGATTCCGGCAGGTGACGCATCATGAACAGGGCGAACAACGCCGGCAGACCTCCGACGAAAAACAGGTATTGCCAGCCGACCGGCACGATCCAGCGGCCCATCACCGCCACCGCCACAAGGCCGATCGGAAAGACGAGTTCGAACAGCAGCACGAAGCGGCCGCGGCCTTTGGCCTTGGCAAGCTCGCTGATATAGGTCGCGGCCACCGGCACCTCGGCGCCGAGGCCGAGCCCCTGCAGAAGCCGCAGCACCAAGAGCGATTCATAATTCCACGCCCACCCGCAGGCGAGGCTGAAGAGCCCGAACCACAACACCGCCGCCACGATCACGGGCCGGCGCCCGATCCGTTCGGCGAGCGCGCCGCCGAGGAGCGCGCCGATCAGTTGGCCGACAAAGCCCGCCGAGATCAGCCAGCTGATCGCACCCGGCGTAAGCTTCCAGGCCGGCACGACCGCCGGCAGCACATACGTGATCGCGAGTGCATCGAAAGCGTCGAAGAAGGTCGCGGTGCCGACAATGATGCGCGTTCTGATCTGCCAGGACGACAACGGCAGCCGCTCGATGCGGGCGAGGATGTCCCCGGAGGTGGCGACGCCGGCCGCGTCTTGAGGGGAGGCCGTTGGCGATACGGTCATTCCGTGTTCCCCCTCAAGACCGCGGGCCGCGCGCGTGCCTGCCGCACCTTACCCTCGCCGCGAACGGTCGGTACAGCGGGGCAGCGAGACGCATAGTCCAACCGCCCTCGTTCTGCTGAGCCGTGGTTCGGCGCCGCCCCGTCCGCGTAAAGCCTATTCCCTCAGAACAGGGAAATTAACAGGGAATTTCTTGCGAATGTTGGACGCTTCCAGCCTCCTTGGCCCATCTTGGGAGCTGGTCACCAAGTAGATTCAACAGCTTGCGGCCAATTCCCTGTTCCGCTGAAAACAGGGAATCTTTTTTGCCGAACAGAGAATTTGCGACGGCATCCGCAGCGGCACCCAGCCATTTCGTGAATGCGCCGCAGTGCCGGGGAGGACCATTCTGGCTGCTCCAGCGGCTAACACCGCATGTGCGCAATCTCGTCGATGGCACGGGGGATGGCACGGCTTCATTTTTAATCAGCTTATCATAATAGTCCTATTTGATCAAGCATAAGTTGTAGCGCAGGTGGTGAAGTTCGCCGGCATCAAGTCGCAGTAGTTCGAATCTCCGCGGGCGCGCCATTTCGACAGGGCACGCTACCACGCCCTTCCCGCGGCGGCGCCCGCGTCACGAATGATTCCGGCGTCGTGCGGCTCGCCAGGGCGTGAGCCGCGGAATCCAGCGCGGGACGTTGGCCCGGAAATCCTCGTACTCCGTTCCGAACCTACGAACGAGCACCGGCTCCTCGTACCCCACGACAAACGCGTGGAAGGCGAGCCACACCAACACACCGTACGCAAGAAGGCGCTGGTCGCCGAACAAGGCCGCTTGGCCTAGAATGACGGCGACAAGGGCAACGTAAATAGGATTGCGCACGTAGCGATAAAGACCCGTCACCACGAGGTTCTGCGTCGGTGCGATCGGCGCCGGCGTGCCCAATCCTTGCAGCGCAAAGCGCGCAAACGAGTCGACAAGCCCGGGCAGACCGGCGACGATCAACAGGATCCCGACGGCGCGCGTTGCGTCGAGATCGAAGAAGGGCGGCCGAAACTCCCAACGCGTAATCCACCAGGGAACGAGCCCCGCCACTGTGCTGGGCGCAACCGCAAAGAAGAGGGCGGAGCCCAATATCGCGATCGTTTTCGGCACGGTACCTCCTTCCCGTCCTGTCGCAAGGTTAGTGCAGCCATGTCCGGTCAGCGCGTTCAACGGAAGTAGGCGGTGGCTCCATCCAAAATCCGGGGTGATCATCGTAGCAGTATCGGCGGCTCACGAACACCCCGGGGCACCAGTCGTGCAAAATTGAACGTTGCATCATAGCGTCACGGCGAGGCAGTATTGCCCATCTTCATCGACCGTGCCGCGCCAGCCCCGACATCGAGGCGCCGGCTCACGCACGCCAACAACTATCTGATCGTTGAATCGCGACGGCCTTGCGAAAGCGTCTCGACCAAGCCCACAGTCCAGCACATCGGGCATCCGCGTAGCGCGACGAGGGCGGCAACGCCCGCGCCCAAGGATAGCCAAGGGTGCGCGGTCTGGTGGACGATGGCCCAAGCGAGTAGCGCCGCCGCAGCCGCGCCCCCTGGGAGTGGTAATAGCGCGATTGCGGCGCGTCGATTGCTGCGTCCATGGAGGTTACTTAAAGGCTGCTGTCCAACAGGTCCAGCACGGTGCTCACGCGGCGACGTCGTTCGGAACATGTCGGCTCGCACCGCATGCGTCACCCCTCTGTCGGGCAAAACGATAATCCGGTGAACCCTTTCCTGCGGTCGAACACCAGCTCAAAGCGATGCTACGCAGCACCCAATTCTTGCGATTGGCCAAGAAGGCAATTCGGTCACGATCAATGCTCTACGGCATCGACCAACCCGGCTGCGACATCGCGCGCGCATTCCTCGAGGTCCAGTATCACACGCCGACGATCGGCTCGGCGCCTCACGAGAGCGGTACCGACGGGAGCAACGCCGATCTCGATAAATCTGATGCGGGGGTTGGAATAATAGAGCTCCGCTCGCGCTCCCACGATGACGACGGCCTCGCCGGATTCGACGGCAGCAAGAGATTCCCGGATCGTCGTGACGACCGGCCCTCGCGCGATCGGCCGTCCCGAAGGCGTGTGATCAGGGAAATGGATCGCTGCCCAGGCCCCTAAATGATGATTGTCGGGCAATGTCGGTATGGACTCGAGCGCGAGTTCCTCAGGATCGATCCAGTCTCGGTTTGAGAGCCTGTGATCGGCCGGCACCACCAGCTTCTTCTTCTCCTCGAGCAGCACCGTGCATTGCACCAAGCCGTCATGGGAGAGCGGCAGCCTGCAGAACGCCGCATCTACCTTGCCCGCGGCAATCGCCTTAAACTGGTCCAGCAGCGAAAGCTCCACCCACTCGACATCGATATGGAACTTGCTCCTGAGATGCCTGACGAATGGCAGCGTCAGTTCATAGAGTCCGCCACCGAGAAAGCCGATCCTTAACCGGTTTGGCTGACCAAGCACGGTCTTCCTGCAATCGTCCAGCGTGGCATGCAGCACCAGGGCTGCGGGTTCGACGCCGAGACGAAACTTCTCGCCAAGGGACGTCAGCTGGACGCGCCTGCTCGTTCGGACGAGCAGTGGTCCGCCGACTTCCTGCTCCAGGGAGCGTATCGCCTCGGAGACGGACGATTGGGCGAGAGACAGTCGCTTCGCCGCTCTTCCGAAATGGAGATCCTTTGCGACTGCCAGGAAGCAGTCGATCTGCCGCAGTTCCACGCCTATCCTCGCGTCAACCGATTGATCGGATGGGTCGATTGAACGCGAGCCTACGCTGCTGCGGTGCGGCCTGCAATCTGGATGAACCGCAGCGCTGCAATCCCTGTTCACCACCTTGCCCAGTCCCTGGACATCAGTTTGCAAGCGACGGCCGATCAATCGGCGCTGCCGATTGAATGCACGGCAATTGGCCCTTGTTGGGAAAGCCCCCAAAGAAAACATGTCCGAGCGCCACCGACGGAAGGAATTTTCGATGACCCAGCACAGCCACTCGAAAGCACCGATGCAGTTCGTGGATACTGCCAATTTTGCGGCGCGCGATGAGAACATCCGTTGTCTCTCCTATGGCGTCCTGCGCAAGCTTGCCGGGCTTCCGCGAGATCTGTTTGCACACTATTGGCGCGATGTACTCGGGCCGCTGTGCGCGCGACTTCCCGGCATCAGCTACTACGTGCAGCACCACTTTTCACAAGACCACTCGGCCAATCTCTGGCCTCTGCCGGACGGCGTTCGCCGCATGGACGTCGTGCTCGACGGCGCCGCGGAAATCGGCTTCGCCGACGTCGATGGCCTCAACCGCTACGCTGAGGCAAGCCCGGTGTTGTTCGCAGATGTGTTCCATCTGTTTGAGCACATCGTCGCTTACAATCTACCGCGGGGGTCACATACGCTGGTTGATCGCGAGCCCGACGGCATTCCAAACGGGCCGGACCGGTTGTACCGCCTGCATTTGCATCTGAACGGGGGGGTCTGGCGAGGGGTTCCGGCCCTGGCTGTCGGAATGGGCGCGACATCTCGCATCCGCGCCGGCGGTGCAGAAGTTGCGCCTGCATCTGCCGGAACCATACGACAACGCGCGCCCGTCGCCGCCGTCGCCTCACGGCGATCATCGGGTCAGCGACGAACGCAAGGACATCGGCGTCATCGAGATCGGTT
>WNFR01007239.1_pt1 | contig 16350 bp, 21 predicted proteins | sample 5400221 | NCBI WGS metagenome assembly WNFR01 (sample SAMN13153357, study PRJNA577476) | soil metagenome | isolation source: 40 cm soil under Madrone tree | place: USA:California | collected 2016-06-14 | reverse complement strand
CGAACCTCGTGCACGATCGGATGCGCCGCGCCGCAGTAGGGACACTCGTAGTCGCCGTACTCCAGCAGCGTGATCGGCGCCGTCACCGGGCCGCGGATGTGATCGCGCTCGGGGGTGACCGGCAGCACGAGGTGCGGCACGTGCGTGCTCATGATCGTCGTGAGTCTCCTTGTCGCCCGCGGTCGCCGCTGGGCCACAGTCGTCGCACGCCGTCACGCGCGATGCAACGGCGGTGGACGCGCGGGCACCCCTTCCGGATTCATGGACACCGGACGCGCGCGACTGTTGTGGGGTGAGCGTTCGCCGCAAGACGCTCGTCACGGAAAGGAGAACGACATGGCGACGGTGGTGCGAGGCGCGCGGACCGACGAGGAGATCCAGCGCGACGTCCTCAACGAGCTGAAGTTCGAGCCCCGCGTGCAGCCGAACGAGATCGGCGTGGTCGTCAAAGACGGTGTGGTCGCGCTCACGGGGTGGGTCGAGTCGTACGCCAAGAAGTGGGCGGCCGAGGAGGCGGCGCACCGCGTGCGCGGCGTGCTGGCCGTGGCCAACGACATCGAGGTGCGCTTGCCCACCGCCGCCGAGCGCACGGATGCCGACATCGCGGCCGCCGCCGTTCGCGCGCTCGAGTGGGACGCCGCGGTGCCGGTGGACAAGCTCGACATCACCGTCTCCAAGGGCTGGGTCTCCCTGCGCGGCGAGGTCGAGTGGCAGTACCAGAAGCAGGACGCCGAGCGCGTGGTGCGCCGCCTGCAGGGTGTGCGGGGCGTGTCGAACCTGATCGTGGTGCGGCCGCGGCTGTCACCGACCGAGCTCAAGGAGAAGATCGAGCAGGCCCTGGTGCGCACGGCCGAGCTCGACGCGCAGGGCATCCAGGTGAGGGTCGAGGGAAGCAAGGTGATCCTGGAGGGCAAGGTGCGCTCCTGGGCCGAGCGCGACGAGGCGGAGCGGACGGCGTGGTCGGCACCGGGTGTGACGGCCGTGGAGAACCGGATCCAGATCACGCTCTGAGCCGCTGAGCCCCCGGACGATCGGTCACCCGTTCCGGACGGCCGGACACCCCCCGGGATCGATACTCCGGTTACGTACGGATCCACCCGTCACGTCCGAAGCCCACCTGGCCGCGGAGGGGAGAACCATGAGCAAGGTCATCGGCATCGACCTCGGCACCACCAACTCCGTGGTGGCGGTGATGGAGGGCGGGACCCCCACCGTCATCCCCAACCAGGAGGGGAGCCGGCTGACGCCGTCGGTGGTCGCCTTCACCAAGGACGGCGAGATCCTCGTCGGCCAGGTCGCCAAGCGGCAGGCCATCACCAATCCCGAGAACACCGTCTTCTCGATCAAGCGCTTCATGGGCCGCCGGTACGACGAGGTGCAGGAGGAGATCAAGAAGGTCCCCTACAAGGTCGTGAAGGCGTCGAACGGCGACGTGCGCATCGAGATACGAGGCAAGCAGTACTCGCCGCCCGAGATCTCCGCGATGATCCTGCGCAAGCTGAAGGAGGCGGCGGAGGCCTATCTCGGCCAGACGGTGACGCAGGCCGTGATCACCGTGCCGGCCTACTTCAACGACAGCCAGCGGCAGGCGACCAAGGACGCCGGCAAGATCGCCGGGCTCGAGGTGCAGCGAATCATCAACGAGCCCACCGCCGCCGCCCTCGCGTACGGCCTGGACAAGAAGAACGACGAGCAGATCGCCGTGTACGACCTCGGCGGCGGGACGTTCGACATCTCGATCCTCGAGATCGGCCAGGGCGTCTTCGAGGTGAAGGCCACCAACGGCGACACGCACCTCGGCGGCGACGACTTCGACCAGCGCGTGATGGACTGGATCGCCGAGGAGTTCAAGAAGGACAACGGCATCGACCTGCGCCGTGACCGCATGGCGCTGCAGCGCCTCAAGGAGGCGGCCGAGAAGGCGAAGATCGAGCTCAGCTCGACGCTCGAGACCGAGATCAATCTGCCCTTCATCACCGCCGACGCCAGCGGCCCCAAGCATCTGGTGCTGAAGCTCACGCGGGCCAAGCTCGAGGCGCTCGTCGACGATCTCATCCAGCGCACCGTGCCCCCCTGCCGGCAGGCGATGAAGGACGCCGACGTCAGCGCGAACGACATCGACGAGGTCGTGCTCGTCGGGGGCCAGACGCGGATGCCGAAGGTCCAGGACCTCGTCAAGCAGCTCTTCGGCAAGGAAGCCCACAAGGGCGTCAACCCCGACGAGGTCGTGGCCGTCGGCGCCGCCATCCAGGCCGGTGTCCTCGCGGGCGACGTCAAGGACGTCGTGCTGCTCGACGTCACGCCGCTGTCGCTCGGCGTCGAGACGCAGGGCGGCGCCATGACCGTGCTGATCCCGCGCAACACCACGATCCCCACGAAGAAGAGCGAGATCTTCACGACGGCCACCGACAACCAGACCGCGGTCGACGTCCACGTGCTGCAGGGCGAGCGGCCGCTGGCGCGCGACAATCGCACGCTGGGCCGGTTCCGCCTCGAGGGCATCCCGCCGGCGCCGCGCGGCCTGCCCCAGATCGAGGTGACGTTCGACATCGACGCCAACGGCATCCTCAACGTGTCGGCGCAGGACAAGGCCAGCGGCAAGCAGCAGCAGATCACCATCACCGCCTCCTCGGGTCTCAGCAAGAGCGAGGTCGAGCGGATGGTGCGCGAGGCCGAGGCCAACGCGAGCGAGGACGCACGGCGCCGGCAGGAGATCGAGCTGCGCAACCAGGTGGATGGGCTCATCTACTCCACCGAGCGGACGCTCGCCGAGCACGGCGGCAAGCTCTCGGGCCCGGATCGGACGGTGATCGAGCAGGCGCTCAACGAGGCCCGCGAGGCGGTGAAGGGCGAGGACGCCCAGCGCATGCGCAAGGCCCAGGACAACCTCACGCGCGTGTCACAGATGCTCGCAGAGGCGGCCGCGCGCGGCGGACCGACCGAACCGGGCGCCGGGCCGCAGGGCGCCGCGGGCGGCGGGCAGGACGGCGAGGTCATCGACGCCGAATTCAAGGACGCGGACGACAGAAAGGCGTGAGCCAGGGCGCCGCCGAAGCCGACGATCGGCATCTCCGGCTCCTCGCGGAGTTCGACAACTACCGCCGTCGGACCGCGAAGGAGCACGCGGCCGCGCGGCGCGAGGGCCGCCGCGCGGCGCTGCTCCCGCTGCTGCCCGTGCTGGACTCGCTCGAGCGGGCGCTCGCCACCGGCTCGACGGACCGCGACTTCTATGACGGCGTCGCCGCGACGCATCGCCTCTTTCTCGCCGCCCTGCGCGAGGCGGGGGCCGAGCCCATCGAGAGCGTCGGCCAGCCGTTCGATCCCAACCTCCACGAGGCCGTGGCCGCGGTGCCGGCCGACGGCGAGGTCGCGCCGGGCACGGTCGTGCGCGAGGTGCGGCGCGGCTGGCGGCTCGGCGACGAGCTGCTGCGCCCGGCGCAGGTCGTGGTGGCGACGGCCGAGGAGCCCGCCGACCGATGGCGGTGAAATTCCGCGACTACTACGAGGTGCTCGGGGTGCCACGCACGGCGACGGCCGAGGAGATCAAGCGGGCCTACCGACAGCTCGCGCGCAAGCACCATCCCGATTTACAAGTGGCCTCGGAGCGCGCGCGCGCCTCCGAACGCTTCAAGGAGATCAACGAGGCCAACGAGGTGCTGAGCGATCCCGACAAGCGCGCGAAGTACGACGCGCTGGGCGCCAACTGGAAGGGCGGCATGGATTTCACGCCACCGCCGGACACGGGGCGCGGCCCGAGCGTGACCACCGAGTGGGAGGGCTTCGGCGACTTCAGCGACTTCTTCGGGTCGATCTTCGGCCGGCCGCCCGGCGGCCGCGCGGGCGCCGGCCGCGCCGGGGGCGACCGCGCCGGCGTCCGCATGCCGATCCCCGGCAACGACGTCGAGGGCGAGCTGCCGCTCACGCTCGACGACGTGCTGCACGGCGGGCAGCGCCGGATCACGGTGGACGGCCGCAGCCTCGACGTCACGATCCCGCGCGGTATTCGCGACGGCGCGACGCTGCGTCTGGCGGGCCAGGGCGGGCCCGGCGTCAACGGCGGCCCGGCGGGCGACGTGTACCTGCGCGTCCGGTTGCTGCCGCACCCGCGCTACCGCGTGGTCGGCGACGATCTGGAGATGGACCTGCCGCTCTGGCCGTGGCAGGCGGTGCTCGGCGCCGAGGTGCGTGTGGACACGCCCGACGGGCCGGTGACGCTGACGGTGCCGCCGGGCACGCAGAGCGGACAGCGCCTGCGGCTACGCGGCCGTGGGTTGCCCCGCGACGGGGCGCGCGCCGATCTTCACGCGGTCGTTCGCGTCGTGGTGCCCACGCGGCCGAGCGCGGCCGAGCGCGAGGTCTACGAGATGCTGCGGCGAAGCGCGTCGGCGCCCGCCGACCGGCCGGCCACGCCATGAGCCTCACGCGGGTGCCGCTGCGCGCCGAGGTCCACGTGTCGCTGCGCGAGCTCGCCGTCGCCACGGGCATCAGCGCGACGCGGCTCGCGCGGCTCGTACGCCTGGGGCTGCTCGAGCCGGAGCCGGGCCCGCCCGTCCGGTTCAGCGCCGCCACCGCCGCCCGCCTGCGACGCATGCTGCGCCTGCGCGCCGATCTCGGCGTCAACCTCGCAGGCGCCGCGATCATCGTGGACCTCATGGAGTGCCTTGACCGCCTGGACGCCGAGCTGACGAGACGGAGGGGACAACGATGGACGTGAATCGCCTGACCGAGAAGGCCCAGGACGCGGTGCGCCAGGCGCAGGCGCTGGCCCAGCGCCATGGCCAGCAGCAGATCGAGGCGGAGCACCTGGCGGTGGCGCTGCTCTCCCAGGACGGCGGCGTCGCCGCGCGCGTCGTGGAGAAGGCGGGCGTCGCGCCCGCCACGCTCCTGCAGCGGCTGCAGCAGGCGATCGAGAAGATGCCGCGCGTGTCCGGCGGGGGCGCGCAGGCGGGCCAGGTCTACATCTCGTCGCGCGTGAACGAGGTCTTCAACAACGCCGAGGCCGAGGCGCAGCGCATGAAGGACGAGTTCGTCAGCGTCGAGCACCTGCTCCTGGCCCTCGCGGGCGTGAAGGACGGCGCGGTCGCGGACGCGTTTCGCGCCGCCGGCCTCACCAGGGACACGCTGCTGGAGGCCGCGGCGGCGGTGCGCGGCGGCCAGCGCGTGACCAGCCAGACGCCGGAGGGCACGTACGAATCGCTCGAGAAGTACGGACGCGATCTCACCGCGCTGGCGCAGCAGGGCAAGCTCGACCCGGTCATCGGACGCGACGAGGAGATCCGCCGCGTCATCCAGATCCTCTCGCGCCGCACCAAGAACAACCCGGTGCTGATCGGGCCGCCGGGCGTCGGCAAGACGGCGATCGTCGAGGGCCTGGCCCAGCGCATCGTGCGCGGCGACGTCCCCGAGGGGCTGAAGAACAAGCGCATCGTGGCCCTCGACATGGGCGCGCTCGTCGCCGGCGCCAAGTACCGCGGCGAGTTCGAGGAGCGGCTCAAGGCCGTGCTCAAGGCCGTCCAGGACGCGCAGGGCCAGATCATCCTGTTCATCGACGAGCTGCACACCGTGGTCGGGGCCGGCGCCGCCGAGGGCGCCATGGACGCGAGCAATCTGTTGAAGCCGCTGCTCGCGCGCGGCGAGCTGCACTGCATCGGCGCCACCACCCTCGACGAGTACAAGAAGCACATCGAGAAGGACGCCGCCCTCGAGCGCCGCTTCCAGCCCGTGATGGTGGACCAGCCGACGGTGGAGGACACCATCTCGATCCTGCGCGGGCTCAAGGAGCGCTACGAGATCCATCACGGCGTGCGGATCAAGGACTCGGCCCTGGTGGCGGCCGCGGTCCTCTCGGACCGCTACATCAGCGACCGCTTCCTGCCCGACAAGGCCATCGACCTCGTCGACGAGGCGGCGGCGCGGCTGCGCACGGAGATCGACTCCATGCCCGCCGAGCTCGACGAGATCACGCGCAAGATCCTCCAGCGCGAGATCGAGCGCGAGGCGCTGAAGAAGGAGACGGACGCCGCCTCGCGCGACCGCCTGCAGAAGCTCGAGAAGGAGCTGTCCGAGCTGCAGACGAGGGCGCAGGCGCTGCGGGCGCAGTGGGAGACCGAGAAGGCGGCCATCGAGAAGCCGCGCCAGCTCCGCAAGCGCATCGAGGAGACGCGGGTCGAGATCGAAAAGGTGATGCGCACCGGCGACCTGTCGCGCGCGGCCGAGCTGCAGTACGGCACGCTCGCCCAGCTCGAGCGCGAGCTCAAGGCGCTGGAAGCCCAGGCCCCGGCCGGCGGCGGGCGCCGGCTCATCAAGGAAGAGGTGGACGAGGAGGACATCGCCGAAATCGTCTCGCGCTGGACCGGCATCCCCGTCAGCAAGCTGATGGAGGGCGAGATGCAGAAGCTCCTCCGGCTCGAGGAGGAGCTGCACAAGCGCGTCGTCGGACAGGAAGAAGCCGTGCGCGCGGTGGCCGACGCCGTCGTACGCGCGCGTGCGGGCATCAAGGACCCCCGGCGCCCCATCGGCTCGTTTCTCTTCCTCGGCCCCACCGGCGTCGGCAAGACCGAGCTGGCGCGCGCGCTGGCCGCCACGCTGTTCGACAGCGAGGACAACATCATCCGCATGGACATGTCGGAGTACATGGAGAAGCACACGGTGGCGCGCCTGATCGGCGCCCCGCCGGGCTATATCGGCTATGAGGAAGGCGGTCAGCTCACGGAAGCGGTACGGCGGAAGCCGTATTCGGTCGTGCTTCTCGATGAGATCGAGAAGGCGCACCCCGACGTCTTCAACGTGCTGCTGCAAGTCCTGGACGACGGCCGGCTGACCGACGGCCAGGGCCGCACGGTGAACTTCAAGAACACCGTGATCATCATGACCTCGAACATCGGCAGCCAGCTGATCCTCGAGATGCGCGGCGCCGACGAGCGAACCTACCAGCGGATGCGCGAGCAGGTGCTGGACGCCCTGCGGCGGCAGTTCCGCCCGGAGTTCCTCAATCGCGTGGACGAGATCGTGGTGTTCCGCGCGCTCACCGAGGCGGAGCTGGCGAAGATCGTCGAGATCCAGCTCGAGGGGCTGCGCAAGCGGCTGGCCGAGCGGCGCATCACGCTGGAGGTCACCGAGGCCGCCAAGGCCTATCTCGCCCGCGTCGGCTACGACCCCGTCTTCGGCGCGCGCCCGCTCAAGCGCACCATCCAGCGCGAGGTGGAGACGCCGGTCGCGCGGCTGATCGTCGCCGGCAAGCTGCGCGACGGCGGCGCCGTGCGGGTCGACGTCGTCGGCGACGCGCTCCGCGTGGAGCCCACGTCATGAGCCTGTTCGAGGAGACGATGGCCGGTGAGCTGGCCGGCCTGCTGCGCGCGGGCGTTCCCGCGCGCGGCGTGCGCCTGACCGTTCGCGAGCTGATCGTCACGCGCATCGAGCGCGGGCCGCTCGGCCCCCGTGAAGTGGGCGACGCCGTGGCGGCCGCGATGCGCGCGGCCTGCCGCCTCGTGCGCGAGCTGGAGGCGCCGCCCGAGGTGGTCGAGACCGTGTGTCGGGCCGCCCTCGAGGCCGTGCGCGGGCACGGCGGCGAGAGCGCCCGCTGGCTCGCGGAGGCGACGAGCGCGGCCTCCGCGGTGCTCGAGGAGCAGGCGCGCGAGCGCTCCGACGAGGAGGCGTGGCCCTGGCTCGTGGGGAGGATGCCGCGATGGTAGGCCCGTCGGTCGCGAGCGAGCGCGTGTCGCCGCGGTCGATGCGCTTCTACAGCCCTGCCGCGCAGCTGATCTTCTGGATCCTCGGGATCGTGCTGGCGTGGTACCTCATCGGGCCCGGCGCCGAGCGCCTGCACTGGTGGTGGCCGTTCCATCGCACGCCACGCGTCGCCGTCGTCGAGGCGCCGCCGAGCGCGTCGCCGCCGCCGGGGTGGACGGCCGCCGCGAAGGCCGCGCTGCCGGCGGTGGTGAACGTGGCCACCGCGCGCACGGCGAAGCTGCCCGACGACCCCTTCTCCCGCCTGTTCTTCGGCAACCGGCCTCCGCGGCGCGAGCGGGGGCTCGGCTCCGGCGTCATCGTCACCGCCGACGGGTTCGTCCTGACCAACAACCACGTGGTCGAGGGCGCGCAGGACATCCGCGTGACGCTCGCCGACCGGCGCGAGGTCTCCGCCCGGCTCGTGGGCACCGATCCGAAGACGGACCTCGCCGTGCTGAAGCTCCCGGGCGCGGGGTACCCCGTCGTCGCGCTCGCCGACAGCAGCCGCGTCGAGGTGGCCGAGGTCGTGCTGGCCCTCGGCAATCCGTTCGGACTCAGCCAGACGGTGACGCAGGGGATCGTGAGCGCGGTCGGGCGCGCCGACCTCGGCATCGCCGACTACGAGGACTTCATCCAGACGGACGCGCCGATCAACCCGGGCAACTCGGGCGGCGCCCTCGTGGACGCGCGCGGCGCGCTCATCGGCATCAACACCGCGATCTTCTCGCAGACGGGCGGCTCCCAGGGCATCGGCTTCGCGGTGCCCGTGAACATGGCCCGGCAGGTGATGGATCAGCTCGTCAGGCGTGGCCGCCTCACGCGCGGCTACCTCGGCGTGTCGCTGCAGGAGGTCACACCGGCGCTGGCCCGCGGGCTCGGCGTGTCGGCCGAGCGCGGCGTCATCGTCGGCGACGTGGCGCCCGACAGCCCCGCCGCGCGGGCGGGTCTCAAGCGCGGCGACGTGATCTTGGCCGTCGACGGCACGCCGGTCGACGACGTGGGGCGCTTGCGCAATCTGATCGCCGGCACCGCGCCGGGCACGACGCTGAAGCTGACCGTCCTTCGCGACGGGCGCGAGCAGACGCTCGACGTCGCCGTCGCCGAGATGCCGGAGCGGGGGCCGGCGACGGCGGCGCGCCCGAGCGCGCCGGAGCGTCCCGGCCTCTCGGTCACCGACGTGACGCCCGAGGTGGCGAAGAAGCTCGGCCTGCCGCCGGGCCTCGCGGGCGCGCTCGTGACCGAGGTGATTCCCGGCGGGCCCGCCGCGGAGGCGGGGCTGCGTCCGGGCGACGTCATTCAGGAGGTGAATCGAAAGCCCGTGCGCTCCGCCGCGGAGTTCGCGCGCGAGGTCGAGCAGGCGCGCGGGCGCGACATCGTCGTGCTCGTCAACCGCGGCGGGAGCACCGCCTACGCGGTGATCGAACGGGCCGGCTGATGATCCCGTTGCGCGATTCGGTCACGGTGCAGCGGTGGCCCGTCGTCACCTGGCTGCTGATCGCCATCAACGTCTGGGTGTTCCTCGACGAGCTGCTGCTCGGGCCGGAGCTGGAGGCGTTCATCCGCACCTGGGCCTTCATCCCCGCGCGCTACTTCGCGCTGAGCGAGACGAGCCCCGGCGACTGGGCCGGCCGCTACCTGCCGATCTTCACGTCGATGTTCCTGCACGGCGGCTGGCTGCACCTGCTCGGCAACATGGTCTACCTGTGGGTCTTCGGCGACAACGTCGAAGACCGCCTCGGCCACGTGCGCTACCTGATCTTCTATCTCGTCACCGGCGTCGGCGCCGCGCTCGTGCACGCCCACCTCGCCCCCGGCTCGACGCTGCCGACGGTCGGGGCCAGCGGCGCCATCAGCGGGGTGCTCGGCGCCTACTTCGTCCTCTTCCCGCACGCCCGCGTCTACACGCTGGTGCCGTTCGTCTTCGTGTTCCTCGGCGTGGTCGAGATCCCGGCTGTGGTGTACCTCGGCTTCTGGTTCGCGATGCAGGTCCTGAACGGCGCCGTCGGGCTTGCGGCACCGGTGGACGGCGGCGGCGTGGCGTGGTGGGCGCACATCGGCGGGTTCGTGATGGGCATGGCGGTGGCGGCGCTGCTTCGCGCGCGCCGACCGGAGCGGCGGCCGTGGCGTCCCGAGTACGCCCCCTGGTGAACGCAGTCCCACGAGTGAGAGGGAGATGACGATGGGTTTCGGCGACCTGCTCTGGGTGTTCTTCATGATCTCGGCGGTGCAGCCGATCATCCGGCAGAAGATGCTCGAGGCCAGTCGCCTGCGCCTGCTCCACCGGTTCCAGCAGTCGCGCAAGAGCCGCGTGATCTCGCTCGTGCACCGTCAGGAAACGATGAGCTTCCTCGGTTTTCCGCTCATGCGCTACATCGACATCAACGACTCCGAGGAGATCCTGCGCGCCATCAAGCTCACCGACCCGGACACGCCCATCGATCTCATCATCCACACGCCCGGCGGGCTGGTGCTGGCCGCCGGCCAGGTCGCGCACGCGCTGCGCCGCCACCGGGCGAAGGTGACGGTGTTCGTGCCGCACTACGCGATGTCGGGCGGCACGCTGATCTCGCTGGCCGCCAACGAGATCGTGATGGATGCCAACGCGGTGCTGGGTCCGCTGGACCCGCAGCTCGGCGAGGCGCCGGCCGCCTCGATCCTCAGCGTCCTCGAGCGCAAGAAGCCGGAGGACATCGAGGACAAGACGTTCATCCTGGCCGACGTCTCGCGCAAGGCGGTCTTGCAGCTGCGGAAGACGGTGCAGGAGCTTCTGGCCGAGCGGATGGCGCAGGACGCCGCGACCGCGCTCGCCGACAAGCTGACCACGGGCACCTGGACCCACGACTACGGCATCGGCGCCGAGGAGGCCAAGCAGCTCGGGTTGCCGATCAGCACGGACATGCCCGAGGAGGTCTACGACTTCATGGCGTTGTTCCCGCAGCCGACGCGCACGCGCCCGGCCGTCGAGTACCTGCCGATGCCGTATCGCGGCGCCCGTCAGGGACGGCAGTAGCGACGATGGACGGCATCCAGGCGCCGGTGGAGCCGCGCACGTTGTCGGGCGTGCTCGACGATCTGACGCGGCGGGGCTTCGCCGAGCACTTCCGCGTGGAGAACAACGGCCGGCTGCGCGGGCTGGACCACGGAGGCGTGTTCAGTGCGAGCCAGGTCTCGATGCCCGAGTGCCACCGGTTCGAGGGCGTCTCGGACCCGGACGACATGGCGATCCTGTGCGCGATCGAGACGGACAGCGGCCTGCGCGGCACGCTGGTGGACGCGTACGGCGTATACTCCGATCCGGTCGTGGGCGCCTTCCTGCACGACGTTCCCGCGGCGAAGGCGTGACGTCCGAGCCTCGAGCCCGCCTACATGCAGGTGATGCTCGGCCGTGCGACGCCCGACCTCACGCCGGCTGCTTCAGCGGCGTCAAGCCGCGCATCGAGAGCGCCTCCCACAGTCGCCGGATGTCGTCGTACCGCCACACCGCGCCCGAACGCGTCATGCCGTAGAGGTGCTCCTTGGCAGCGGCGATCTGCACGAACTCGAGGGGCTCGGTCTCCGACATCTTCGATCCTCTTTCAGCGCGTCGACGACGCGGCGTCGACACCGCGTGGGACCTGGGTGCCGGCCAGGGTTGCGACCACGTCGACCAGCTCGTGGATGCCGCGGGGCTGCTGTACGCGGTGAAGGCCGCGGCCGGCGTGGCGCCGCCGCGCTCCGGCGGCAGCGCGCGCACCTGCCCGATCAGCCAGTAGCCGCCCTTGCCCGGCATCGAGAGGTCGCTGAGCAGGACGGTGGGGCGCTCGCGTTGCAGGATTTCCAGCGCCTTTTCGGCGGTTTCGACTGCGGTCACCACGGCGCCGTCCTGCTGAAGGATATCGGTCACGACGTCGCGCACGAAGGGCGCATCGTCGACAATCAGGACCCGGACACCGTCGAGCCGCAAGCGATCGGTCATGGCGCGTCCCCGCGGTCACCACGCTACAGGGGGCCTGGGCGGACAGGTATTGGACTTTGGTCCAATACCCGCGTGGGGTCGGGTAGGGAGCGTACAGTACCCCGCATGGGCCTGACGTGGTTCGATGTGGCCGCGGCGAGGCTGATCGCCATGCTGGAGGAGCGCCTTCGATTCGAGACGCTGCTCTCGGACCTGTCGGCGAAGCTCATTCACGTCGAGGCCGGCGGCCTGGACGCCGCCCTCGAGGGCGCGCTGCGGCAGATGGTGGTCTTCCTCGGGGTCGACCGGGGCAATCTCGACGAGTACAGCGAGGGCCGTCTCGGCGTCCGCGTCTCGTGGGCCGAGCCGGGCGTCGAGACGCTGCCGTCGATCCTGCAAGCCGGACAATTCCCGTGGACGGCCGGCACGCTGCGGCGTGGGGGCGTCGTCCGATTCCCGAGGACCGATGCCCTGCCCGAGGAGGCGGCGACGGACCGGGCCAGCTACGAGCGCCTGGGCACCCGCTCGCACCTGTCCATCCCGCTGCAAGCCGGCGGCCCGATGCTCGGCGTGCTGTCCTTCGACTCCGTCCGGGCCGAGCGCGACTGGCCCGACGAGCTCACCGATCGGCTTGCCCTGCTGAGCGAGGCCTTTGCCGGCGCGCTGGAGCGCAAGCGCATGGAGCTGGCGCTCGCCGATCGGCTGCGCTTCCAGCGGCTGCTCTCGGATCTGTCCGTCCGCTTCGCCAACGTGCCGGCTCTCGATTTCGATCAGGCCATTCACGGCGCCCTGCGCGCGATCGTCGACGCCCTGGGCGTGGATCGCGCCGCGCTGGTCGCGTTCCCGACGCGGGGAGCGGCCGGGGCGGCCTGGAGCCTCGACGGCGCGGCCGACATGAGCAATGTGCCGGGGCTGGTGATCCGGCTGCGGGCCGGCGAGGTCGTTCGCATGGCGCGGCCGGAGGAGCTTCCCGACGGCATCACGTCGATGGTCGCCGTGCCGTTGCGGGCGGTCGGGGCCGTCCTCGGAGGCCTGCTGGTCGCGACGGTCGGCGCGGAGGGCGCGTGGTCGGACGAGTTGATGGAGCAGCTGCACCTCGTCGGCGAGACCGTGGCCAACGCGCTCGCGAGCGCGCAAGCGGAGCGCGAGGCGGGACGGCTCCGTCAGGAGCTGGCGCACATCGGCCGCGTCTCGGCCATGGGCGAGCTGACGGCGTCGCTGGCGCACGAGCTCAACCAGCCCCTGACGGCGATTCTCAACAACGCGGAAGTCGCCCAGCAGCACCTGCAGGCCGCCGCGCCGAATCTCCAGGAGCTGCGCGAGATCCTCGACGACATCGTGGCCGACGACAAGCGTGCGGCCGAGGTCATCCAGCGACTGCGGGTTCTGCTCAAGAAGGGCGCGCTCGAACACCTGCCGCTCGACATCAACGACGTCGTCGGCGAAGTGGCGCAGCTCGTGCGGAACGACGTGGTCCTCCGGAACGTGCCGATGACGGTGGACCTCGCCGCGGGCCTACCGGTCGTCCGCGGCGACCGGGTCCAGCTCCAGCAGGTGATCCTGAACATGGTGCTCAATGGCCTGGAGGCCATGGCCGAGCCCAACGGTCATGCCCGCGCGCTCGTGATCCGGACGTCCAGGTCCGGCGACGCGGCCGTCAGGGTTGCCGTCGAGGACGCCGGGGTCGGCATCGACACGGACGACCTCGAGCGGCTGTTCCAGCCGCTCTACACGACCAAGCCGGAGGGGCTCGGCATGGGCCTGGCCATCGCGCGCACCATCATCGAGGCGCACGGCGGCCACCTGCGCGGCGCGAACAACGCGGCAGGCGGCGCGACGTTTCAGTTCACCCTGCCCGTCGCCGGCGGGCGCTCGCGCTGACGGCCGTGGCCACCACAGTGGTCTTCGTCGTGGACGACGATCCCTCCGTGCGCAAGAGCCTCACTCGCGTGATCTCGGCGGCCGGGTATGGGGTGGAGGTCTTCGCCTCGGCCCGCGAATTCCTGGACCGCGTGCCGGTGAGCGGCCCTTGCTGCCTCGTGCTGGACGTGCGCATGCCCGGCGTGACCGGGCTGGATCTCCAGAACACGCTCGCGCACGCCGTGCATCGGATCCCGATCGTCTTCATCACCGGCCACGGTGACGTCGCGATGAGCGTCACGGCCATGAAGTCCGGGGCCGTCGACTTCCTGACCAAGCCGTTCGCGAGCAAGGACCTGCTCGGCGCCATTCAGCGCGCCGTGGACCGGGATACGCGGGACCTCGGCACGGAAGCCCGCACCGAGGACATCCAGGCACGCGCCCGGACCCTCACCCCGCGCGAGCGGCAGGTGTTCGCCCTCGTGGTCACCGGCATGCTGAACAAGCAGATCGCGTCCGAGCTCGGGGTCGTCGAGAAGACGGTCAAGGTGCACCGCGCCCGCGTCATGGACAAGATGCGGGCGGGCTCGGTCGCCGAGCTCGTTCGACTGGCCGACGGCCTCGGCGTCATCGTCACAAAAGCCTGATCGCCCCCCGCGCTCGCGTCCCACCCGCACTCCGCCCGAATGCCCCCAAGGTCCAATAGCGCGCTGGCTTCTCCACGACCAGGGTAGGGGTGGGGAGGGTTCTGCATGGATGCTGCGCCCGTGATCGCTATCGTGGACGACGACGCCTCGGTGCGTCGCTCGCTCCTTCGCGTCGTGCGATCCGCTGGCTACAACGCCGAGGCCTTCGCGTCCGCGCGCGCGTTCCTCGAGTGGCTGTCCACGGGCCACGCGGCCTGTCTCGTGCTCGACGTCCAGATGAAGGAGATGAGCGGCCTCGACTTGCAAGAAAGGCTCGCGGTGCCGATCGTCTTCATCACGGCGCACGACGATGCGCCGATACGCGCGCGCATCGAGAAGTCCGGAGCCGCCGCCCTCTTGCGCAAGCCCTTCGACGCCGCCACGGTGCTGGACGCGATCCGTCGGGCGGTCTCCAATGGCAACGTGGACCAAGGTCCAATTGGACCGCGGGCCGGCGTCGGCGAGACTTGATGCTGTGACAAGGAGGCGTCGATGACGTCCATGCCCGTGATCGCGCGGTGTCTCACGTGCAAGAACGCGCTGCCGGCGGGCGTCGAAGGGTACTGCGACGACGCGTGCCGACTGAAAGTCACGCGCGCCCACCGGGCGCCCGGCCGGACGGCGGCGCGCCGTCGCCGGCGCCGCGGCGGCCGGCGGCTCTAGCCGGGAATCGATGCACCCGAGGAGACAGCGATGCAGGTGACGGCGATCTCGAGTCCGCGATATCCCGAATGGCGCTGGCGCATCTCGGACTACGCCGGCGAGACCGTGGAGGAATCCCACGTCGGCTTTGCGAGCATCGCGGCCGCGGTGGCCGCGGGAACGGAGCGGCTGGTGAGCCTGAACGTGGTCGATCGCTCGGACTCGGCGGCCCGGCCATGGCCCGTCCGCGCAGGGCGCAGATGATGAACGCATCGAATGAAGGAGGACGAGTCATGAGCTTTGCCACATTCGTCGGTCTCAGATGACGCGGCCGGACCGGCCGAGCCGCGCACTGGTGCGGATGGCCGTCACGGGTATCTACCTCGTGCGCGGCATTCCGCTCGAGGTCCAGCGGGCCGCCCGCGTTCGCGCCACGACCGAGGGGACCACGCTGCGCCGGGTGCTGGGGCGCGCGTTGCGCGACTACGCGGCCGGCACCTGGACCCCGCGGCCGGACGACCTGCATGTCTGAGATCCTCGTGCAGATGTTGCCGCTGCTCGTCCTCGGCGGTCTCACCGCTGCGTGGCTGGCCGAGGCAGTCTTACGCGCCGGCGGCTACGGGTTCATCCCCGACACGCTCCTGGGTCTCACGGGCAGCATGATGGCCGGCGCGGCCGTGTGGGCGGTCACTGCGCGGGACCCCGCGATGACCACGATGTTCCTGGTCGGCAGCGTCGGCGCCGGGCTGGCGATCGTCGCCCAGCGCGGTCTCTGGCGCTCCGCCCGGCTCGCAACGTAGGCGCGTGCTCACGTCATGAACGAGTTTGCCACGACGCGTGCGACACCGGCTCCCGCCGCGGTGGCCGAACGGGTCAGCGCGTTCTTGCGGGCGGTGTACGGCTGGATGTGCGCCGTCGTCGGCGTCATCGTCTTCACCGGGCTGACGGCGGGGGACGCCCAGCGCCTCAAGCACGTGGCCGCCGAGCTTCCCGAGGGGCGGCTCTTCCTCATCCTGCTCCGCTTCACGGGCGGCCGGCGGAGCTGAGAGCCGCACGATGCGGTGGGTGGTCGACTTCTACAACCAGCGGCGCGCCATCGTGGCGCGCTACGACGTCGACGCGCCGTCGGCGGCGTCGGCGGTCGTGTCGGGGCGGCAGGCGATGTTCGCGGAGTATCCGCGGGCCCCCGCGCGCGGGCGTCCGAGCCTGTTCGAGCAGGCCGAGCGTATCGGCGGCCAGGATGGCAGCGGGTGGATCGTCTACCGGATCGTGAAGGGCGACGGATAAGCGTCGAAGAGCCGGTCCGGTCGGAGCTCTTCGGGATCGAGCGGCTCGAGCAGCACGCCGAGAGCCTGGCCGCCGCCCAACCCATCCTCCGCGGCGCGGCGCGCGGGCAGCGCTTGCTGGAGCGCGTCCACGACAACGGCCGTGTCCTGCGCGCGGCCTATCGCGCGATCGGCCGCTCCATCCGCGAGGAGCGGACCATCACGCCGGCGGCCG
>WNFR01006172.1_pt1 | contig 16351 bp, 11 predicted proteins | sample 5400221 | NCBI WGS metagenome assembly WNFR01 (sample SAMN13153357, study PRJNA577476) | soil metagenome | isolation source: 40 cm soil under Madrone tree | place: USA:California | collected 2016-06-14 | reverse complement strand
CAACGTCGGCAAGCTCCGAGACTTTCTCGATGAAAATCTGCGTCAGCTCATCGACTCTGTCGCGTACCATTGTGTCGCTCGCGCGCGAGAGGGTGGCCGCGCGATGGGTGACGTCGTCGATCGCCGCGCGCACAGTGGACGCGCCTTCCACCGCGAGCAGCCGCGAAATTGCAACCGACGGGGCGACCTCTCCCGTCAGACATTGCACAAGAATTGCCCGAATCGCCGGCGGTTGCAGACCTTCTGTGAGACGAGTGATGGCTTCCGCTTCCATTCCGGTGCGACTGCTCATGTCAGTGCGATTTGAGATGGACGGGCAATAGCTCGATCGACGTGTTGATTCTCTGGCACAACACGCGCCAGTCGGTTCGGAGCCGCCTACGAAAAACACCAAAACGGAGGACAGTAATGGCTACACGAAAAACCTCAGGCCGCCGGAAATACGGTAAGGCGGCCTCGAAGCGCGTCGAGAGTGCGATGCGTCGGAGGAAAAAGGGAACACTCAAATCCGGCACGAGCGGCAGAACCGTGAAGAGCCGGAAGCAGGCGATTGCAATCGGTCTGTCCGAAGCGCGAAAGAAGGGGGCAAAGGTCCCTCGCAAACCCGGTGGACGAAAGCGATCGAGCCGCTGACGGGCTCACCATTAGGTAAGTAGCTAACTCGGCCGCTGCTTCCCGTTAAATGCGCCTCCCAAACGGTTTTTCCTGATCCGGAGCGCATAACATCGTGGGTCCATTCGGGAAGCACGACCGAGATCATAAGCCCTTCGACTTGCGCGATCAGACCAAGGATCACCGTGATCGCGACGAAGGGCTGAACGACGCCGAATCCCATCAGCAGCACTAGCGCCAGGGCGAGCGAGAGTCCCCACACCTTGGAGCTCCAGGCGTGGTACGCCACATCCTTGCCGAATTTCACGAAGTCGAAAACGTGACGGATGACGTCCAGCCCAACGACGATCAGAGCCGGAACTGCAATCTTCCGTACCACATCCGGATGAAGCCGCCACACCGCCCACGACGCCGTCGCATAGAAAACCAGGTCTGCCCTGCTGTCGAAATGGCGAAGCTCGGCGCTCGCTACTCCGACTCGGCGGGCAATTACTCCATCGAAATAATCCGATACGAACGCGACAGCTATCACCAACGCGAATGCGATTCCTGGCGCGTTTGCGTAGACGAGCCAGACGAGCACCGGCGCTAACAGGAGTCTCAACGCAGTGAGACCCACAGGAATGGATCGCACTACTTTGCCTGGCATCCTCGACTCAGTACTTGGCGAGGTAGTTATCGAGCTCCCATGACGAGACCTGCGTGATGTATTCCTGCCACTCGAGGCGCTTCGCGGCCAGAAACTGTGTCGCGATGTGCTCGCCAAGGGCTTCGGTGATCACATCGTCCTTCTCCAGCTCGTTGCACGCTTCTCCGAGGTTGTGGGGCAGGTCGTCGATCCGGAGGCGACGCTTCTCCCGGTGCGACATCGCCCAGATGTTGGAGTTGACCGGCTCGCGCGCATCGGCCTTGGTCGCGATGCCATCGAGTCCGGCCGCCAGTTGCACCGCGAGCGCGAGGTAGGGATTCGCGGAGGGATCTGGAATTCGGAGCTCGATCCTGGTCCCTGAGCCACGGCGATCAGGAATGCGGATCATCGGCGACCGGTTGCGCATCGACCAGGCTACGTTGATCGGTGCTTCAAAACCCGGTACGAGTCTCTTGTAGGAGTTGACGAGAGGATTCGTTATCGCGGTAAAGCCGCGCGCGTGTCGAAGCAGTCCGCCGATGTAGTGGAGCGCCGTGGCTGATAGCTCCCACTCCGAGTTTTCGTCCCAGAAGGCGTTATCCTTCCCGCGGAAAAGCGATTGGTGGGTGTGCATGCCGCTGCCATTCTGTCCGAAAATCGGCTTGGGCATGAACGAAGCGGTGAGGCCGAAAGTCCGGGCGATGTACTTCACTACGAACCGGAACGTCGCGATGTTGTCCGCCGTCTTCAGCGCCTCGGCATACCTGAAATCGATCTCGTGCTGACCATGCGCGACTTCGTGGTGTGCCGCTTCCACCTCGAATCCCATCTGCTCGAGGACATCGACGATCGCGCGGCGAGCATCCTCGCCGAGATCAGCCGGCGCGAGATCAAAATACGATCCCACATCGTGCGTGACTGTTGAAGGCTCTTCGTCCGGTCGCGGCCTGAACATAAAGAACTCGGCTTCCATCCCCGCGTTCATCGTGTAGCCAAGCTTGGCGGCGCGTGCGATCATTCTCTTGAGCACGCCGCGCGGATCTCCCGCGAAGGGTTTGCCGTCCGGAGTATTGATGTCGCAGATCAGCCTCGCGACCCGACTCTTCTCATCGCCCCAGGGAAATATCTGAAACGTGCTCAGGTCCGGAGCCAGCAACATGTCCGATTCTTCAATCCGGACGAACCCTTCGATTGAAGACCCATCGAACATGATGTCCCCCGCCAGCGCTTTCTCGAATTGCGACGCCGGTATCTCGACGTTCTTGTTGATGCCGAGGATATCCGTGAATTGCAGTCTGAGGAAGCGGACGTTATTGGCGGCGGCAAGCTCCAGAATGTCTTTGGCCGTAGTGCCTGAGGTATCAGGAATCTGGGGGCGGGGTCGGGGCATAGGCTCAACGTAGCCTTGTTGTCATTTTTTTGCAAATCATGCACGAAAGCGAGCCAGTTCCTTGCATTTTGAGACTCAGGTAGCGAATTTGGTCGATCGATTGTGCAGGCAGTGCACTTTTTTACATCTCATCAGCGCATACACCCATGACAGCCGTTATCACTCCGCGTAAAGCTCTTCTGAACGAGATTTCCAGCCGCGAGCCCCGTATCGCCCGCGGCTTCAGCAAGGATGGAATACCCGGGCCGACTTCCCAGTACTTCGGCATCAACATCCTTGGTGTCAGGCAGCTGCGCGACAAGCTTCCGAAAGAAGTCTTCGCCAGCCTCGCAGCATCAATTCGGCACGGCAAGAAGCTCGATCGTGCGATCGCGCCAGTCGTAGCACAGGTCATCAAGGAGTGGGCGATCTCGCGCGGAGTGACACACTTCACACACTGGTTCCAGCCACAAACCGGACTCACGGCGGAAAAGCACGATGCGTTTTTCGCGTTCGATGACGACCGGCAGCCGATGGAATCCTTCACCGGTGACCAGCTGATTCAGAGTGAGCCCGACGCATCGAGCTTTCCTTCCGGTGGGCTGCGCGCGACGTGGGAAGCGCGCGGCTACACGGCCTGGAATCCCGCGAGCCCGGTCTTCATCGTCGAATCAACAGGCGCCCGCACGCTTTGCATTCCCTCGGTATTCATCGGCTACAACGGCGAAGCGCTCGATGAAATGACTCCATTGCTCAGAAGCTCGGACGTGCTGTCGCAAAAGTCGATCGAGCTGCTGGAGCTGCTTGGCGACAGAGGAGTACAGCGAGTCTTCACGACGCTTGGACCCGAGCAGGAATATTTCCTCATCGATCGCGCGCACTTCGGGATGCGCCCGGACCTGGTGATGGGCGGCCGCACTCTGATTGGCGCTCCGCCGCCGCGCGGCCAGCAGCTCGAGGACCACTACTTCGGCGGAATCCCGGAACGTATCCAGGGATGTATTTCCGAAGCCGAGTTCGAGCTGTACAAACTCGGAGTCCCGATTACCACTCGTCACAACGAAGTCGCGCCCTGCCAGTTCGAGATGGCGCCTTACTTCGAGGAAACCGATCTCGCCGTCGATCACAACATGCTCGTGATGGCGACGCTCCGACGGGTAGCGCTCAGGCACGGCCTCCAGGCTCTTTTGCATGAGAAACCATTCGCCGGAATTAACGGCTCTGGAAAGCACTGCAACTGGTCGATGTCGGTGATCGCCGATTCGTCGGAGCTGGATGGATTGAATCTCCTCAAGCCTGGAAAGACGCCCCACCAGAACATTCGCTTCCTCGCCTTCCTCGCCGCCGTGCTGAAGGGTGTCCATAAGCACTCGGGCTTGCTCCGCGCCGGCATCGCCACGTCCGGCAACGAGCATCGGCTCGGCGCAAACGAGGCGCCGCCCGCCATCATTTCCGTTTTCATGGGCGACATGCTCACCAAGGTCATTCGGATCCTCGGCGTCGATCGCGTTCCCCGTCGCACTGCTCAACACTGCCGTCGCGGACGCCATTGGCGAGATCACGGATTCGCTGCGGGAGACTCTCAAGAAGACCAAATCCGTGGACGACGCGGTGCTCAAAGTCGTCCGAGAGGCCTTCAAGGAATCGACGCCGGTTCGCTTCGAGGGCAACAACTACTCCGAAGAATGGGTGAAGGAAGCCAAGAAGCGCGGCCTTCCAAATCTGCGGCGTACTCCGGAAGCGCTGAAGGAGCTGGTGTCGAAGCAGTCACGCGCGCTCCTCACCAAGCTCGGCGTTCTCACCAAGGAGGAGCTGGAATCCCGCTATCACGTTCGCGTCGAGCGCTACGTGAAGGACATGCTGATCGAGCTGCATACCATGCGCGAGATTGTGGACACCCTCGTGATTCCAGCAGCATACGGGTATCTCAATCTGCTGTCCGAGGCGGCTTCGCAGTCGAAAGCAGCAGGTATCGCGGTAATTCCGCAGGTGACTACGGCTAATCAGGTGGGCGAGCTGGTCCAGGAACTCCAGGAATTTCGCGAAGACCTGAGCGACGTCATCGCTCGCGTGGAGGCAAAGCACGACGATCCCACCGGCCAGGCGGAGATGCTTACCTCCGAGGGAGCGGACACCATGGCGGAAGTGCGCAAGGTGTGCGACGCACTGGAGCTTTCGGTCGGGGACGATTACTGGCCGCTGCCGAAGTATCGGGAGATGCTCTTCCCGGTTTGAACTGCAACGTACGACTACCGGCCGGGGGCGCTCGGCGAGTCCGCGGTCGGCTCCGGGCAGGCTGTTGATGCGCACGAGCTGGCGCAGTGAGTGTGCGCCGACGTCATCACTGTCTTCAGCCACTGTCCATAATCAGCACGCACGAGCAGCCAGCACGCAGGCAAGAGCCGGCCGGCCGACCGCCCCCGGCCGGTAGTCGTAAGTTGCAGTTGCAATCCCGGACTCACTACGCTGCATCCCGGTCGGCGTCCGACTAATTTCAGCCGCATGACGTCGCCTTCATCCAGTCCCGGCCAAACAACAACCTGTCCGTCCTGCGGCAAGGCAGCCACTGGCCGTTACTGCGCGAACTGTGGCGCCCCACTGGCGGGAGCGACGTGCGCGTCGTGCGCAAGCGATCTAAGCCCGGGAGCCAAATTCTGCCACCGCTGCGGCACTTCGGTTGGAAGCACCGCATCGACCCGTGCGTCGAGGACGAACGCGCTTCCATGGATCGTCGCTGCCCTGGCTTTTCTCGCTCTGTTCGCGATGGCGGCCGGTCGTGGCTTTAATGCCCGTCGCGGGAGCACCGTTGACGGTTCACAAAATGCGTTACCGCAGGCTGGACTCGACGATCGCGGGCCCGCGACGGATGATCAATCCGCCGAAGTTCGCGCCCCCGACATCTCGAGCCTGTCGCCGCAGGAACGCGCCGACCGCCTTTACAACCGTGTAATGCTCCTCGCCAGCCAGGGAAAGATCGACAGCGTCCAGTTCTTCGCGCCCATGGCTTTGACCGCATATCAGATGCTCTCGCCGCTCAACGCGGATCAGCGGTATGACATGGGAAGGATCGGCGAGGTCGTAGGAGCTTTACCACTTGCCAAGGCCCAGGCGGACAGCATTCTGCGCGAGAATCCGAACCACCTGCTCGGGTTGATTCTTGAGGCGCGCCTCGCCACGCTGGCCGGCGACACTACCCAGCTCCATTCCTACGAGCGAAGGCTGATCGCCGCTCAAAAAGCTGAACTCGCAAAGAAACGCGACGAATACGTGCGGCATCGGGACGACATCACGAACGCCCTATCACAGGCAAGAAAGAGCCTTGCAATAAAGTCATGACATCGCCCAGCACGATTCATCTGGCCCATAGTCCCGACTCGGACGATGCGTTCATGTTCTATGCGCTCGCCGACGGACAGATCGATACGCAGGGAATCAGCTATGTCCACGAGCTCCAGGACATCGAGACGCTGAACGGTCGCGCCTTGCGCGGAGAGCTCGATGTGACCGCCGTCTCGATTCACGCCTACGCGTATCTCTCCGAGCTGTATGCTCTGCTCCCCCACGGCGCATCGATGGGCGATGGTTACGGGCCCATGCTCGTGTCGAAGCATCCGATGACACACGAACAAATCGCGGGCAAGCGAGTGGCCGTGCCTGGAATGATGACCAGTGCGTACCTGGCGCTGAAGCTTTTTCAGCCCGATTTCGTTCCGGTCGTCGTCCCCTTCGATCAGATCGAGCAGGCGGTGATCCGCGGCGACGTCGACGCGGGATTGCTGATTCACGAAGGCCAGCTCACCTACAAGGACGATGGACTGCATCTGGTTGCTGACATGGGCGCGTGGTGGCTCGAGAAGACGGGTCTGCCACTTCCGCTCGGCGGCAACGTCATTCGGAAGACCATGCCGCGCGACGTCCAGAAGAAAGTCTCGCGACATCTTCGGGAGAGCATCGCGTACGGCCTCGATCACCGCCAGAACGCTCTGGACCACGCGATGCGTTTTGCGCGTGGCCTCGACAGAAGCAAGGCGGATACGTTCGTCGGGATGTACGTGAATGACTGGACACTCGACTATGGCGAGCGCGGCCGGGCAGCGATCCGGCTCTTCCTCGAGGAAGGCGTCAGGTCCGGCGTGATAACGCGTCCGGTGACGGTGGAGTTCATTGACGACTGAGCTCGTCGCCGAGCTCGAGCGCCGCGCCGCAAGATTCGCGGCGGTCGCGACGGTGCAGCAGGCCATCTCGGCTACAATCTCGCTGAATGAGGCGTACCGCGAGATCTACAAGGCGGTTGCTTCGGTAGTGGATGCTCCGTGCTTTGCGCTCATGATCGCGGAGCCGGTGAGCGAAAAGTTCAACGCGCATTGCATCATCGTCGATTCCGTGGAGCGCGAGGGAGAAGGCGTGCTCGACTTCCCGAATGGAACCGAGACCATCGCCAAGGTCTTTCAGACGGCGGTACCGATCATTTCCTCGAAGCCGGAGCGATGGTGGAAGGGAACCATCTTCCAGGTCGCCTCGAAACGAGAAGTAAAGAGCGAGATTACGGCGCCCCTTACCTACCACGACCGGACCGTGGGCGTGATGCAGGTCCTCTCGTACAAGACGAACGCCTACGACGCGCACGATCTGGATCTCATCATGCTGATCGCGCGCCAGGCGGCCGTCGCTATCGAAAATGCGCGACTTTTCGATGCGCAGCGCAGTGAGCAGAAGCAGACCGAAGCCGCGGCTGAGATTGCGCGCGTAGCGCTTCGCAAGGTGACAGTCGCGCAGGCGAGTCACGACATTCTCGACATTCTCGACGATGTCGTCCCGTCGAGCGGAAAGGCAATCGGCATCATCTCCGCTGATGGAAATACCGTGACGTGTGTCGCCGCATTCGGCACCTGCGAGCAGATGGAGGGCATCACTGAACCGGTCGAGAGCAGCGCGGTGCGTGCTGCCTGGGCGAAGGAAGAGCCGATCTTTGTCGAAAACCTCCGCGAGAAAGCTCACAATCCGGAGCGGGTTCCTGAGGAGCCGGCCATCACGATCCCACTCATTGCGAGCAGTCGTCGACTAGGTGTTCTGGTCGTGACGTCCGAGACCGCGCAATTACAGACCGGTCCGCATGTCGATGCGTTGCTGCGGCTTGCGCCCGCTGTCGCGCTCGCAATCGATGTACTGCTACTCAGCGAAGACGAGCAACGAACCCACGCACGTGAGCGGACACTCGCCGCGGCGCTGGCGACGATGGATCAGCCCGTGCTGATCCTTGGCGTCGATGCAAAGGTTCAGTATGCCAATGCCGCCGCCATCAAGGAATATCGTTACGAGCCAAGTGAGATCGCCGGTCTCTCCGTCGACGATTTCGTCGTTGCCTCAACGCAGCTTGCTCCCGTTCAGACGATTCCGGCGATCCCGGCGGATCTGCCGCTCTGGACTGGTGAGCACGTTCATCGAAGAAAGGATGGGACCGAGTTCCCGGCGGCCGTGACGCTGAGCCACATCCGCGACGCAACCGACAATATCGTTGGCCTGGTAATCGGAATCCGGAATCTCACCGAGGAAAGAAGAGTTGCTGACCATCTCGGGCGGACCGAAAAACTCGCCGCCATTGGCGAGCTCGTCGCCGGCGTCGCGCACGAGCTGAATAACCCGCTCACTGGCATCTCGACCTTCGCGCAGCTCCTCCTCGAGGACAATCTGCAGGGCGAGCAATTCGAGTCGGTAAGTCTGATCAAGCGCGAAGCCGATCGGGCGATTAGCGTGATTCGCGATCTCCTCCTCTTCGCGCGCAAGACCGATGCTCGCGACGTTCCGGTCGACATCAACACCATCGTCAAGCACACAGTGCGGCTTCGCGCCCTCGCCTCCCGGTCGAGTGGCATCGAGGTCCACATGCGTCTCGATGAGTCGAATCCCCGGACTCGCGGCGATGAACAGAAGCTGCAGCAGGTCCTCCTCAACCTTTTGGTGAACGCCGAAGCTGCGATGGGAGAAGCCCGGCTCCGTCACCTGTCGCTCGTGACTCAGCGCAAACACGGCATGGTGCAGATCGTCATTTCTGATACCGGGCACGGAATGCCGGCGGCCGTGAGCCAGCGCGTGTTCGAGCCTTTCTTCACGACCAAGCCTCCCGGCGAGGGAACCGGACTGGGTCTCAGCGTGAGCTACGGCATCATCCAGGCGCACGAAGGAACGATCTCGGTGGAAAGCACGCCCGAAGTCGGAACGACGTTCACGATTCTTCTTCCGCTCTACAGCGAGGGTAAGAAGTGACCCGGATTCTCATCGTCGATGACGAGGAGACCATCCGCCTCGCACTGCGTAAATTCCTTCGCTCCCGCGGCTACGAGGTGGAGATCGCCGGGTCGGGCGATCACGCGCTCCAGATTCTGGACAAGGAATCCTTCTCTCTAATGCTGTGCGATGTGCGCATGCCCGGAATGACCGGCGTCCAGCTCGTTCCACAGGCGAGAAACCGCGATCAGGACCTGGCGATCATCATGCTGACCGCCGTCAACGATGCCGCCACTGCGACGGAGGTCTTGTCTTCCGGCGCGACCGACTACCTGATGAAGCCCGTCGAGCTAGCGGATCTGCAGCAGGCCGTCGATCGCGCTCTCCACAAGCGTTCGGAGCTGATTGAGCAACGGCGCCTCGACAAGCTCATTCGAGAAGAGGTCGCTCTTCGCACCGCGGAGCTCGAGAGGGAAAAGGAATCCCTGCGGCTAATGTCCATTAGCATCGCCGAGACGCTGATCAACGCCATGGAAGCGAAGGATCTCTACCTGAGGGGACATTCCCAGCGCGTGGCCGAGCTTGCCGGCTTGCTCGCGCAGGAGCTGGGACTCGGGGACAGCGTGTGTGAGGACCTCAGAGTTGCAGGTCGTCTTCATGACGTCGGCAAGATTGGAATCCGCGAGGCCATCCTCAACAAACCCGGACGATTGACACCCGAAGAGTTCGAGCACGTTAAGCACCACGTAAGGATAGGGCTCGACATCCTCGCTCCCCTCTTTCACATCAAGCAGCCGCTCAAGTACGTCGAACACCACCACGAGCGCTGGGACGGGGTCGGCTATCCACTCGGTCTATCGGGCGAGGACATTCCATTGGGCGCCAGAATCCTCTGCGCTGCCGATACATTCGACGCTCTTACCTCCAAGCGCGCCTACCGCGAACCGTTGGAGCCGCTGGCGGCCCTCGAGCATCTCCGAGTCGACTCCGGAAAGCAGTTCGACCCGGGTGTTTACAAAGCGCTGGTCAGCGTGATAACGCGACGAGTGGCCTCTCAATCCACCGAGGCAGGTGAGGCGCGGAAAGCTACTCCTTGACGTCGCGTCATCGGAGTTGTATTCGGTGTCAACATGGTCAACAGGTGAATAAGCTTTCGGCGCACAAGGCACGCGACGTGCAGCGGGCAAAAGTCAGAAAATGCCGCGCTACTCAGTGCGAGTGCTGACATTCTATGGGAGGACTAATGCCGAGCGGTGAATCAGTGGAGCCATTGCGTTTTGCGGACGACGACGACCCGGACGATCTCGGTGGCTTCAGTCGCGGCAAGCGTTCCTACGACGATGATGACGACGAGGACGGTGGCTGGGCGATCAATGAGGATCACAGCGATCGCCTTTGGGACAGCGCTGAAGACGCGGATGATGATGAAGAAGCCGATTCCGATGCGACGGTCGTAAGCGAAGGCGAAGAGGACGAAGAGGACGAAGAAGAGGATCTCTTCGGCGGAGGCGCTCCAAGAGGAAGAAGGGGCCGGCCCAAAGGATCCGGAAAGAAGCAGGAGTCGACTCTCACCGGCGGTGGGCTCGGGAGTCCTGGCAGCGGTGTCGGCGGAAGCGCGAGCGGCAGCTCGGGCTTTGGTAGCTCGTCCACAGCAGGGGCGAGCACCGGGTTCGGAGCCGGCGGTAGCTCGGCAGGCGTGCCGCGTAGCTCATTTGGCGGCGGCGCAACTTCACCGGCTAGCCGGCCGGCGGTAACGTCCACATCCGGAACCCGCCTGGCGCCCAAAAAGGCGGCCAGTGGTTCGAAAAAAAAGGCCGCCAAGAGCTCGTCCAAGTCTTCAGGCAAAAAGAAACCGGCGAAAAAGAAGGCGGCTGGACGTCGGAAACCCGCTCGGAAAGCCGCCGGACGGAAAGGCGCCGCTCGAAAGGCGAGTAGCCGGAAGGCCTCGAAAGGCGGGTCCAAGGCGCGCGGGAAGAGCGGCGGAAGCCGCAAGCGGAAGCGCTAGGGGCAATAGTTTCTCCTGCCCCCGTGCGCAGTGCCCGAGGCGCGGTTACTCTCAAGTAACCGCGCTTTTTCCTTGACTGACCGATGTGAGGAGCGATGCAGGAGAACGACGAGCGAGAAGGACCTTGGCAGCAAGAAGGACCTTGGCGAAGAATACTTCTGTCTGGCGGTGCGATCCTTGGCGCCGCGGCTGCTTATAACGCGTTTGCGCGGAAGGGCGTCGACCAGCTCACCAACCTGATAGGCGGCGAAGAAGGCGGCTTCGATTGGAGAGACAGAAGGGTCGCGTTCACCAGGCGCGGCAACGGTCCTCCGATTCTTCTGATCCACGGCATTCACGCGTCCGCCTGGTCGTACGAATGGAGAAACAACGTCGAGGCGCTGGCACAAACGAACACCGTCTACACGCTCGATCTTCTCGGTTTCGGGATGTCCGATCGTCCAGCGATTCGCTACTCGGCGCGTCTCTACATCTCGCTCATCTCCGATTTCGTGAGTAGAGTGATCGACGAACCCACGGTTCTCGTGGCGTCTTCACTCACGGGTGCATATGCAATTGTTCTCGCGGCGCGTGATCCGCACCGCTTCCCAGCCGTGGCTCTCATCGCGCCATCGGGGCTGGTCCGTCTCAACGAGCCCGTAGGCCTGGGCGGCGAAGCGAGCCGTCTCGCGGTCGATACACCGATCGCCGGCACCGCTATGTTCAACGCCCTTGTCTCGCGGCCACAGCTTCGCCGCTATCTCAACAACGCATACTCGAACGACTCGCTGGTCACGCGCGAGCTGGTCGAGATCCATTACGCGACTTCCCATCAGCGAGGGGCTCGTCACGCGCCGGCCGCATTCCTGTCGGGCCATCTCAACATCGACGTGCGACACGCCTTACGCCGCCTCAGTCAGCCCGCGCTGCTCGTATGGGGCGAACAGGGATCGACCGCGCCTGTCGAAGAATTTCGTGGCTTCCGCGAGATCAAACGCGACTTCGAAATCTCCGTTTTGTCTCCCGCGGGCGACCTTCCGCACGACGAGCGAGCCGAGGATTTTAATGTTATCCTATCCGCATGGCTGAATCGCCTGTCGCTCTCCTCCGCGCCCACGCTCGACACGCCCCCTGGAACGCCCGGGGACTTGCAGCCCACGCAACATCTCTTGTAGACGCGGCCGGTGTCCGACCAACCAACGCTTCAGCGCGAGCAGCGCCGAGCGCACGAGCGGTTCGGTTTTACGTAGCCAGTGGATTGCTCGACCGGCCTGAGGGGACGGGGACCGGGGCGACGTACGGATACCGGCATCTTCTGCAGCTGCTGTCCATCAAGATCCGCCAGCGTGAAGGGCAGAGCCTCGACACGATCCGTGGTGAGATGCGCGATGTAACCGGCGATGCTCTCGAGCGAAAGATTGCTCTGTCTCTGGCGCCCGCACTCGGCTCCGGCGCACATGAGGCTGTTGCCCACGACGAAGATATTTCGCTGCGGTGGCACCGTCTTCCCGTTGCCGACGGAATCGAGCTGCATGTTCGTGAGGATTCTCCCGCCGCCCGTGAGGAGGCCGTGATCGCAATGCGCGAAGCTGTCCGCGCGGCGCTTGGTCGCGGCGATATTCGCTGACCTCCTATATCAGATAGCGCGCGGACTTCTCCCCGCGTAGATGCTCGATCAGGGCTTTCTTCGCCGCCGCAGTTTCTTCAGGCGATAACCATTCGGCTACAGAAAAACGACGCCCCCGTCCTTCCGCGGCCATCGCGATGCGGCCACGTCGTGTTACGAGAAGCGCGCCGGATCCACGTGGCCTGGATAGCGGATCCCTGTCGACCAGCTCCAGCGGAAGATTGTAGATGTTCGCTGGATCGCTCGCCGCCATCACGACGAACCCCGCCGACGATTGGCCCTCGCTCGCCACGGCCCTCAACCATTCAACAGCGTCTGGAAGCGCGAATTGCGCGCCTCCAAGACCCTTAACGAAGTAGCCCCGCCGCACTTCTCCGCGATACTCGAGACGTTTGAGCTCCCTATAAATCAATCGCCACGACACCGGAGGACGCTCCCTGCGCCACCAGTCGCGCGAGACAATGCCGTAGCGCATCAGCCACTGACGCGCGATTCTCTCGGCACGCTCTTCTTCGGGAAGATCGGGCCCCATATTCCCCCGTCGCCGCACGAGCGACCAGCGACCGGTCCATCCACTCGTCGCCGCCCCCGGCCGATCCGGTCGCCGCCATTTGGGAAGTTTTCTTACACTCGGACGGGTCCGTGTGAATCTCCGATTTGGAGAGGGGGCGTAATCAGCCGGCAGCCAGCTCGTCGGATCAGCGCCGGTACGCGGCGCCATCGCCTTCCAGCGAGCGATCTCACGCATTGCTTCGACCGTGTCATTGGTCGCAATGCCCCAGGCCACCAGTTCTCGAATTGCTTCGCGCACGGCGAGCATCGTCAGTCCGGTGATTGCCTGAATGTCGCCGATAAACGATGCGCCCTCCTCCGCAATCGTCGCTCTCACCGTTTCGGCGTTCTCGCTCAAAACCGGTTCCTGTTGCCCATCGAGCCAGATTGCTCCAGTTCCCCGCTCGAAGAAGCGCACACGGGCGAGCGGTATCGCTCCTGACTCGGGGTCGTAGTTCCCCTCGCCAGCCCATACCGGCTCGCCGGTAGCTGTGAACTGCGACAGCGTCGTCGGATCGTACGCCCTTACTCTGGCTCGAAGGTAGTCGCGGTCCCAGGCGACCGGCGGACGCGCAATACCATATAGTTGCCGTACGACCGCCGCCGTCCCCGCCGGCCCATCGAGTCGGTCCCGCTCGTCGAGATGTTGCCAGCGCTGCATGAACGCCGCGAAGTGCGGAAGCTCGACGGCCTCGATTTGCTTCCGCAGCGCGGCGAGCGCCCGCCGGCGTCCAATCTCGACCACCCGTCGTGAGCACCACTCCAGATCCTGAATCTCGCGCCGGAATTTTCCACGTATGAGCTTGCCAGCTCTCTCCCACTCGGTGACCCGGGATTCGATCCATTCGCGTGGCCATCCATAGCGATCGTGGATTTCCTGAATGGTCACCGGTCCCGATTGTGTCAGGAAGCGCGCAAGAATCTCCCGCCGTGCCACCGAAACGTTGATGGCCGCCTGACGTAGAATGTCCGGAACTAGTGCCTCGGCGTCCTGCTCGATCAACTCGGTAGTACCGCGCACGCTCGACAATTGCTCGGAACCGAACGCCGAGACGTAACGCGGATAGGTCTCCGTCAGAATAAAGCGCCATTCCTTCCCCGTTTCAGATCCAAGCTGGATCGCAATGAGGCGATTGGCCTCCAGCAGTTTGGCGAACGGATCTCCACGAACGTTCTCCTCCTGCGTGGCGATTCGCGATCTCACCTCGTCGCCGGTGAGATCGCCTGCCCGGTCGATCAGTTGCGCAAGTTCGTCCTCCGTTCGCGCCCGCCTGCCCGGCGCTGTTCCGCGCCTTTCCGATAGAGTTTGGTCGATTCCTTCACGCGTGATGTCGTCGCTGCCTTCCCCGCCCATGACTTCGTCAAGCAACGACCTGTCGATCGAGAGGAGTGCCGCCCTCTGCTCCGCGCGGGGAGTGTCGTCGCCATAGAGCCAGTCCATCACGAAGCCGAACTGCAGGCTCGCCGCGAACGGTGACGGCGAATCTGTCTGCACGGTGTGGACGCGAATGTTGCCGGCCGCAATTTCCGCCAGCGTTTCCTTCAATCCCTGCATGTCGAATGCGTCCTGCAGAACCTCGCGGTACGTCTCGACCAGAATTGGGAAGCTCGGGAATTGCCGAACGACCTGGAGCAGATCGAGCGATTTTAGCCGCTGGAGCCAGAGGGGCATGCGACGCCGGGGGTTTCCGCGGGGCAGAAGCAGCGCCCGGGCCGCATTCATTCTGAATCGCGCGCCGAAAAGCGACGTCGAGCCGACTTCTTCCAGTACCAATTGCTCGGCTTCCGGTCCGGACAGACCGAGCAACGATTGAAATGGCACACTCATGCCCAGATCTGGCAGACGCAGCATGATGCCATCATCCGTCGTCTGCACCTGAAGGTCCGTGTCGTTGATCGCCTCGCGTACGCGTTGCGCAAGCGCCATCCCCCAAGGCGCGTTGATCCTTCCCCCAAACGCGGCGTGAATGACGATGCGGACTGCACCCGTCTCATCCCTGAATTGCTCGATGACGATGTTTCTGTCATCGGGCACGATTCCTGTGGCCGCTCGCTGCGAGGCGATGTATTTCACGAGCGAGCTAGCCGTCGCCGCATCACAGCCGTACTCGGTGGCTAGTCTCTCCTCATTCGGGGCCTCCGCTAGCTCACGGCGCAGTGCCCCAACGCGATGGCTCAGCATCAGGGACCGCGCCATGTACTCGCCGTGCCAGAACGGCATCCGCGCGGGGGTACCGGGGGCGGGCGTTACGACTACGCGGTCATGCTCGATCGCCGCAATCCTCCACGTCGACGAGCCAAGCTGAAAGACATCACCCGTCCGCGATTCGTGCACGAACTCTTCATCCAGCTCTCCGAGTCGCGTGCGATCGGGAAGGTTCACCGTGTATAAGCCACGATCAGGAATCGTCCCACCGGAGATCACCGCTGTCATGCGCGCCGCCCGGCTTCCAGTCAGCCTGTCGTTCACGCGATCCCACGTGATTCGCGGCTCCAGTTCGGCAGCGATGTCGGATGGATACTTCCCGGACAACATCGCCGCGACTTCATCGAACGCACCACGCGTCAGCTGATGATAGGGATAGGCTCGTCGCACAAGATGGAAGAGGTCTTCGCTTCGCCAGTCGTCGACCGAGACGGCGGCTACGACCACCTGGGCAAGCACATCGAGCGCATTCTGCACAACGTGAGTAGGTTCGACGTCTCCAGCGCGCATCGCGGCAACTATCGCTGCGATCTCCAGCGCATCGTCGCGGAAGGTCGGTACGAGTATTCCGCGGCTTGGTACTCCCAGTGTATGTCCGGCGCGTCCGATTCTCTGCAGCGCCGCGGCGACGCGCTTCGGCGATTGTAGCTGTATGACGAGATCGACCGACCCGATGTCGATTCCCAGCTCGAGAGAGCTGGTGGTAATGAGAGCGCGAAGAGACCCGGCCTTCAGGCGCTCCTCCAGGGCGAATCTGCGTTCTCTCGCCAGCGACCCGTGATACGGAAGAGCGATCTCTTCCTCAGCGAGAGTGTTGACGCGCGCCGCAATCTTTTCCGCCTGAGCGCGGTTATTGACGAAAACCAGAGTTGTGTTGGATGCCCGGATGTGTCGCAGAACGAGTGGGGCGACCGCGGGCCAGATACTGCCGCCGATGCTTCCAAGATCGGCGACTGGGGATTCGACGGCGATCTGCATCTCCTTCGTCATACCGCAATCGACAATCGTCACCGGACGAAATGCTGGTGTTCCAGAAGTATCTGGTTCGCAGCCGCCGAGGAATCGCGCGACTTCCTCGAGTGGCCGTTGCGTTGCCGACAGACCGATTCGCTGGGGCGATTTTTCCACCAACGCTTCGAGTCGCTCGA
>WNFR01004033.1_pt1 | contig 16354 bp, 17 predicted proteins | sample 5400221 | NCBI WGS metagenome assembly WNFR01 (sample SAMN13153357, study PRJNA577476) | soil metagenome | isolation source: 40 cm soil under Madrone tree | place: USA:California | collected 2016-06-14 | reverse complement strand
CCTGGCGTTTCGGGTTCTGCGTCGCCGCGGGGGGACATCGCAGCGCCTCCTATCTGACGCGCTCATCTTTTTCGATCAGCCCATCGCGGATCGAGATAATGCGGTGCGCCCGAGCTGCAATATCGTGCTCGTGCGTGACGAGTATGATGGTATTGCCGTCTTCGTGCAGTCGCTCGAACAAGTTCATGATGTCGTAACTGGTGGCGGTGTCGAGGGCGCCGGTCGGCTCGTCTGCGAGCAGAATCGAGGGATGATTCACCAGCGCGCGCGCGATCGCCACTCGCTGGCGCTGGCCGCCCGAAAGCTCGTTGGGCCGGTGCGTCATCCGATCAGAGAGATCTACTGCACTGAGAGCTTCCCTGGCCATCTCTTTCCGCCTGGCTCCGGGAATCCCGCCGTAGATCAATGGCAGCTCAACGTTGTGCAGGGCCGTGGCCCGGGCGAGCAGATTGAAAGTCTGAAACACGAATCCGACTTCCTGGTTACGAATGCGCGCGAGATCGTCATCGTCCATCTCGGCAACATTTTTTCCGTTCAGCCAGTACTCGCCTTGGGACGGGGTATCGAGACAGCCGATCAAATTCATCAACGTCGATTTTCCCGACCCGGACGGACCGGTAATGGCCAGATAATCGCCCCGCTTCACCTCGAACGAAACGCCATGCAGCGCATGCACCTTCTCTGCGCCCATGTCGTATGTCTTCCAGAGGTTATTCATCACGATCAGCAAGTCGGCCTTGCCGTTCGCGGGTAACTCTGGCTTCCCAATTACGCCGGAAGAAGTTTGCGATGTGGCGACCACGGTTTCGGTCATTAGCTTCCTCCGCCGGAGTTAGCGTTGGCGCCGGCAGCTTTGGTTTGACGCTTCACACTGGCACCGTCCTTCAAAGTCTTTAGCACCCGACTTGGTCCGGTGATCACCTCGGCCCCCGCTTGCAGGCCGCTGATAACTTCGATGTCCGACTCGCCGGTAATACCCGTGGTGACCTCAACAAATTTGACCTTGTTATTCTTATCCAGGATGTAAACACCCTTTTGTTGTTTCAGCTTTTCACCCACCGGGGTTGGTGCGCTGCTGGCAACCGAAGGGCCCGGTGACGGCCCCGGCGGCGCCTTCTCGACAATTGCCTGCAACGGCACCGCGATCACGTTGTTCTTGGTCTTCGTGGTAATCGTCGCGGTGGAACTCATCGGCCAGCGGGTTTTTCATCGTCACGACCGCGTTGACTTCCTTGTCCCCCAGCGCGTCAACCTTCACTTTGGCCTGCTGGCCAACATCGACGTTGGAGATCTCAGTTTCATCGACGTTGACCTCGACATTAATGGTGGACATGTCGGCGATGGTCATCAAGGGCGTCGAAGACAAAGCTGACACCGCGTATTCACCCAAGCGTGTGGGAATATCGGCGATGACGCCATTCAGCGGCGAATACTGGGTCGCCTTTTCGCGCTGGCTCGACTGGCCACGCAGAAATGCCTGCTGCTGATTGGCCCGCGCTTCGCTCGACTTAACATTAGTCTGCGCTTCTTTCACCGCTACACGCTGCTGGTTGGCACGCTCCTGGGCTTCCTTTACCGCTATGGTCTGGGCCTGCAGCTTGGCCTTCGCCTGATCGTAACGATCGCGCGCGGCATCGTATTCCGAACGAGACATGACATTTGATTCCACCAGATTCGTGGCCCGCTTCAACTCGCGTTCGGCAGTTTTCAAATCGATTTCGGCGCTGACAGTCTGCTGCCTGGCTTGCGAGACCGCAGCTTCAGCAACAACCAGGCCTTGTTGAGCCGACGCCACGCCATTGCGCGAGCTCTGCACATCGTTAATCGAGGCCTGGGTGGCGGCGAATTGAGCTTCCTGGCTGGATTGCAATTGCGTGGGATCGATCCGCACCAGGGGCTGGTTCTTCGTAACCTGATCACCGGGATTGACGTAAATCTCCAAAATGCGGCCCGCTATTTCGCTGGTCAGCTTGATGTAACGAATAGGACGCACCTCTCCGGAGGCGGTTACGGTCGATCGCAGCTCGGGCCGCACGTCCAGCTTTACCGTAGTGACTTCAGCTTCGTCTTTACGGCTGGCAACTACACTGATAATAACGATCAGCGCCAGCACGACTACGGCTGATACCGCGATGATGATTTTCTTCTTTCTACTGAGGGCCATTTCGGTTTCAGATCCTTAATTAGCTTGATTTAGCCGGGGTTTCGCTCTTGTCAGATTAGATGCACCCGCCGCGAATAGTTCACGTCGAGTTGTTTTTACGATGAAATCCGGTGCCTGGTTTCAAAGAAATCTCGACACGACAACCAATTATAGTCGATGGCGGCGATAGTGCCGAACGCTCACGGGTTTATCATGGCGGCCGCGTTCGGGACGCGCGGGGGCGGAACCGGGGCCGCTATGTGTGAGCATTCAACCTCGTTGGCGCGGTCAACAGTTTCGCGCTAAGATGTCTTGCCACGGAGGCTCATTTCCCGATAAAGCCCTGCGGTCCGGAACGTAATGATCATTTGCGAGCGGTGCGGAACAGAGAATCTGAACGGATCGCGCTATTGTGATGAGTGCGGCGCCGCCCTGTGGCTGGCGGGAAAATCGGGCGGGCTTTCGTTGCCAGGAACGAAAAACAACGGCTCCGACGGCAGCGGAATCACAGACTCGGTAACGACAGTCGCGCCATCAGCGAGGAAAGCGGGTTCGCCATTGATATCAGAACAGCAAACTGCGCTACCTCTGGTCGAGCCAGGCCGGAGCGTGCATGCGACCCTGGTAATAGAGCGCGGCAGCTCTGCGGGCAAGCAATTTCCGTTGAATAATCAGGACGCCAACATTGGCCGCTGGGACGCGGACGGCGGGGTTTTCCCCGACGTCGATTTGGATTCTGACGATCCCGAAGCCAAAGTGTCCCGGCGTCATGCGCGTATTTCGTTGCGCAATGGTCAATACGTGATCGAGGATTTGGGATCCACTAATGGGACTTTTGTAAATCGTGGACATCGATTAACGCCCGGAGACCGTCAGCCTCTAAAGGATGGCGATGAAATTATTGTCGGTAAGACTTTTTTGCGTTTTCGTGTTGCCAGGTAAGGGACGCACGCTAAGCAGACGCGCACCTGGCTTTGTTTTTCGGCTCCTCCAGCAATTAGCAAATGATCACTTGTTGTGAATGTGGCTCGAGTTTGGCGCCCGATGAAAACTTCTGTGGCAGCTGCGGCGCCCGCCGGCAGCGCGACGACACCCCAGTGGTATCTGGTAGTGGAAGTGTGAGCAGCACAGATAACTCGGCCAGCATGGTTTCGAATTATTCACACAAGCTGGCTGAGGACGGTAGTACCTGGACGGAAGAGTCACAGAATGCGGCGTCGACGCCGGCTGAAGGGCATCGGGGCACTGGCGAGATTGTCGAGAGCGCCGAGTTTTCGTCGAAGACTTCCCGCGCCGATGCCGTCCCGGACAAACGACCGAAGCCCAAGGCACTCGCCGGTGGAAAAATCCTGAACGGCCGTTACGAGATTGTGCGCCGCATCGGCGGTGGCGGAATGGGTGCCGTCTATCTGGCCAAAGATCGTAACCTGGGCGAAGCACCGCGCGCCGTCAAGGAAATGATCGAGTCGCACATCGACGACGCACAGCACGAAAAAGCCATCGCCGACTTCAAGCGCGAATCACTGCTGCTCACGGAACTCGAACATCCGTCGATTCCGACCGTCTACGACTATTTTTATGATGACCCGTCGGAACGGTTCTATCTGGTAATGAAGTTCATTCCCGGCAGTGATCTGTCGTCGCGGCTGCGAAATGCGCCTGGCGGATTTATAGACGAACTGACCGTGACTGAATGGGGCATCCAGGTTGCCGACGTCCTGCATTATCTGCACACGCGACCTCAAGCGATCATCTATCGCGACCTAAAACCGGCGAACCTGATGATCGACAGCAATAGCAACCGCATCATGCTGATTGATTTCGGCATCGCCCGCTGGGTTAATAAAAAAGAAAAAGGCGTCACGGCCGTGGGCACCATGGGCTATGCACCTCCCGAGTTATTCAGCGGCCAGGCGGATGCGCGCGTTGACATTTACAGCCTCGGAGCCACGATGTTTCATTTGTTGACCGGCTCAGATCCGCAGGACAATCCGCTCCTCATCTTTGACTTTACCAAGAATCCGCGCCCGCGCCAGATTAACCCCGCACTTTCCAGCGAGATGGAACGGTTGCTTATTCGCGCGGTAGAGTACAAGCCGGAGCACCGCTTTCAAACTGGAGCAGAGCTGCGCGAAACGCTCGCCAGCCATCTCGAGAAATTGCGTTCGGGCCAGGTCAGTTATGGCCTGCCGCCGGGCGTGGAGATGGGCGGCGAAACTCTGCGTGTGGCCATCGTTTTTTGCGGGTTTTGTGGCGGTCGTATCGCGGCCGATGATGTTTTCTGCGCACATTGCGGCTCTCGCCAGCCGATGGCCGGAGGTTCCAGCGCAGCTCTCGCCCGGGCAACGGCTAAGCTGGTCGTTTCCGGCACGACTGAGCTGGACGCTTCGTTCCTTTTGCAGAAGGACAGCAATCTCGTAGGGCGCACGGATCCGCTGTCGAACATTTTTCCGGAAGTGGATCTGTCGCGGTTCGATCCGCAGACCAAAGTCTCGCGTCGTCACGCTCGGATCTGGCGCGAAGGCGAAGCGTTTATGGTTGAAGACCTGGGCTCGGTAAACGGAACGGTAATCAATGATATCATTCGCCTCGAGCCCAGACAGCCGCGTGCTCTGGACAGTGGAGATCGTATTCGCCTGGGTGAGACCACTTTGCACTTCCTGGTTGGCTAGTGACCGCATTTGGATTTGCGATTTTTTGATTTTTTGATTTAGTCCTGGGCCTCGCGTTTTAGTCGAAGCCGGGCCAGCCAGTGGTAATCGCAAATCGTAAATCAAAATCAAAAATGGAAATCCCCTTATGACCGCCAAGGTTGAAACTGTAAAACTACCGTCAGGCGTCGCAGGTCCCAGGGCTGAGTCGCGGGTGCGGTTACGTTTTCGCGCGCCCTTTGCTCTCCGCTGCGGAGCTTTGTTAATCGACTATATTTTGCTCGCCCTGATCCTGACATTGAGCACTATGATCGCCCGTTTGATGGGTGGTGGCGCGCGTATGGCCGGCGGAACAGCCGAAAAAGTAGGCATTATTGTTACCCTGATCGTCGGCCTGCTCGACCTGGTGGTCCTGGTGGGACTGACCGGAAAAACCGTTGGCAAATGGACGACGGGTTTGCGCCTGGAGCGCACTGACGGCCGCTTGCCGGGAGTCGGCCGCGCCGCATTGCGTCACCTGGTCGGATATCCTTTGTCACTGCTGCCGTTCGGTCTGGGTTTTCTAATCGTGACCGTTAGTCCGACTGGCCGCGCCCTGCATGATCTGATCGCCGGCACCATCGTCGTCCGAAGGTCCGGCGGACCAATGGTGGCGCCGGCGCGCCGGCCGCGTCCGTAGAGCGCACAGGTTTAGAGTTCAACCTTTAGAGGTTTCCAATTGCCGGGCAAGCTAAAGCTTGAACTTGAACTCTAAACAACTATTTTATGGCTGAGTTAATCGTCAAGTATCCGGATAGAGCCGCTGAGCATTTTCAGATCAGCCGGTTGCGCGTCACGATTGGACGCTCAGCTCGCAACGATCTGTGTATTCCCGACCCTTTCGCCTCGCGTGTTCATGCCGAAGTGCGCAACGAAGGTGACGAATACTTTCTCCAGGATCTGGGATCTGCCAACGGCACTCTCTACAACGGCTCAGTAGTCGAGACCCCAATCACACTCACTCGCGGTGGTCGAATTCAGATCGGCGAAACCGAAATCGTTTTCAACGACAGTCAGTTCCCGCTTAGCAGCGGAGCAACGATGATCACCGATAACTCGACGTCGATTCCTGAAGCGACGATCGCCCTTTCTTCGGCGGACCGCACCACTTCGGGCCTGTTCGAAGCGATTGAAGGCGCGCGCACCCAATCCGAAGAAACCCCCTCTAATCGCCCCGCAAATCAGAGCGACCTGCTGGCTTTGATCAGCAAGGTGGGCGTCGCTCTGCTGGCCTCGGTTACCCTGAACGAAACCCTCGAACAGGTGGTTAGTCTGGTTTTCGAAGCCGTGCCGGCGGATCGATGTATGGTGATGATGCGCGACGAAAAAAGTCCGGAGCTTAAGGTGGCCGTCGCTCGTTTGCGCGATCGCGCCGGCGAAATCGGCGAGATTCGAATCAGCCGTTCGGTCATCGACGAAGTCGTTACCAACGGTAAGTCCGTTTTGACCTCGGACGCCCAGGCCGATCCGCGCTTTGCCGGCGGCACAGTGATGCTGCAAGGCGTGCGATCCGTTCTGGCAGTACCGCTCGGAGTGGGGGCCAATGTCTTCGGCATCATTTATGCCGATTCTCCTCTGGCCGAAGGCCGCTTTACCGAAGATCATTTGAAGGTGTTGACTACGCTGGCTTCGGTCGCGGCCATTCGCGTCGAGAACGCGCGTTTGACCGAAGAGCAGATGGAACGCGAACGCCTGGAACGCGAGCAGCAAGTCGCCAGCGAGATTCAACAGCGATTTCTCCCGGCCAGCGCTCCCGTGGTCACCGGTTATGAATTGCAAGGCATCAGTTTTCCCTGTTATGAAATCGGCGGCGACTATTACGATTTTATCCAGCGGGAAGACGGCCGGCTGGTCGTGGCCCTGGGGGACGTTTCCGGCAAAGGCACCGCGGCCGCATTGCTGATGTCATCGCTGCACGCGGCCATCCACGCGCAGGCCGACATCCACAATTCCCTGGCGAAAACCATCGGCGCCGTCAATCGCTATCTGGTCGAGAGTATACCCGCCAATCGATTCGTCACGCTTTTCTACGCCGAGCTGGATCCGAAAGACGGTGCGCTGGCTTTCCTTAACGCGGGCCACAATCCGCCGCTCATCGTTCATGCGGGCGGAACCATGGAGCAGTTAGCTGCGGGTGGTCTGCCGTTGGGAATTATGCCGAACGCCGATTTTCGTGAAGGGCGCACGCAGCTCCACTATGGCGATGTGCTGGTGATCTACTCTGACGGAGTGTCCGAGGCAGTCAACCCAGCCGGCGAAGAGTTTGGTCCCACGCGGCTTTACGAAGTGGTCGCGCGGAACCTGGACGCTTCCGCCGGCGGCATTCGCGATCGGATCGAATCAGCCCTGACCAAATTCTGTCAGGGCACACCGGCCGCCGATGACATTACACTGGTAATCTGCAAGCGCCTGGCCGAATCAGCAGAAGTGGCTGCCGCAGTGGGTCAGGCACAGAACCGGGAGCGGTAGCGACCGGGTGAGTTGGGCAGGTCTCTTTAGGTCAATGGACAGCAAATTACCCACTGCTTAAGCTTTAATGCTCGCACCCGGTCGCTACCCGCTCCCGGTTCTGTAACTCTTCGCGCCGGCTGATTGTTTCCTGTTCGCTTGCAAACACTAATCCCAGTGCTCAGCATGCTCGGCGTCCTGCGTGACCCAAATCGAAATCGCGTAACGCCGGCCCTCTTGAATAGGCGTCACCTCATGCTGATAGTTGCGGTCGCACATGAATCCGACCAGCATTCCTGCTTGTGGAATGATCTCCTGCTTAAAGGAAGGGAAACGTAAGAGTCCGCCCTCGTAATCAACGCCGCAATCGTTCAGGTAAAGCAGAGCCGCACCGTGATGATATGAAGTGTGATTGGGCGTCCAGACGCCGTCGTCGTCGCATGACTCGCTGTCGGCGTGCGCCGGAAGGCAGTCCCCCACACGCATTTCAGCAGCAAGCGTAAAATCTATGTGGGTCGGGCCGGCAAAACCATAGTGCTGGCTCAAAGCATCTGTCGCGCGCTGACGAATCTCGTTAATCTGGTCGCTGACCCCCTCTATCCCTGCCCGCTTAATAGCGATGCCACAGATTGAGGTACGATGCTCATACCTGCGCACGTAGTCATCAGCTTTCGTATACGTCTCTGAGATCTGTTGGAAGCCTGCGATCAAGTTCCTGCACAAGGCCGCCGAAAGAAATCCATGCCGAATTAACAACATCTGGAGAGCTCCGATAAAGTCGGGATCAATGTTCACGGATTACTGTTTGGGCCGACTCCTATCTCATGACGTCAGCTACGTCCGCGGACAACAGAATTTGAGATATTGCGAGTGCAAATTCCAATCTCCGAAGATATATTGGTCGGCGACTAACCAACACCTGTTCCATGAACAAACATCGCATCGTCGTCTCGGCAGAGAATACACCCTACGCAGCCTGGCAGGCCAAGTTGTTCTGTTACTCTTGTCTGCACCTGTTGCAGCACCCACCACTGATAATTGTCCACGAGTCAGGCCGGGAATTGCATTCGGATTATCAAAGCATCATCCGGGCCGGCGGTGCGGTCGAGAGTGTCCCGAACTATCGAACCACCGCTCGCGGCGACGATTACTTCCCCCGGAACACGGCCGGCACCCTACTGCATGCGGCCGAAATGTGTAGTGGACAGAATGACTTCATAGTGCTCTGCGACCCGGACATGATTTTTGTGCGCCGGCCAGATTTCCCCTCAACCCTGGCCGGCGATTTCTACGCCTATATGAATTACGATCGAGAAGTCGTTGACATAGCGGCCCAGGCAATCGGCGTAACGAGAGAGATGATCGAAGCGCAGAAGCGGGAATTACGTTGCGGCGTACCGTACGTCATTCCTGTTTCAGAAGCTGGACGCCTGGCCGAATTGTGGCTCGAGGCAATTGATGCCTTCCCGCCCCGCCGCTGGGAAGATAACATGCACGCGTTTGGCCTGGCCGTGGCCAAAATGGATCTGAAAGTTACTCTGACTCAGTTGGCAGATCATAATTACTGGCCCGACAATCGCGTCGAGCGAGAGATGATACATTACTGCTATGGCGACCAGGTCTGGAGCAAGCGCGACTACCTGACCGAGGAAGAGGCCCAGAGAGTCTGGGAACCTCCGGCTGCCGGCCTCGAGGGTACAATCTTGTGGGAGATTTTCCGCCAAATCAGAGAAGCCAGAGCGTTTTATAACAGCCTCGGATAATGGCGGCACAAATGTACCGGTAAAAAAAGCTGGTGGCAGAGCCACCCTTCAGATCACTCTCTACGCACACCAGCTTCTCGTTAACAACTCAATCTTAACTGTAGTTACTCGGTGGGGGCTCCGGCATTTCGGGCTTGGGCGGCCGCTCCGGCATGTCAGGCTTGGGCGGCGGTTCTGGGATCTCGGGCTTGGGCGGCGGTTCTGGCATGTCAGGCTTGGGTGGCCTCTCCGGGATCGGGGGCGTGTGCAGGCTCTGACTTATTGGTGAATCGGAAAAGTTGTGACGTTGAGTTTCCATCTGCTAATTCTCCTTATACCGAACTTTGGGGCTTGAAGCCGGAAAGGGGTTACTAAGAAAATCCTGTTGCGATTGTCGGGCGCAGCTTACAGCAAGCATTCGGCTATTTCAATCTATCATTAGTTCAGGTCATGTCTGATTTGGTAGTTCCCCAGAGAAAAACTAAGACCCGCAGACCGAGACTTATTTCAGGTCGTTAGCAAGAAAGAGCGTGGCGAGATTGCGGCGCATCTCGTAGACATAGAACTTGCCGTCAGGTGTCAGCAGGATCTTCGGAGCCAGAATTAGTCCGGCCCTATCGGCGGGCATCACCTCTTTGACCATCTCCCTGCGCCCGCTAATCGGATCGAGGCGGTATACTCGAATTGGCAGAGCTTCGGCCCCGCGCACGAACAGCTGCTGACCATCCCTGGTCCAGCAGATTATTTTCTCTCCGGCTGCCAGGCCCGCGAAGGGACGGGGTTCGCCTCCGTCCAACGGGTAGAGAAAAGTCTGATTGCTGGTATTGGTGGCAATGACAAATTTACTGTCCGGCGAAATCTGCGTTCCCACAACCCCTTCCGGAGTCACAGGGCGTGGCGTCGCGCCGTCGATTTCCTGAACATAACATCGCATGGCCCGGCCCGGCTCTCTGCCGGTAAAGAGAATGCGCTTGCCGTCTGGAAACCAGGTAGCCCAGCTATATTCTTCGATTCCGCCACGATCAATGGTTTTCGCCTGGCCCGCTCCGGTGGGTTGGATAACGATTTGAGGAGGGGTGTGGAGCACCTCAGCCGCCCACTTCCCATCCGGGGAGAGAGAGGTGGCCGCTCCTTCACCGAGCCGGACCGCGGGCGAGCCGTCTGTCTTGCGCAGATAGGAGGTATAGTTGGTCCCACTGCCTTCGCCGAAATAGGAGAAGATGAAGAGCCTCCCGTCCGCGGAGAGATCGAAAATGGACACGCTGTCGAGCCAGGAAAGGTCTCGTTCCCTCGTCTCATTTGGGGCCAGACCTACGAGATCCGTGGTGAAACTGCCGCGCGTCAACAGCACTCGCCCATCTGGAGAAATATCATGCAGCATAAGACCGACGGGCGCTCGTGTAACGACCCGCTGTCGAGCTGACAGGTCGACCGCGTAGAGGGCCGAAGCCTCACCGCTCTTGTTCGCTGTGAACCAGACTTCTTTTCCACCGGGGGCCCATGCCAGACCTTCTTCCGTACCCCATTCACCCGACAGCATTCGCTTATTGCCGGCCAGGTCGACCACTGCCACCGAGCCGCGATCATCTCCGACTATTTGATGGTCCAGAAAAGCTATCAGATTTCCATTCGGCGAGATTCGCGGATGGCCAATCCAACCAGCCGTCTCATAGAGCACTCTGCCGATCGGATATTCCAATCGCCGTCGTTGGCCAACGTCATGGACGACGGCCAGCTCCTTTCCATCAGGAGACCAGTCCGCCTGCACCACGTTTTCCAGTATCTCGCGCGGAGCGCCGCCCATAATCGGCATACGGGCCAACGTGCCCATGCCCATAAAAAACCCGATGCGGCGGCGATTGAGCAGGACGGCCATCTCGCCGGAAGAAGAAATGGAAAGAACCTCCGCGTTGCTCAATTCGAGCAGGCGCGACTCCAGCGCTTCCAGGCGCACCGAATAACACTCGTCAGCAGCTCCTCCCCACACCGTAGTGTAGATGACGGTATGACTATCCGGTGCGAACCTCGCCGACCAGATCGTGCCGCGTCTGAACGTGAGCTGTTGATATGAGGGCAACGGTTTATTGGAAAACGCCCGGCCCGCAAAAACACCTCCAACTGTGACCAGCGCGAGCAGAGCCAGGCCGGCGAATAGCGGCCACAATTTTCGTCTCCGCACTCGCTTTGGCTCGATGATCCTGGTGCTGGTGCTGGTCATTCCTGACAGTGCTTCGATCGCATAGCCTACATCGCTGGCCGATTGAAAACGGTCGTCAGGTCTTTTCTCAAGACAGCGCTTTACGATCCGATCCAGAATCCCCGAGAGATTGTGATTCGACAGCTTCACCTCAGGCGGGTCGTCGTTGAGAATCGCACTGATGATGTCGGCCGAAGACTCACCGTCAAGCGCTCGCTGGCCTGTCAGCATCTCGTAGAGAACCAATCCGAACGAGAAGATATCGGAGCGATAATCCACGAGGTCGTGCCGGCCTCGCACCTGCTCTGGCGACATGTATGAAATGGTTCCCATGACGATGCCCTGGGCAGTTTTGGGTCTTATCGTCGGGGCTTCGGACGCAATCGGGCTCTGTTCCCCGGCAGTGACCAGCTTGGCCAGGCCGAAGTCCAGAATCTTCACGTGACCGTCTTTGGTGATGAAGATATTTTCCGGCTTGAGGTCCCGGTGAACGATGCCTTTCTCATGCGCCGCTGCCAGACCACGCAGAATCTGCACCGCATAGTCGAGCGCCTTGCGCACGGAAACACCCTCTAACTCACTACGCTCATGCAGCGTCTGTCCTTCCAATAATTCAGAGACGACATAGAAAGATCCTTCGTCGGAACCCACGTCGAGGATGGAAAGAATATTCGGATGGTTGAGCCTGGCGAGGGCCTGCGCTTCCTGCTTGAAGCGGCCCAGTCTATCGGCATCCTGAGAGACATCTGCCGGCATGACTTTGACGGCCACGTCGCGATTGAGCGCAGCGTCGTGAGCACAATAGACGATACCCATTCCGCCCCTGCCAATGAGAGAGCGAATTTCATAACGTCCGAGCCGCGTGCCGAGATCAACACTCATTATGTCGCTACTTCTGGTTCAGTGCCTGGTATTTCTTTAACGTGACCTGGTCAGGACAAATCGCGGAGCGCTCCGGCATGATACGCCTTTAGTGCCGGTGAAGATAAGCGCGACCAGGCAGTGGACGAGAGATCATTTCGCGTTCGTCAGTTCGAATCAACCGCCCGGGCGTTCTTAGAAAACCGTTCGCTTGTGATCGCGCGTTTTGGTTTCCAGACTAAACCGAGACTCGATTCCCTCGGTACTGCCTGCCACTCTGGCGGCTACATATTGGCCCACCACCGGCCCATGCTTGAAGCCGTGGCCCGAACCGCCCCCTACCAGCCAGACGTTATCAAACTGTGGATGAAGATCAACGAGGAAGTCTCCGTTTGCAGTATTCTCGTACTGGCAAACACGCGTTTCAATGACCGGCGCGTCCCTCAAGGCGGGTAAGCGCCGGGCCAGGCAGCGGCGCACCTCGTCGAGACCTGCGGCGGTAGCAATTCGATCTCCAGTGTCAGGATCAAACGCAGGTCCGTGACGATCGATGGCGATCTTGACGCCGCGTCCATCAAGATCGGGTAAACTGTAAGCTTCGTCTTTGAAGTCGATCCAGGTGGGCAACGACGGTGGAGCAAAGCTTCGGCCCGCGGGAGTGCCGAAGAAGAACACCTCCTGTCTCGTCGGATGAATTCGATCCGCCAACAAGTCGGGAAACATCTTCGGCAGCCATGGACCACAGGCGAAGACATAATTTGCGGCTGAGATGCGGCGGGAACTTACGGTTTCAATATGACCAAGTTTGCCTCTGGTGGCAGGGCCCTGCGGCGGCCTTACTGCATCCTGCACATACTCAACGCCGGTCTTAATTGCCACGAAAGTAACGGCCTGCACCGCACGACGAGCGATCACGACTCCGCTGTCGGGTTCGAACAGGGCCCAGGAGATTCGATCCAGTCCGATCTGCGGGTAACGTTGCCTGACTTCCGACGTGGTTAACTTCTCAAAAGGGACTGCGAACCGCTCCAGCGTCTCGGCACACTGCCCCGGATACGGATCATCTTCGTGGGCCAACCACAACACACCGGTTCGATGAAAGAGCCGTTGATCAATCCGCGCAAACAATTCCTGCCAGAGCCGCAACGCCCTTTGCGCTGAGCGCGTGTAGATCTCATCAGCGCCATAGCCCATCCGAATGATGCGCGATTCGCCCCCGGAACTCGAACGACTATGGCCCGGGCCATGAGCGTCGATTAGAATGACGCGCTTTCCGGAGCGCTGGAGTTGATAGGCTGTCCAGGCGCCAAAGACTCCCGCGCCGACAACTGCAACGTCATACGTGATGTCGTTCATTGTTCGCCGTTGGTTTAATCTTTAGATGCTTTCAACGTAGGCGGCTTCGCCGAGCATCGCCACCACAGCACCTTTACAACAGCCCGAGCAGAACCTATCAATCGATCTCTTTCAATAGATCGACGACTTTGAGTGTTCTGAAGCGTTGGCGGAATTCTTTGCAGTCGTCCGTGTGGCCTGTCATTAAATCCAGCAAGTCCCTATCGCGACTCACTATGAAATCGGCGCTGACCTCGACGGCCAGGTTTATGTAAGATTCATCATCTTCATCACTCGAGGCTTTTTCGCCACGCTCAGCTAGGCCCTTTCCTTCCGGGCGCGCGAAGCTTCCTTTCGCGCTTCAGTGAACAGGGCATCGAGTGCTTCATCGCTCAGGCCGCTCTCTTCGACATTGCGGCGGAACGGCGCCAGGATTTCATCAAAAGATTTTTCTGCCAGCAGATCGATCCGGTCCCGCCGACTGGTGCCTTCCTCAACGAGCGACTCGACGTAATCCGCCAGCGGTTTTCCCTCTTTAATTGCTTGTGATTTGACCGATTCTTCAATATCCGCCGGCAGGCTAATTGTTATGGTCATGTTTTACTGGCCCTCTGAGCCATGCATTTTAGCACTTAGCAAGTCCGAACTAGCTATGGAGTTAACGGGTGTCCGCTACACACGTTTATGGGCGCTCACAACAGTTCATTTCTTAAATAATTGAATTACGTTGGCCGCCCTACCGCGCTCGTTCTCAGCAGACTTTACTTTGCGCAGCAGACTCGGCGAGACGTTCCAATGTCCGCCGTCTTCCGTGATCACCGTTACTGTCTTCTTGTTATAGCGAGTCAGCATGCCATTTAACGGAGGATGCCCATCAGGTTGAAACGTGACTCGATCGCCAATTTTGAAGTCCAGCATCTCAGCGTGTGCGCGCATTTCGCGCAAGAACCGCAAACGCGCCACGATTCTGTTGTTGAGATCGATGAGTTCCGCTTCAGTGAGCTTATCAATATCTATCTTCATCACTCCTCCTGGATTCTCTCAAAACCGGATTTCTTTCTCTGTGCCTGGCGCTTTTCTTCCCTTCTGGCTTGCTGTCGTGAGAGTAGCTCTTCAAGAGAGATCACCTCCGCAGGCCGAGGCACTCCAAAGCGTTTGCGATAGAGCTGCTCGATAAACTGCAGCAGGGGCGCCTTCCATCCCTCTTGGTGATCGTTCGCCATACCACCGAGCTTGGCGGGATTGAGGCCTAGCTCCCTCGCCATTTGCACGTGAGCATGAGTCAGGCGATACCTTTTTCGCGCTTCGAACCAGGGGACCAGCTTCTGCGGGATGCGTTTACCGTTCATATCGTGGCAAGAAATCTAAGCGAGACCTCGACGGTTCAGCACCACCTTAGTATTACCGCACGCATTATGGCCCGAAATATTCTCGCGACCGACGAGGCCGCCGTAGAAGAAGGCCAGCCCCGGCGTCATCAGCATGACCAGGCTGGAGCAGAGCAGCATGAAAGCCGTGCTTCCAGTGTCGATGTTCAGAGGGGGCATGATGGTTTCTCCTTTGGTGGGTTCTTACTCAAACAAGCTGAGAATTACGACTGGCGTTCGACTCGGACGGCGCGGGCGATCCACCTTGAAGCCACCGATGAATGAGATTACGTGAGAGGCATGCCATCGGGGCTCCACTGGCACGAATGATTAAGGACCATCCGAGAGTTTGAATGAAACCTTGTAATACTTTACGCCGACGTTTTTCGCCTCCTTTATCGCGTAGGACAGTTTGGGGTCGGGCTCGCTGCTGATTACGAGACCCTTAACCGATTGGCCATCCTTACACAAGTTTTCCCTGACCCATCCCATGTATCTTAAAACTTGTCCGACAACGTGGTCTGAAGATCGCGCCTTCTTAAGTTCAATGACAACGAAGGATTTACCCTTTAGGCCCGTGGCTAGAATATCGATAAGGCCAACCCTAGTCGGGTATTGCCGACCGGCTGTTCCGTCAACGGGATTCTCATAAATGCGAAGCGCGCCGTCGAAAAGCTTTTCGAAGTTGCTTATTATGAACTCTTCCAGATCCTTCTCGCGCACGAATTCAATTAGATTTTCGACGGCCTCCGCGGTCTCCTTATTCGCAAACTCCGCAGAGCCGTCCAATAATTGCCGATCTAAGACTTCTCTTAGAAGCCGCGCCGTAAGTCGCCCATGACTTGAGGAACCCGCCTGTTCCAACACCTCTAAACGCTGTTCCTCCCCCGCCTTGAGTAACTCCCGCATCTGGCCCTCGTTCCGTGGAGTCACAGCGCTAGGTTCTAGGCGATCAAATCCAATCTCCGCCTTAATAAGTCGGTATCCATGACGACCGCTCATTCTCAGAACTTTGCGACAATATACATCCCACCTCTTATAGCTGCCCTTGTAAAGCCCTTGATCGTGAATCGTTTTAAGTGCCTTTCCGACTTCGCGCCGATCGCGACTCTCTCGAATTGTTTTCTCGTAACTTCGAAGAACTAGCTTTTCTTGAGTTGTCAATTCTCTATTCATTCGGTTTTCTCACAACCAGAGGGCATCCGCTAATCCAACCGCGCGAAAGAAAATAGCGCTAAGTCGATCAACATTGCGTTGCCGGATTACATGTGGCGTTGAGACATTAGACAAGACAGGAACTTGGTGTTCTGGAGCTACCGTCTAGTTCTCCTTGTTCTCTTTATGAAATCCAAAATGTCGATAGCGAGGCCAATTCGATCGCGGATAGTGTCTCGCAACTCTTCGCTGACGTTGCTTGAAGAATGTATTTTGTAACCATCGCTCCAGAGCTTCATCACTCTTTGGTTTGAGTTTCATGGCACAATGTCAGCATTGTCAGATATGCGCATGTATGCGTGCTGGAGCTAAAGCTTATCCAGGTGTTTCGATGCTTTGATCAGCAGCCTGTTGTA
>WNFR01003449.1_pt1 | contig 16358 bp, 9 predicted proteins | sample 5400221 | NCBI WGS metagenome assembly WNFR01 (sample SAMN13153357, study PRJNA577476) | soil metagenome | isolation source: 40 cm soil under Madrone tree | place: USA:California | collected 2016-06-14 | reverse complement strand
GCCTGCACCACCAGCCGATAACTTCCCGGCGCCAAATCTTTCACCTTCACATTCAACCCGCCGGGAATCACCGGATTTCCCTTCTGAACAAAATCATCCGCCGGGGCCAGCCCGCTGAAAAACACGTCCTTGTTACTCGCGCGCTCGTAAATGTGGTACGCGAACCCAACCCGTGGCGGCGTCGCAGACGCCAGTCCCGGCTCGTAAATCTCCGTGTACAGAATCACATTGTCGGAACGCTTGAATCGGTTGCTCGCCGACGGCACCACCTGCATCCCCTTCAGCACCAGCGGAGTGCGATCCTCCAGCAACGCGGAATCCAGGCCCGACGGAATGTCCGAGATGCGCGTCACGGAATTCGTCAGCACCACGCCGCCCAGGCTGAAATGCTGCCCATCGTACTCATCAATCTGCAGCGGCGCTTCAAATTTGCCAAACGTGTCTCCGCCTCCGCTAAGCACCACGGTCAGCTTGTAAGTGCCCGGCGCGGCATCGAACTGGTTTTGATAGCGGTACGGAGTTTTCGTGAACGCTTTCCAATCGTCTTTTTCCAAATCCAGATTGACGGTGTCGTTGAATCGCGCTCCCACCGACCCATCCGGTTTGTACGCGATTCCCAGGACATTCACGTTGGCGTGATATTTCCCTTTGTCTTTGTTGAAGTTCAGCGACTCCGCCGGAATCTCCATAGCCAGATTCACCCGCGCCACATTCGGCGCGGTGTAAAAGTAAGGAGCCTCCAGCGCCCCATGAATCGACCCGACGTTTGTTCCCGTCGCGTGCAACTCCAACTGCTTCTCCAGCGGCTTGCCGTCCAGCGGATTCATGGTGCGCGCGTTGCAATATCCGCTACGCGAACGCACATTCATTCCGCCATGATTCAGTTTTACTTTTAAGGTGTGGCAACTCCCCTCCGGACTTTCCGGCGGCACATAACCCAAAATGTAAAAGTCGCTCTGCTCCCGCCCAATCTTCTCGAGGCCGCCAAGCAAATCGTTAGTATTGAAAATAGAAAATCCGCCAGTCCCATCCGCAAGCGCAGCAAGAATCTGCTGATTCGTTGCCACCGAAGGAGGAAACTGCGGAACAATCGAGCGCGATTGGTTGTAAGGATTATTCAAAGAATTCGCATAAGGATTGTTATATCCGCCACCAGTCCCGCGCGTCCCTCCCGCGTTTCCAGTTCCACCGGTTCCGCCTTTGCCTCCGGTGCCACCGGTCCCGCCGGTTCCTCCAGTTCCGCCTTTGCCTCCGGCTCCGCCAGTGCCGCCGGTGCCACCGGTGCCGCCGCGCCCACCGCCTCCGGTTCCGCCGCCTGCGCCGCCGCGTCCGCCACCACCGCCCGCGCCACCGCCGGCCCCGCCGCCTGCACCGCCGCCACCGGGCCGCTGCGGCTCAGCAAATGAATACGAGGTGAGGACCATTCGAACGCGCCCGTCCGCGGGGGCGGCGTGTCGAGCCAGCTCGCGCCCTTGAGTGTCCACTTCGTTCTTCGAACGCCCGCCGGGAGTTGTAGCCACAAGCCCGCGTACATCGAGCGAATAGATCGCCACATTGGCCTTGTTGCAGGCATCAATCGTGGCGGTCAATTCGGATTCGTTTTCTGGTGTTAGCGCGAATCCCGCGGAAAAAAGAACGAGCATTTTTCGCCCGGGGACTGCGCGCAAATTCTTGGCCAGGCTGCGCACGGCCAGCAACATGGTGCGCGCGCCAAAATCCGCCTCGGCATTGCTGAGCGACGAAAGTCCAGTAGAGGCGACGGTCACCGGTGCGAGCGAATTCGATGCGTCCGTGGGATTCGAATCCACGGACGAATATTTCACGCCCTTTACGGCCGCGGTCAGCATGTCCGAATTGGCGGTAAAATTCTGGACAACGCGCAGCTTGCCGCCAAAATCCACCACGGCCATCATGCGGTCCGGTGCGGCATTTGCTTGCACAAATTTTGCCGCGGCACCGCGCGCCTGAATTTGATCGGGCGCAGCCATGGATGAGTTATCGAAAAACAGAATCAAATAATGCTTTTGTCCCTTGGCTTGCACCGAAACATCGGCGCCGGAAGAAAAACTCGCGACCGATTGCTCTTTATTGTCTTCGTAAATCTTGAAATCCTTGTCGCTGAGATCCTTGACGTAATTTCCTTTTTTGTCGGTGACCACGGCATCGACCAGCACCAATCGCGATTCCTTCTTGATGGTTACGGGCGAGGTCTGCGGCTCCGCGACGGCTGCTGGCGCAGGCGCCGGTGCGGGCGCGGACTGCTCCTGCGGCGGTGTCTGTGCGGACAAACGGTGTGCGCTCCCAGAAAGAGCTAATACCATCGCGCTGAATCCCAACCATGCAACCTTGGGCGTCGGATATGTGTTCATATGTTCCCCCAATAGCCAAACTAAAAAGGAATGCTTACCGCACCATTGCGCGCAGCCATCTGCGAACCTTCCGTGTCGCGCACGACCAACCGCACGAGGTAGGTTCCCGGCTTGACATCGAAGCTCGATTTCAAAGTAAATCCCGAACGACTGAGGCGGTCGACGGTTTTATCGAGCAATTTCATTTGGACAATTTTCTCCCCGCCAGTCACAAAGTTGCCGTTCTCGTCGAAAATCGCCGTTGCCACCGTCAGGTTGTCGCAGTTGCGGCCCTCGGCCTTGCGAAAGCGAATGCCTTTCACGTCCACATGCATCAGCACGGCGAGGCGTGCCTGCGACGGGTCTTTCTTGAAAAACTGTGTTTGCAACTCCGCCGGCAAATCGCGGATTTCATCCTGGGAGAACAGCGCTTCCTGAATTTCTTCCTTGGCGGCCTCCGTCGGATCGGCAATGGTGCGCGGGGCATAATATCCGTGCCGCGCCTGGACGGTGAACTTTTGCTTACCGGTCAAAGAAACCTTTAACGTGTGATACGCGCCGTTGATTTTCAGATTCTGCGGAGAAAATCCGAGCAGGTACGATATTGCCGGGGCGGCCGTAGCCTCTCGCAAGCCTTCATCGATGTCGTTGCGATTGTGAAAGAAGGTTCCGCCGGTGCCGTCCGCCAGTTGCGCCAAAATATCCGATTGTGCTGCCTGGGCCGCAACCCGGTACGAGCTCTTGATACCTATCGTCCGCTGCGAATCATGCGGCGGGTCGCTGATGTCACCCATCAGGTCCGGCGTATACAGGCCACGCGCGTCGATGGTGTTAATCACGATGTTCGAGCGATTCGCTTGATCTACCAACGAGGATGATTCCAGGTTCAACATCGTCGTGATCACAAATCCGGGGGACACAAAGACCATCACTCGTTGCCCCGGCATACCCGCCAGGCGTCGCATGATCTGCTCGAGATGGCGGTACACGTACTCGGTCTGGGCGTCTCCACCGCTCACCGCTCGTTGGCTCGTTGCCATCGCCAATGCCTGCGCTTGCGCGGTAAATCGCGTATCGCCGCCGAAGGCGCATTGCAACGCGTCTTCCGTGGCGGCGGCCAGCGCTTGCGGGTCCTGAAAATTCTGGATCCGGTCCGCCTGGTAGTAGCTGATATCGGGGCATTCATGAAATCCCGTGCCGCCCACAGGGCGTGGAACAACTCCCAGGAGGGATTTTTGCAGCAATTCGTGCTCTTGGGTGAACTCCTGCGTGACCTGGCCGGAAGTGGAATAAATTCCGACGCGGTCGGAGGGCGCAAGCGAAGTAAACAAGCGGGTTGCCGCGCTGCGCACCCACACAACGTCTTCACTCAGCATGTCCGTATCGTCGAACACGACGGCGACGAATCGCTGCGGCAGCGCGGCAATGGCCGCCGCGGAGTCTTGCGAGGCGTTCGCGTCCGTGCCCGGTTCCGCGGGCTTCGTAGTGGAAGCCAGCTTGTGCGATTCTGGCGTTTCTGTGCTGAACGTGGAAATAACCTGCGGCTTGCGGTTGTCAGAAAGCTGGAAATCTTCTTTCTTCAGGTTGGTGACGACTTTTCCGGTGCTATCGCGGACCACGGCGCGCACCAGAACCAAATTGACGCGCACGCGAAATGTCGGAGGAGTGTCACGGGTAGTAACTTCGGAACTCTCGTTAGCGGGAGCTTGTGCCGCGGGTGGAGGTTGCGTTTCGCTCTTGGCGGGGGCTTCCTGGGCATGCACAGGGGTCGCGGCCCAGGCGGTCGCCAGCAGAAGCTTCCATAAGCGGAAGGACGTGCGTCGAGCGAACGGGAATCGCAATGGGTTCTCCATCCTTCCCTTCTTTGCATTCTCCCCTTAACTTTCTAACGAAAGCGCACACCCAAGAGAGCAACTCGACCCCGACCGGTAGCTCGACTATACGCCGCGGTGAATTTTAGTGTCAACGAATCGGCGGCGCGTGCCATTCTTCTCCTCAATGGGCGCCGACCCCACGCTGAACATCGGGAATGATGTAGAACAACGAGCCAATGATGCCTTGTTGGGTTTTTGCCTGAGGATATAAGATGTCGCACGAGAGTCAGGAGCAAGCATGGCCCCTCAAGCACCACTGAAATACATCTTCTACATTGCCGCCACCCCGCAGAAGGTGTGGGAAGGGTTTGTGTCGCGGGAGTCGAACCGCATCATCTTCTCGGGCGCTGAGTTCCAAGCGGACTTTAAGCCTGGTGGCTTGCTCGCATGGGAGGGAGCGGGACCCGATGGCAAGCCCATGACCTACGTGCGAGGGAAGGTCCTGCGCTTTGAGCCGCCGAAAGTCTTTCAGTACACCTTCGCAATGGGCCAAAATGATAAGGCGTCAGGCGCCACTATCGAATTGCTGCCCGAGACCGAAGCCACAAAAGTAACGGTGACGCATGACGAGTGGGCCGAGGATGACCCCACTTATGCAGCCTGCGCCGATGGATGGCCACGTATTCTTTCCCGCCTGAAGACGCTGCTTGAGACTGGGAAGACATTCAAGCCGCATTGATACGAGGCCGGAACAGTCTGACTAATCGGAAGTTCAGCGAGTGAACACTCAGCGGCTCCAGTGCTCCCAACCGGCCAATTCCGCCACTAACTGGATTCGTAGTGACCTATTTCAGCCCAATCTCAACTAACGCCGTAGATGGGAAACTGACCCATCACCCAGCGCTTATCACTCCGTTCCCCGTGCACGAGCCGTTCCTCTTATGACCGTTTCAGGATTGTACTGACAAGCGCCGTTCGCGATTTCCCCGGGCATGGCCTAAAAATTTCTTGACATTGCAGGAGTGAGATCATATATAGCCAGCTAGTTGTCTATACAACTGGGGCGCGAAGTGGACTTTCCGAATCTTGACCGGCAGAGCGCTGTCCCACTCTATTACCAGATTCAGCAGCACATTCTTCAACAGATTCGTTCGGGCCAGTTCAAGCCGGGGAAGACGCTTCCATCTGAAGAGGTAATTTCCGAGCGGCTGGGTGTCAGCCGGATGACCGCGCGACAAGCCCTGAAATCTCTCTGCAATTTGGGCGTGGCTTACAGCCAGCGCGGGAAGGGCACGTTCGTCTCCGGGATCAAGCTGGAAAAAAACGTTCGCCAGGTCCAATCATTCAGCGAAGAGATGGAGGCTCGCGGGGCCCGGCCGCATTCGAAGCTCGTATCTTTTGACGTGGTTCCCGCCGGTGAGGAAGCGGCGGAGGCTCTGCATTTGGCTCCGGAGGAGAAGTTGATCCGGCTGCGCCGCGTTCGCGTGGCGGACTCGGTTCCGATGGGAGTGGAAAGCACGTGCCTGCCGCTGCAGCTGTGTCCGGATTTGCACGAGAAGTTTGATCCGCGCACGTCGCTATACCGGGCGCTTTCCGAAGTTTACGGCATCCACATCACGCAGGCAGACGAAGTCATTGAGGCGGGGCTGGCGAGTTCGGAAGAGGCGCGGCTGCTGCGCATTCGCAAGGGAAGTCCGGTATTTCTGTTCACACGCACCTCGTACGTGGAAAGCGGGCGGCCCGTCGAGCATGTGAAATCCACATTTCGGGGTGACCGTTACAAGATTACGAACCGGTTGGGTCAGCTAAGCAAGGTCAATTCTCCAGGGGGTGGGAAATGGACTCAAGGCTAGCGGTATCCGAAGTGCGAACGAGAAATGCAGACTCTTGGGCTTCAACGGGTGGTGAGGAGCGGAGGAGGACGTCCATGAGAAGGATAGTAGAAATCTTCGCAGCGTTTTTGTTCGTGGTTGGTCTGAGCGGGGTGTGTTTTGGGCAGAACGTGACGGGCACAATTTCAGGCACGGTGTTTGATTCTCGCGGCGCGGTCGTTCCGAATGTCAAGGTTACAGTCACAAATTTAGACCAGAACGTGGCCGTGCGCCGAATCACAACCGATGATCGCGGAGAGTATGTGGCGGCGTCTTTGCCTATCGGCCGTTACAGCGTCGCGGCGGAAATCGCGAGCTTCAAAAGGATTGTACATTCAGGCCTTGTTCTGAACGTCGGCGATAAACTGGCGGTCAATTTCACGCTTGAGGTCGGCGCAATGAATGAGAGCGTGACCGTGCAGGCCGACGCCGTCCAAGTCGACACGCAGAGCGCAACCGCAACCGGTGTAATTTCCGGGACGCAATTGAAAGAACTCTCGCTGAACAGCCGCAACTACGCGCAACTTGTGCTTCTGGTGCCCGGCGCTTCGGACTCCGGCAACGCGGACCAGATCTTTCCCGGAGCGACGGCTCCCATCGGCACGAACCTAATTACTTTCCAGATTAATGGCAGCCGGCGGGAAGAGAACAATTGGCAGGTGGACGGCGCCGACAACCTCGATCGCGGATCGAATCTGACGCTGCTTTCGTTTCCCAGTATTGACGCAATCGCAGAATTCCGAGTGGTTCGAGGCGTGTATGACGCGGAGTCCGGCCGTTCGGCTGGTGCGCAGGTGAATGTGATTACCCGGTCCGGCACGAGCGACCTTCATGGTGGTGTGTACGAGTTCTTCCGGAACGACGTTCTCAACGCCAACAGCTTCTTCAACAACGCCGCCAACCCGGTTGTTCACCGTCCGAGACTGCGTTACAACGACTTTGGCGGCACGATCGGCGGTCCTGTCTGGATCCCGAAAATCTATCGGCAGCGCAACAAGACATTCTTCTTCGTGTCCGAAGAAGCGCGCCGCATCGTCACCTACACCAATCCGACGGCGACGGTACCCTACGCTGGAATGGCGAATGGACAGTTCAACCACGTGGTTTGCACGCAGTGGGCGAACAACAACGGCGTGGCGGGGCCGTGTACCGCTTATGGCACCAGCATTCCCGCGAGTTCGATCAATCCGATCGCGGCTGCGTATGTGAAGGATCTTTTTTCCAAATTTCCGTTGCCCAATGCCGCTACGGCAGCCAATCCGTTCACGAACATAGCGACGCTCGGAAACGTCTTCAATTTCCGTGAAGATACGGTGAAGATCGATCACACGTTCGGGCCAAAGCTGAGCGTGAACGGCAAATTCCTGCACGATACTAATCCGACGATTGAGGCCGGTGGTCTTTTCACGGGCGAGGCGATTAATGGGATTGCTACAACGTCCACGCATTCGCCAGGCCGTCAGTACAACATAGCCGCCACTTACACGCCCACTGCCAAATTTCTGGTCGAGGCGGGCTACCGTTATTCCTACGGCGCCATCCTCAGCCAGGTGATTGGCGCCGAGAACTTCTCACAGTCGCCGGATATCAAGGCGGCGTTGGGCAGCACGCTACCTTTCCAGAATCTCCTTGGGCGCGCACCGAGCGTTGCGCTCACCGGCGCGAGTTTTACGGGTGCCGGCGGGAACAGCATTTCGACGTTCGGCCCCTATCAAGACTACAACGTGAATCACACAACGTACGGCAACGTGACGAAAGTTTTGGGGAGCCACACGCTGAAGTTCGGCGCGATCTATTATCACTACAACAAGCATGAGAACCAGCTAACGGGAAGCAATAACGGCGCGTTTTCTTTCGACGCTCAGAACGCTCCTACGGCCGCGACGCCAGGTGGTGTTTGCACCGGGACGGCAGCTACCGGGGGCACATGTCCGTTTTCATTAGAGCAGTCCTACGCGAACTTCCTGCTGGGGCAGCTCAGCTCGTTCTCGCAGGCTTCGTTGGATGTTACCGCGAACATTTTCGACAATCAGTTCGAGTACTACGGGCAGGACACCTGGCGCGTGAGGAAAAATCTGACGGTCACCTATGGCATTCGCCACTCCTTCTTCCGGCAGCCGACGGATGCGAGCGGCCCCGGCCGGACGAGCCGGCTCGTCAATTTTGATCCGGCGCTCTACGACCCTTCGAAGGCCCCGTGCATAACGGCTTCGGGGGCAATGGACGTTACGCTGGTGAACGGCGTTCCCTCAAGCAGTGCGTGCAACCCCAACTACAATCCATTGAACGGCCTCATTTTTGCGGACCCGCCGACGTTCAACGGCTTCAAGGGCATGAAGTCGCCCTTTGGCAGCAAGGTCGGCAAGGAGTTTAATCGCGCGATCGCGCCTCGCCTTGGCATTGCTTGGGATCCCTCTGGAAACGGCCGCACTTCTATACGCGCCGGCTACGGCATGTACTATGACAACGGCCTCGAGTTCGGGAATCCTGAGCTGAACGTCGGGCTGAGCCAGGGCTTCCTGACCAATCTCAACATTAGCCGCAGCACATTATCCGATCCAACCGGGGCTACGACCACGGCGCCGACCACGACGCCCTTCACGATACAGGCGCGCATGCCGATTGACTACAAGTCTCCGTATTCTCAGCAGTGGAGCTTGGACGCGCAACATCAATTCGGCGCAACCTGGCTGGTCGACGTGGGCTACTACGGGAGCAACGGTATTCACCTTCCCGGCTTCGAGGATTTGAATCAAGCCGCGGTTGCGTCCTATCTGAACTGCACCGCCGCAACTCCATGCACTGCCGGTCCGGCGCCGACGGCTGCGGACAATGTCGTGATCACGGGCCCGATCAACGGGACAACGAACTCCAACAAACTCGCGGTGCTTCGTCCATACACTGGTTACGGCCCGGGTCTATTCTTCGTGGACCTCTTTACGTCGAACTACAACTCCTTACAGACGCAGTTGCAGAAGCGATTCTCCGGCAACTCCATGGTGAATATTTCCTATACGTGGTCGCATGGGCTGACTACTGACCCAGCTGATCGCAGCACGGGCGGAGCAGCGCTACCGCAGGTCACCGGCGACTTTCACGGAAATTACGGACCGACGATTGCCGATCGGCGCCACGTTCTGACGGCAAATTTCATTTGGGAATTGCCGTGGTTGAAGAATGGGCACGGCGTCGTGGGCCACGTTCTCGGCGGCTGGCAGGTTTCTGGCATTCAGACGTTTCAGACTGGATTGCCGTTAACCGCGGTCTTGGGCAACGGAGGTTGCGCTTCTGGCACGGGCGCTACCTGCAACGATCCAACAGGCTCCGGATGCTTGCTGGGCGCCTCGCCCTTGGGATGCCGGCCAAATCAGATAGGTGATCCCAACGCGGGTGCTCCGCATACGTACCAAAGTTGGTTCAACGCGGGAGGCCTTGCGGCGCCGAGCGCGTCTCAGACAACCGAAACAACCGAGCGTCCCGGGGCGATTCGCGGCCCCGGATTCTGGCGAACCGACCTCTCGCTATTCAAGAACATGAAATTTGGCGAGCGCGTGAGCGGCCAGTTGCGCTGGGAAACGTTCAACACCTTCAACCACACCAATCCGATTTGCTGCGCCTCGACAAGCTTTACCTCGAGTTTGTTCAATCAGGTGACGGCGACGCGCGATCCGCGGATTATGCAGCTCGGAATGAAGGTCAACTTCTAATATCGCTACTTGGTGTCTGTTGCGATTTGGCGCTTAGTGGTACGGCCCTCTGAGTGGTTCGAGAGGGCCGTATCATTTCCAGACGATTCTCCAGCAGATCCAGGTGCCTAATATCCGCACCATGGTGAAGAGGTAGCCGCGACATAGCGGCAGCGAGTATTAAAGGCTGGTGCTATCGGTGGGACCCGATGGGGTCCCACCGATTTGCGAGTGGAAGTGGACTATTTCCCGTCTTTATCGTCGTCGGCATCGACCTTGGAGAAGCGGGTTTTGATAGCTGGAGCAGCCGTTCCCTTCAGACCTTCCCAGAGGATCTTGTTGTAGAGCTCGGCTGGAACGCGGTCTTCACCTGAGAAGTCGAAGCCGCGTGTTTTCTGCGCCCAGTATAGCGCGTCATGAGTCGGTTTCAAGTTGCGACCGGAGGCGAACTCGACCTTCGTTGGGTCGAGGCCCAGTTTTGTCGACTTCAGAAGCGTTGACGCGACGGCTTTGAAGGTCCACTTGCCGGAGGACTTGGTATCGAACACATCCGCCATGGGCCGGGCATAGTAGGTGTTCAAGTTCAGGTGCTCCGTGCCCAGGATGTCCTCGATAGTGCGGAGCAGGTTCGCCTGGCTATAGCGGCTGCTTACCACGGCATGCTGCTTCACGTAGGGGCCAACAAAGTAGGTGGTGGCGCGATGAGAATCCACGTGGTCGGCGCCGTCCTGGGAGTCATCTTCGATGATCATGATTAGCGTGTCTTTGGCGTAAGGGCTGTTAGCGACGGTTTGGGCCAGCAAGCCGACAGCGTAGTCGTTATCCGCCTGTTGTATTTCCGGGGTGTTGACTCCACCCAGCGCTGAACTGAAGCTACCGGTGTGATCGTGGCTGAGGCCGCGGATCATCTCGAGAGTCGGCAGATTGCCGTTGGCAACGAATTGCTGGAACTCGCGGTTCCACTCGTTGAAGCGCCACAGGTCAGGGTAGGCCTGGTCGTAAGCGCGGAAGTACGGATCATAGAATTTATTCTCAAAGATGATTTGATTCGCCGCGGTGGTCTGGATGACACCGGCTGCGAAAGGATCCGAGATGGGGTTAGCGATGGTTCCGATGCTCCCCGGGGTATTGGCCATCCAGCCGTAGTTACGAATGGTGCCGCCGGCGTTCAACACGGCGTTGAAGATATAGCCCTGCTGATAACCGGTTGGGCCGTCGGTGGCCGCGTGATCGCCGTCGCCGGCCAGGATGTTCGGGGTGCCGCCCTTCAGCGACGAAGTGGCGTTACTGTACGGGGTGGTTGCGCCGGTTGGGTCAAAGAAAAAATCGCGCGCGGCGTTGCTATTCAGGTTGCTTGGAATATTCCGGTTCTGGCCTTCGCCTTCATAGGAGAGGCCGCGGTTCACGCGCGCGTAGTTAATCTGCTGCGTGATGGTCTCGGTATTGGTCACCCGGCCGCGCATGGACCAGGACCAGCCGTCCATCGATCCGTCGCCGGGGTCCATGAAGTTGTCCAGGGTCACGAAGTTCCGCGCCATGCGATGGAAGCTGGGTGTGACCTGATCGCCAAAGAGAGTCAGCGAGGGGTCGCCGTTGGAACCGTTACCCAAATCGCCGAGGATCTGATCGAAGGTGCGGTTTTCCTTCACGATATAAATAATGTGCTTGATCTTGGAATGAAGGAATTCCATTACCTCGCCGTCCTCATCGGAGTGCCGGGCGAGGTATCCATTGTTGGCTGCCACCCGTGAGGTCAATTCCCAGAGATCGTCCGTGTCCGGGACCGCAGCGCTGACGAGCGATGCGTGTTCCAACTGAAATTGATACTGGTTGTTGGAGTTCAGCTTGGCGGACTCCGCCGCGTCGCCACCCGGAAACGTGATGAATTGGATGGAGGCCAGGTTGCCGTAGCCGTAGCCAGGGTTCGGACCCGTGTCGTTCTTGCCGTTGATGATATACATCCAGCTACCATCGGTGCTGAAGGCGACATCGGTCGGGTCGTAGGCGGTCGGGACAAGGCCAATCGCTTTGAAAGCGTGTGGACCACTTAGTGGGATCACGGCGATCGAGTTTGAGCCGGCGTTGACTGCATAAAGCGTTTTCTTCGCCTGGTTGATCGTGACCGCGGTCGGCGCGGCGCCGGTTGTGTTTGGCGGAAAATCCAGACGGGCAGGGCCGCGCGTATCGATCTTGTGGATGACCTTATTGCTTGCGGTATCGATGACGGCGACCTGGTCCTGATTATCCTGCGCGACATAGAGGTTTGAGCCGTCTGCGCTGAGCGTCATGCCGTTCGGATTGCCGTCGAGTTGAATGCGGGCGAGGAATGCGCCGGCGGTTGGGCTGGCGACGTTCACCACGACGACCTCGCGATCCCGATCGCAGCCGACATAGGCCACGGTGCCATTCAAGACCACGGAGTACGGGAACGTGCCGCCTTTAGTGCCGTTCGGAGCGCCCGAACTGGCATAGGGCCGCAAATCGTATTCGTACCGCACTTTTCCGGTCGCTGTGTCAATTACGCTGATCGAATCGTTGTAATTGTTGGCGGCGACGAGCGTTTTCCCGTCGAAAGAAATGGCGAGCCCTGACACATTGGGTTCGACGCCGAGACCGAGACCGGTTCGATTGACAGCGTTGGACACACAGCCATTCGGGGCGTGTCCGAGACTGATTTTGTTACTTAGGCCGAAACTCGCCCCATTGTTGCTGTAGACGTAGACAACGTCATCACAGCCGCCTGCCGCATACAGCGTCTTGCTATCGGGCGACCAAACGAGACCAACGTGTGCGTTGAGCTGCTGGATGACTTGCTTCAAAACAGGTTTGCTCTTATTCGCACCGGTAATGTCGTATAGAAAGAGGAATTGCGTGGAAGCCGCCTTGTCAATCGTGCCGACAAGGCCAGCGGCAAGATTGGCGTCCGTATTAGGGTAGTACAGGGAATTCATTCCTGCGGTCAGAATCGCCAGGGTTTTGCCGTCAGGGCTGACTACGCCTTTTACGGCCTGGCCCGCAACGAAGTCGGGATAACTTGGAAGACCAGGATTCAAGGGCTGCTGGACTGCGTTAGCCAAGGCGGTGGGTGTGATGTACAGCCCCGGCGGTGTTGGTGATTTCTTATCGTCATCGTCATCAGGCTTCTCGCTACGTTGCGCGCTTGCGAGACCCGCAAAGGCCAAAACGGTCCAAGCGAGAACAAGCGTTTTGTGCAATACGTCGAACCTGAACATTCTCATGTTGCAGTTTCCTCTCACGTAAAAGTTTCCTCACGATCCAGATGTGAGGCGAGTGTCGGACCGTAGCATGCCGTCTGTTGCGCGCAGAGTTGCTACAGTTCAGAGAAAGCCGCGTGAATTCTTCGCGAGTCTGTTGTAATCGCTCGTAGTGGAACTCGGGAGCGGCGATAGTGATTCTCACCGCCTTCGTTCTTTTTGGTTTTTTATGGCGCCGTTGGATGTGCCGAGGGACGCTCGATCTCGCAGCAGACGGATGTCGTCGGCATGGTCGTAAACCTGGCGCTTAAAAGCGCCGCAAGAGGGCGCCACAACAAGTTTACTTGTAGGCGAGACCCATTCCGCACCGGCAAAGCTGGATGACCCAAAGCTCGTCGAAATGATACGCGAAGATATCCGTCAACTATTTGGATGGCTTGACCTAAGTGTGTCGATTTGGCTGCCCCTCGTTCGACATGTAAGTAGAGCCAGGGAGATGGAGTTACTCGGGAGGGTGAGATGAAAGGGCAGTCTATATACTCTGGGAATCTGAAACGCATCGCGGTAGTGGCGGTTGTGGGGTTTGCGGCCGCGGCTTTGTTTTATAAGCTCGATGGCGGGCCGGCACAAGGGGGCGACCTGCTAAAAGGGGCGGCTTGGGTTGTGTTGCGGGTATTACGCCCGGTCCTGCTGTTTGGCTGGCAGACCGTGCAGGCGTATGTCTCTGATAATTCAGGGTGCTTGCGGCATTTGCCACAGATTGTGGCATCCGTCGGGTCGCTGCTTTCTGGCGTTGCTAGCTAGGCGTTGAAAAAGCCTTTAACGGGCTGTCGATATAGCCGACCTTCATTCGACGTATCAGTGAAGCCCAGATCCAGCCGTGGTGGAAAGAAGGCGAGCTTAGATTCAACACAAAGGAGAAACACGATGCGATTCATGGCGATCGTCAAGGCGAATAAGGGCTCAGAGGCGGGCGTTCTTCCCAGCAAGGAGCTGCTTGCCGCGATGGGTAAGTTTAACGAAGAGATGGTGAAAGCTGGGGTTCTCCTCGCTGGGGAGGGCCTGCAGGCGAGTTCCAAGGGAGCGCGGGTCAAGTTCTCCGGAACGAAGCGCACCGTGATTGACGGACCGTTCGCCGAGACAAAGGAGTTGATCGCGGGGTTCTGGCTGCTCCAGGTGAAGTCAAAAGAAGAAGCGATCGAGTGGATCAAGCGGAGCCCGGCGCCATTTGAAGGTGAATCCGAGATCGAGATTCGGCAAGTGTTCGAGGCATCTGATTTTCCCGCCGAGATCTTTCCTGCTGAGGACGCCGCGCGAGAGCAATCGTTGCGGGACGAGCTGCAGAGGAAATCGGCAAAGCAGTGATCGTCATGCGTGGTTGGCTCATGAAGCGCTGGGGAAAATAATTTCTGTGTCGGGTCGATTTCGCAGGGTGTCATTCGTCGTTAGGTTATAGCGGGAAGTTCACACCCGTTCAGGGAATGTTCCAACGCAATATTGAATTGAAAAATGCGAGTACAAGGAGATGGATATGAAATTTCTGAGCCTTTATAAGTCCGCAGAACGAGGTGTTCCTCCCACTCAGGAGGAAATGAACAAAATGGGCAAGATGATCGAAGAGGGGATGAAGGCCGGTTGGCTGGTTGCCACAGAGGGCTGCCTGCCAAGCGCGCTCGGCGCACGCGTTCGCAAATCCGAAGGGAAGCTGAGCGTGACCGATGGGCCCTTCACCGAGTCCAAAGAGGTGGTCGGCGGCTTCGCCATCCTGCGGGCGAACTCCAAGCGGGAGGCAATCCAGTTGGTGAAGGATTTCCTCAAGGCGGTCGGTGATGGCGAGTGTGAACTTCGCCAGATATACGAGGCAGGACAAGACACCGGCGCGGCTGCAGGACGCTAGTCACCGCGCTCGTGCTGCCGCTCTCACGTCCGCGACCGCGCTGGTGCGGGAAAGGATGTGAGGGTGCGTGTCGATTTCGGAAGACTTTGTTCAAGGTATTAAAGCTATTAACGAAGGTAGGTTTTCCGGTCCGGCCGAGGTTGGATCGGAAACCTGGCTCTCATCAAAAAAGGAGACGTAAGCATGAAATACATGATGATCGTTAAATCGGCAGAGCGCTCGGGCTTTCCACCTCAGGCATTAATGGAAGCCATCGACAAGCTCAGCCAAGATGCGGCCAAAGCCGGCACGATGATTGGTGGCGGGGGACTCGGTCCAACCGCGCTGGGAGCCCGCGTGCGGCTATCCAATGGAAAGATTACGGTGACGGATGGGCCGTTCACCGAGGCCAAAGAGATCGTGGGCGGCTACGCACAGTTCGAATTGAAGTCGAAGCAAGAGGCGGTCGAGAGCGCGGTGCGCTTTATGGAACTGCACAAGCAACACTGGCCGGGCTGGGAGGGTGAAACCGAGATTCGCCAGATGTTCGGGCCGGAAGATTTCCCCTGCAAGCCGTAGGGATTCCTCGCAAATGCAAGAGGCGCGTCGTATTCACGGCGCGCGACGGTCCGCCTTGCGCGCACGATTCGAAGATGGTGTGATGGGTAGCCGTGACGGCTACCGATACTCATCGCGCGATCGACGCAGTCTGGAGGATCGAGTCGGCCAGGCTAATCGCCGGGCTCGCTCGTATCGTCCGCGATGTGGGTGTGGCTGAAGAGCTTGCGCAGGATGCTCTCGTCGTTGCTCTCGAGCGGTGGCCGGAGTCGGGCGTTCCGGATAATCCCGGCGCCTGGCTGATGGCCACCGCGAAGCATCGCGCCATCGATTATTTTCGTCGCAACAAGCTACTTGAGCGTAAGCATGAAGAACTGGGTCGCGAGCTTAAGACGCAGCAAGACGTGGCCATGGCGAATTTCGACATCGCGAAGGATGACGACATAGGAGACGATCTGTTGCGGCTCGTTTTCGTCTCCTGCCATCCGGTGCTCTCGACCGAAGCACGGGTTGCGCTCACCCTTCGTTTGCTCGGAGGCTTGACCACGCAGGAAATCGCGCGAGCCTTCCTGGCTCCGGAACCGACCATCGCGCAACGCATTGTCCGGGCCAAGCGGGCACTCAGCGAGGCGCGCATCCCGTTCGAGGTTCCCCGTGGGCGCGATCTTGTTCCGCGTTTGGCGTCGGTCTTGGAAGTGATCTACCTCGTTTTCAACGAAGGCTATTCGGCAACCTCCGGCGAGGACTGGATGCGGCCTGCGCTGTGCGAAGATGCGCTGCGTCTCGGCCGAATTCTGGCCGAACTTGTTCCGAACGAGCCGGAGGTGCACGGCCTCGTTGCGCTCATGGAAATTCAGGCGTCACGCTCGCGTGCGCGAGTCGGGCCGACGGGCGAGCCCATTTTGCTTCTGGATCAGGACCGAGGGCGATGGGATCAACTGTTAATCCGTCGCGGTCTCGCGGCTCTTCAGCGTGCCGAAGAACTTCGAG
>WNFR01012291.1_pt1 | contig 16364 bp, 13 predicted proteins | sample 5400221 | NCBI WGS metagenome assembly WNFR01 (sample SAMN13153357, study PRJNA577476) | soil metagenome | isolation source: 40 cm soil under Madrone tree | place: USA:California | collected 2016-06-14 | reverse complement strand
TCCTCTTGAGCGAGTTAAGGATTTCCAGCCGCTGGGTACGGCCAATTTCTGCGATTAAACGTTGATTCATGGCTGATAAAAAATCGAAGTAGAGACTTTACACGTTGCGCTCTTTAAAATGCAAGGGATTAAAAATTACGCGATTACCGAAAGGAAAAGAGATTACAAACCAGATATGCGGCGGCAAGATTGATCAAAAAAGCTTCCCTTAGAACGGGTCGCGCTGCTTTAGCGAAAAGGAAGTGGAACCAGTTCCACCGGAGTTGACACCACTGCACCAGAATCCTTCGAGGCGAAAGCATCCAGATTAGCGCCGGGCGTATTGAATCCGCGTTTGACATACCCCAGCGCGATTTCTTTCCCAAGCCTCTCACTGCGCGCTGCACTTGTGATCCAGCCGGCCTCTTTACCCTTGTCGGATGCGCGGGCGAGTTTCATTCCTGGCAGAAGCGCCGCATCGTGCAACGAAATCAAGCCGCACAATCGCTTGTTCGTTTGGCCGGACATCTTGATTCGTGAGATCACTTCCTGGCCAATGTAACAACCCTTCTCGTAATCGACGGTGTGCTCTTCCAGGTTCGCCTCGATTGGAATGATCTCTTCCGTCAGCTCACAACCCCAGCGAGGAATGCCGGATTCAATGCGAAGAATCTCGGCCGAGGCGGCATCGAAAAAGCGAAGCATCGACGATAACCGTCGCGAAACAGCATCATGGAACGCTGAATCGGTCCATACGTCCCAGCCCGCCTCAGCAAAGCGGCGCGTGGACACGATGCGCCGGCTGTCGTTTACGTCCGGCGCAGCGCGCGATAAGACGTGAAAGATCGACAATCGATCAGTGACGTCCTCAATCTGAACATCGTCGGCGATGACATAGCGCTCGAGCCTGGCGCGGAGTGCTTCTCGAAGTTCGGGATCGGCATCGATCCAAAAGCAGTCGGGCGCGGCGGAAAGAAAAAGATGGGCGTTCAATTTGCCCTTCGCGTTGAGCAGGCACGCTTCAATCGCAGTTGATTCAGTAGCCTTGCGAACATCATTCGTAATCTGTCCATTCAGGAAACGGACACGGTCGCTCCCCGTAATCCGAAGCTTTGTACGTTCGGAGAAATCAAAAAACGCACCGTCGCAGGTCGGAAGCGGGACCGTCATCCTTCTTTGGATACAGGCTGCTTTAGTAGTTGCCGGCCGCGGCGCAATAGCTGCCTGAGAAAGCCGCGACGCAGTTGCGCTTTTTCTTTTAGCTCGGTGCTCGGCGAGGTCGACACCGCAACATCTCCAGTTGTACTGTCGCCATTCTCCTGCTTGGGTCTTAGCTCTTCCAAACCAGCTAAAGAAGTCGTGGACTCCAAAGCCGGCGCGACTGAGCCTGCCTCACCTTGTGCGTCCGGCACGGCTGTTTGGGTCTCTTCCTGAGCGGTCGAATGAGTGTCGGGAAGATATTTTCGCGCAACCGCAGAGTAGTCGTCGTCGCCGTGTCCCCATTGCATTTGCTCAAGCAGTTGATCGCGCGCAGCGGCGGTCACTCCCAGGCCAAGATTGTGGAACACGCCAAGTTGATTGGCGATCTTCATGTCTTTCAGCATGTGTTTGACGGAAAAGTGCGGTTCAAAATTGTGCTCGATCATTTTGGGCATTTTCATTGCCAGAGTTGTGGAATAGCTGGCGTTGCCTTGCATGGCTTCGACGAGCCTGTCGAATGGCAAACCCAAAGCTCGGATCAGTGCCAGAGCTTCCGCTGCTGCTTGGACGCTCGCGGCCGTGACCATGTTGGTTGCGATTTTGACCGCAGTCGCCTGGCCGATCTCGCCGATCTTAATTATCTGTTTGCCACTCGCCTCGAGGACCGGGCGTGCGTCCCGTAGTGCCGCATCAGTTCCGCCGACGTAATAAACTAATTCACCTTTTTCCGCCGCGATCTTACTGCCAGTGAATGGCGCTTCGACAAAGCGCGCGCTGCGGCGTTCGACACTCTTCGCTGCAGCACGCATTGAATCGGGAGCGACAGTGGAATGCGCAATTACGATGTGCCGCGATCCAAGCTTTTCGCTCAAGCGCTCTACGGTCGCTAGCAAAGCCTCGTCATCAGAAACAAAAATCTGCAAGAAATCACAAAGCTCGGCCAGTTCCGCCGGCGAACCGACAAAATTTGGAACAGGACGCGGCGTGCGGTTCCACACGAAAACCTGAAATCCTTTTTGGCGCAGGTTCGTACTCACCGCGCGGCCGATAATTCCGAGGCCGATTACTCCAATAGTTTTTCGAGTTGGGCCGAACATACGAAGTCAAACGCGCTGGGGGCAGGTCGATACTTCCGCGAACGCCAAACTGCGGGCAAAAACGCCCGGAGGCAACGCAGAAGTTTGCGAATTTCAAGTGGAAGCCTAGAGCGGGCGTACAATTTTCGCTCGGCGCAAGAGATCTGCAGTCAAACTCTGCAGTGCTGCTCGGCGTTTTTCATTCTCAATCGCAAGCCGGATTTCGGATTGCACCTCTTCGAAAGTCATCTGGCGAGCAAGCTTGAAATCGGTCAATTGAATAATGTGAAAACCGAGGCGGTTGCGAATCGGCTGACTGATTTCTCCGCAGCGCATTTTGACGACCGCGGAAAAAAAATCCGGCGACATCCGAGATTCAGAGAAAAACCCCAGATCGCCACCGCGGGTCTTTGTTGCTTCATCTTCCGATACCGCAGCGGCAAGTTCACCTAATTTTTCGTCGTGCCTTATTCGGTCAGCCAGGGCGTCGATCACTTTCTGCTTGGACTCGACTACCTCCGGTGGCGTTTCGGACGGCGCGGTCAGAAAAAGATGACTGGCGCGAAATCGCGCGCGTTGCCTGAAGTTTTGCAGGTGCGTGTCGTAAAAGTTTCGACATTCATCCTCCGTGGCGTCGCTCTGCGATATCATCCTCTGCTCAATCCACTCTCGCGCGCGGAGATTGTCCACTATGTTCTGTCGAAGCGATCTGACACTAAAACCACTCGCCCGTAAGGCGGCTCTCCAGGTTTTTTCATCAGGAGATTGCTCCCGCAGCAACTTTAGCTCGCTGTCGACTTCAACTTTGGAGATGTTCTCATCCGCCGCGAGACATCGGACCGCTGAATCCGAAATCAAGCGCGTCAGGACCTGCTGCTCATCCTCTTGTAACATTATAACCGTTGTAACTTTTTTAACGCTCCCCGCATCTTCTTCCTGTCGGTCTTTCTCATCGATGCCGTTCGCGTATCGCCATTCGGCGAGAGCGCGCCGCAAGTCGGCTTCATAAATTCCCTGACCCTGCGCAAGCGCGAGCAGATGGCCGCGCTTAAAGAGAATTCCAGTCGCGTTGCGAAAAGCAGGCAAACGAAGGAGCAATTCACCGCAGACAACTCCAGCAGCGCAAGCTCCCGCAAGTGACACTGAAATTAACAACCTGCGTTTCACTTTGACTTCCAGCTTCTTGTCATGTCGAGCGGAGTCGAGACATCTCTCACTGCTGGTCTTTTAACAGTAAGAGATTCCTCCACTTCGGTCGGAATGACAACAGGGCGCACTACTTATGAGCTGTATTGGCTAGCGCAAATTCAGACAGGTAATATGCAGCCACCGAACCAACGATCTGCAGACTTTGCGCGCTCAGTTTGTCGATTGTGTCATCAGCCGTGTGCCACCAGGCGAAATCAAAATCGATCACATCGAGCGTTGGAATCCCGATCGCATTCAACGGGGTGTGATCGTCGATCATTTCTCGATCCAGGTAAGTGAAATAACTTCGCGATTTCAGTGCCTCGGCCGATGCAAAAATATCTCGCGCCATCTCGACAGGCGAGTCCATTGGCAGCGTGATCTTCAAGGAACGCTGGCCCACCATGTCGAACAAGAGACCGCCGCGAAATTGTTTAGGGACGCCGCGTCCAAGCTGCTTGGCAAAGTAGCGGCTTCCATACAGGCCGTCGGTTTCGGAGAACTTTTCGTACGCCTCCTCGCCATCGAAGAACACCAGCTCGGTCTTCGCGGCGAGATTTGAGTGCTGTCCAAGCACGCGCGCCAATTCCAACAACAAGCCGGTGCTCGAACCACTGTCGTTCGCTCCAACAAAGCGGATCGTGTCGAACGTCTTGGTATCGTAGTGAGAGCATAACAAAAAAGAGGGTGCGGTTTTCGCTTGCGCGGGAAATCGCGCAATAAGGTTGACGAACCTGACCTTCCCTCGCGGCGTGTCGTCCGTGAATGCTTGACGAGTTACCTGCCAACCCGCGAGCCGGAGTTGATTGTCGATGTAATCCCTGGTTTTTTCGAGCGCATCCGATCCGGGCGGACGCGGACCGAAGTCAACGAGCCGCCGGACGTGAGCCAGAGCCTTCTCACCGGAGAACTCTTCCCAAACCCTCGATTGCGACGCGCGCGGTGAATCCGCGCGAAGGATCGAGACGACAAGGGCAACAAGGATGAAAGGAACAGCCACGGACGCGTGCAATCGTCGAACGAAGTGGGATGCGCTCATATTCTTATGTTGTCATCCTGAGCGGAGTTTCGCAGTGCGAAACGCAGTCGAAGGACCTGACTATTTCTTCTTAAAATGTTTTAAAACCAATCAACGCTTCAACGCCACGGAGCGCTGCGAAGCGCTGGCCGATTCAGCTCGCGCTTGGCGGCAATCCTAATGCGTTCACGATCCGCTGGAGATCGTCATTTCCGTAGTATTCGATCTCGATCCGTCCACGTTTTTCGCCGTGATGAACCGTCACGTGCGTCGCGAGAAACTCCTGTAGCCGGTTTTGTAAATCCTCGATTGCCGCAGACGTAGCGACTTGTTCAGCAACGCGCTGCTTCCGCCGGGAACGGCCAATTCCGAGTAGCCGCGCCCGTCGCAAAACGGTTTCCGCGGCCAAGAGTTGTTCCTCCGGCGCTTTCAACGCGAGCAGGACCTTTGCGTGACCGACCGAAAACAAATCCTGCGCGAGCCAGATTTGCACCTGCGGATGCAAATCCAGGAGACGCATCGCGTTAGCCACAGCCGCGCGGCTACGCCCGACTTTTAGCGCGATGTCCTCCTGTCGCATTCCAAATTCGTTGGCTAACCTGGCGTAGCCCTGCGCCTCTTCGATCGGGTTCAGGTCGGCGCGTTGCAAGTTTTCGATGAGGGAAAGCTCTAGGACTTCCAGATCGCTTGCGCTTCGAATGATCACAGGCACCTGAGTAAGGCCAGCCTGTTGGGCCGCGCGCCACCGGCGCTCGCCTGCGATTAGCTCAAATCGCGCGCCGATCTGCCGGACGATGAGCGGTTGAATGATGCCGTGTTGCCGGATGGAATCGATTAGTTCCTGCAACGCTTCACGTCCAAAATCTTTGCGCGGCTGCAGCGCGCTGGGAACGATGCTTGCTAGACCGATCTGGTGAACTCTTTCGCTCGAATCGACGACATCTTCTCGTGGCGCGGCCGCGGGAGTGCCAATAAGTGCGCCGAGACCTTTGCCAAGACCGGACCTCGCCATGCGCCTGAGGCTACCGGAACGGCGTAGCTAACGCAAACCGCAACTGCAGTCGCGGCATTGCCCGCGATCGCTCGCTGTAGTCCTGGCGGACAAACCCAGCCGGTGGTTTTTTTTCCGAAGACTTGTCCAAAGAGAAATCCTTGACGCGCCATCAATGGCTTTGCTAAGAGCAGCAATGCAAACCATGAAAAAACACTTCACGCTTCTGACATCGGCCGCATGCGTTTTTGCGTTTCTGACTTTCGCGCCCGCCGCGCCGGGCCAGACCACCGACCCGGCAGCGAAGTTGCAAGCGTTATCGCAACAGCTCAAGCTCACGCGACAACAGAAGATGGAGATGCTGCCGATCCTCAAGGAAGAGGGTCCAAAAATCGAGGCGATCAAGAACAATACTTCGCTTCCGCCAATGCAGAAAATGAAGCAACTCAGGGCCATCCACAGCGAAAACGCGCCGCGGATGCAGAAAATTCTGAGCCCTGCGCAGTATCAGCAGTTGCAGACCATCCGCCAGCAGGAGATCCAGCAAGCGATTGCGAAAAAGCGCGCCGCGGGAAGATCCTAGGCTAGATCGCGGAACAGCCTCGCTAACGCAAACCCCAACGACCGTTTTTGGAGGGACGAGCTCCGTCTCGTCCAAAATTGCCGGCACCACCAGCACCGGCGCGCCGTCAGACGTCCACTTGTGCTAAGGCAAAACAAGAAGCCTCCATGCTATGGAGCGTGACGGCTAATTGTGGAATACGGCTACGTGGATACCGATCTCTTAGTGATTGTTGCCGGCTGTTCGCGGCGCAGGTTTTCTCAGTTCAAGCTCATTGCCTACTTTTTGGAGGCCCGCAGTTAGCTTTTCAACTTTCTTCTCTTGCCGCTGGCTGCGGCGAAGGGCAGCGGTGCTGCTTAACAACGAAGCGGCTACGCGAAGTTTTACAGCCGCTCACATGATGCTGTGATTCACATTTACGATGAAGCTGGCAACGTGATCGAAACGCACGAGCAAACGGGCGAGTTCAAAGAGTGATAGGTGTCCGCCTTTTGTTCTCGCGTTATCGCGTTTGTTTTCGGTAAACATGGTCCCTAATGATTGTACACGTTGCACGCGACGGTGCAGAAGTCGGCCAATTCAGCGAACAGGAGTTTCGCGATAAGATTTTCTCCGGTGAGATTCAGCCAGACAATCACTACTGGACAGAAGGAATGGACGATTGGCAGTTGGTGAGTGAATACCGTAGCTCGCCATCGTTGCCGGGGCCGCCGACTTTACCACCTTTGCCACGGGTAGCAGAGAAGAAGAAACGGCGGACGGAGACTCCAGCTTCGATTGGTGGCGCGTGCGCTTTGGTGGCAGCCTTCGCGCCGCTTCTTAGTCCTTCGTTGTTCTTCCTTCTCTCGCTGCCGCTTTTATTCGCGGCGTTTGTGCTGGCAATCGTATCGCTCGTGCGCGGAAGGGTGACGGGCGGTATTTGCCTGCTTCTCGGTCTGTTTCCAGCGTTCATGATGGCGTTCGTGTCGCTGACCGAAAGGGACAAAATGCTGCAACATCAAGCTACTAAAATCCAATCGGCGCCTTGAGCCCGACTTGAGTTCGAGGACTAGTAAACGCGAGGGAACTGTGTAAAAGAATCTACCATGAGCACGAGCACCCGAAACCGCCTACCCGGCACGATTGAGAAAATCGTTTCTGACAAAGTTGTGTCAGAACTTGTGATCCAAACCGCGGCGGGAAAAGTAACGTCAATTATCACAACTGGCTCAGTGAAGCGAATGAATCTCAAAGAGGGCGATAACGTTTTTGCCATAATTAAGGCGACCGAAGTATCCATTGAAAAGGAATAGGTGGTCTATCGTCACTACTTGCGCCTACCCGGACCGTGGCTGAGCGTCCTACTCATTAGGCTCTAACCAATCGTTTTGCTAACCGCTGCGCGTGCGAATCGCCGATTCCAACTCTAGAAACGCAGTCAGCTTTTCATCCGCATGCACAACGTAACGCTTTCCGTCGCCGCGGTGCGCGTCTGCAATCCAGATCGTTCGCCCGTTGGAATTAATTGCCGCGACACAGCCCCAACTCCATCCGGCTTTGCTGAGATCGTCAGCGATGATCTACGCAGCGGGCAGCAGCGAAAACGAGCCCACGCCAAGTGTCGAAAAGTAAAGAGTCGCCGCCAGTCCGGGACGCTTGACTCGCCGCAGAAAATGGGTTCATCGCGATGGACGAGCAGAACTGCCGTCATTCTTGTACAAATTCTTGTACACCGCATCGGATTTGTCCGTCGCACAATAGGGAACGGCCCGCAGACGCAACGGACAAGGACTTTGATGATGATGCAAAGTTTGATGCAGGGATCTCAATCGCGTGAGAACCAAAGTGCTGCCACCACTGATTGGATAGCCAGCGCGACCGTCGCGTTGCTGCCAGTGCTCACCTGTTTTCTGGCTGGCGCAACTCAAAAATGGGAAGAAGGAGTTGTAATTACGGTTCTGGGGTTCTACCTGTTGGTGCGACCACCTCGGTTTTCGCTCGGCGCGATCACGAACCTCGTGCTGTTCAGCCTGTTTATCTTAGCGGCAGTTGCGCTTCTCCCCGCTCACTGGTTTTTCCAACCGGAGTGGCGTGCAGCGTTTGCAAATAACTTCGCAATTCGGCTTCCATCGACACTCACTCCGCAGCCGTGCATCACGTTGGGCTATCTGGTTAGCTTCGCTGCTGGACTGAGCTGGCTCTACGTCGTTTCCACGCAAGACTTGGGTCTTCGTGAGGTGCGCTTTCAACTGCGCTTGTTTACCAGTGGAATTGCGCTTCTAGCCGCAATCTGCATCGCGTTTTACTTGGCACGTATCGCGCCATCATTCTGGCACAACGAGCAGAATTTCGGTCCATTTCCAAACCCGAATCAAACCGGAGATCTTTTTGCGCTTGCTGCGATCGTGATTCTCGCCTGTGGTCAAGACGATTTTCGTAAAAAGAGAAAACGATGGATCGCTTGGATTCTCGTGCTGGTTCTGATCGCGGCAGCGATCGTTTTGAATTCTTCACGGTCTGGAATCGGGGTCCTTGTCGTGGGTAGCGCATTTTGGCTTAGCGCGTTGACCTTCCGAAAACACTTTCCCTCGCGACTCGCGCTCGGAGTCTTTCTTCTTTTTCTGCTACTCACTGCTCTCCTGGTTTTCGCTGAGCAAACATTCCAGAGATTTCATCTTCGCGTTTTCGGCAGCGCCGACATCTCTTGGGATGTCCGATGGCGGATTTTTCATGACACGTTTCGACTCATTCGTGATTCGCCCTGGGCCGGGATCGGTTTTGGAAATTTCGAATCGATTTTTGCAGTTTTTCGTGACGCTTCTCTCAGCGATCCGCGAGCCTTGCACCCGGAAAGCGACTGGCTTTGGCTTTGGACCGAAGTTGGGTGGCCGGCGGTGGTGCTCACCGTCCTAGGAATCGTGCTCCTTGTTAGTCGGGTCTTCCCGCTGCGACAGGGGACCAACGAACGTTATCGTCTGGCCGCACTTATCGCTGCGCTTCTGTTCGCGATTCGAGGGATTGTCGATGTTTCAGGACACCGGGTGGGCACGGCGTTTGCTGCGATATTTTTGCTTGGGCTCGCCCTGCATCGGCCGCTCTCTTTGAAAGCGAACCGTTGGGTTCCGATGGTGTTTCGCATCCTTGGCTTAGGATTACTTGCGGCCGGTCTGTCATTGGTTGTCGCCGCGCGCGGCCTGGAACTCCTCCCTGGCTCAGTCGGTGTTTCCAGTGCGAAGCGATTATCAGTTGTAGCCGATCGCGAGCGCAATTTTGCTGAAACAATCGCACTGACAACTCGGGCGCTTCGATGGGCGCCGCTCGATTGGCAACTTTACCTTGCCCGTGCCATCGCGGAGGTCGAACTGAAACAGGAGGGAAGCGCAGTAGATGATTTTCGCCGGGCGCGCTTTCTGGAGCCGATCGCTTACGAGGTTCCGCTAGCAGAAGGAAACGTTTGGCTGCCGTACCGTCCCGTTTTGGCAATTACAGCGTGGCGTGAGGCACTACACAGAGCCGGACCTCTGCGGCCACAAGTCTATAAAAGTATGCTGAGCGACGCTTCGCTCAAGAATTCAGAAGTCAACTCCATGCTGGAGGCGATTGGACTTAGTGAGCACGATTTAAGCCTGCCCTATCTCAACCGCGTTTCAGATACTTCTTTCAATCGCGGTCTCGCGCAATTGTTAAGAAATGATCCAAACTTACAATCGTTCAGTGAAACAGAAAAACTCGCTCTCTTCGCGTTTTGGTCCGAACGCGGCGACCCCGAGGAAATTTCCCGGGTTGTTGAGCAACATCCCGAGTGGCTTCGTTATGCGTGGGCTGGCATGGCGAAATACAAAGCCCGCAAGAAAGATTTTCGCGCCGCATACGACTTGACCCAGCGATACGGCGAACCGGCCGCTCTTCCGCTTGCCGCCGCTAATCGCTCTCTTCAAGATCTACAAGAGCGCTTCCACGACGCGCCCTACAACTCCGGCATTGGTTACGAACTTTATCGCGCGCAGATGCAGACCGGTCGGGTCGATGACGCGCTTCTCACCGCTCGTCATTTTAGCGAATGGCCCAACTGCCCGGCCTATTTTCATTTCCTGGAAGCGCAATGTTGGGCTGAGAAACAACATTGGGAGCGCGCGTGGAATGCATGGCAGGAGTTTCAGGCTGCGGAGGTGCGAGCAAGCAAGTAAATTTCCGCCAGCAACTTCTCACCATCCAAGAAAGCGATCTGGTTTTCTAGCACAAACGAGGGCTTAGCCTCGCCAGCCGACGCAACGGACAAAGACTCCGTTGCTTCGCGGCCACGCGACTCGCTTTAAGTGAGCATCCTCCTACGGGAAGGAGCAAAGGGGTCAGAGCTTATTATTGACACTGTCGCTTTGATTTGATAATCTCGTGGTCAATGGCTCGACCATTGCGCGTTCAATATGCAGGGCTCGCTATCACCTGATGAGCCGCGGTGATCGGCGCGAGGTTATTTTCTTGGATGAGAAGGATCGGCAGCAATTTCTCTTCACCCTTGGGCAAGCTTGCGGCACCACACGATGGCGGTGATCGAAGTTAGACCGCATCGTAAGGCCTCTCTAACGCAAACCGCAACAATTTATTTTGTTTGCACAGCACTTTTGGGACGCGAGCTCTGTCTCAGTAGCGATGCAAACACAATCACAAACTCAATCGGCAGCGCAAAGTTTTACAGCGACGTTTGGATCGAGCACAGCTAAAAAAAATCCGATTACTTGATTTCTTTCTCCGCGTCTTGAACCGTCGCAAGGTGTTCCTTGAGCATTGGAAGCGTTTTCGAGGCCCACGATTTCACATCGCGATCATCCCCGCTCTTTGCTTCTTTTTGGAACTCAGCGATATCATTCTTCTGGTCTATATCGAGCAGCTTCAAATACTGCCTGTCGAAGCCCGCATTTTCGAGGTGTTGCGCCTTCACACCGCGGGTGTCAAAACTGAGGCCTTTTTGGCTTGCTAGTTGGGTCAGTTCCTTGTTGGCCTTGGTGTGGTCGGCCACAATGCGCGCGCCGATCCTTTTCACGTCCCCGCTTTGTCCCTGTTTCTCGGCCATTTTTCCATTTTCGACTTCCTGCTGGCCGTCCCCTGCTGCTTTTTGCATAAAGCTCTTGTCCTTCTCGCTCAGGGTCACGTTGCCGGACGGTTGCGTCGGGGCGGATTGTGCACGCAGGTGCGGGCTGCTCCCGATCCCAGTGTCCGTTTGCGAAACGGTAACGCTGACACCGTTGGTTACGACGTTCGGCGCGCCGAAACGTTTGATGGACGGATCGGCTGCGACCGTGATGATCGCGAGCTGTGAGACTATGATCAATTTAGCTTTTATGGGTGATTTCCTCGTTTGAGATATGGCGCACAATCCCAGCACCCTAAGAAATCAAAACTTCGCACGCATCCTGAATGGGGTCAAAACACCTGATACAATGCCCTTGGCGAAACCCACTGATTTCGGTACAGTCCATTGATCCCTTGAATCAGGTTCCAGATGGCCTGTTCCACGCGCTATGAACCTCACTAGTTCGTTGTGACCAGATACCCTACATTTTTAATCGACTCGTTGTGTCCACAGTCCCCAACCGCTCGGATTGCGGGATTTTGTTCGTTGTGTTCCTTCGACGCGCCTTATGTTAGGCTTTACTGATGGCATCGTCGCGCCCGTTAGCGACCGACTCCGGCGGAGGAAGGCAAGCCGCGTCGATCCCGTTCGTTTCTAGAAACAGGTTCGAGACCGCTGTCCTCGGGTGCTGGGTTTTGACGCTCGTGGTCATCTGCGTTCATGCTGGAATCAATCCGGGCAGGCATTCCGTCTTCATCGACTACTGGCAAGCGGGTGTGCGATGGATACGGGGCGAATACCTCTATCCTCATCGTCACAACTACCAGTTTTTTTACAGCCCTCTGGTAGCAGCCTTCTTTGCTGCTTTTGCGCTCTTACCACAAACTCTCGGCGGCATTCTCTGGCGTCTGCTTTCCGCAATCGCTCTTATTTTGGGCGCCCGGATGAGTAGCCGCATGGTTTGGCCTGGCACCAGCGGTGCTCGATGGACGGCTTGGGGGTTGGCCGCCCTCCTCCCTCTCTCGCTAAGCAATCTAAACAACGGGCAAGCGGGAGTACTGATCACTGCTTTTTTGCTATTTGGGATCGTCTACTGCGCGAGGGGCCGGTGGCAAATTACCGCGGCGTGCTTCGCGATAGCCACAATTTTCAAGCTCTATCCTATCGCACTCGCGTTATTACTCGCCGCTCTCTATCCCGGCAAACTGTCATGGCGTCTCGCACTCTGGCTGGTGGGGTTATTTTTGTTAACGTTTCTGCTCCAGCATCCCCCTTATGTTTTGACGCAGTATCAAGCGTGGTTGCATCGCCTCGCGAACGATCATCGCCGTCTCAAGGGTGGGTATGGCACTTGGCGTGATGCTTGGTTGTTATTGCGGCTTGCGCGCGTGCCGATGACGATCCTGGCTTGGACAACGTTGCAGTTAGTGGCTGGAGTTCTCGCCGCTACGTTCTGCGTTTGGGGACAACGGTCAGGTTGGAACTCGCGGCGGTGTCTCGCCGCTGCCTTTTGTCTTGGCTCAGCGTGGATGACGCTATTCGGTCCAGCTACTGAAGCCGCCAGCTATATCGTCTTGGCCCCGGCTGTTATCTTCGGGCTGATCACTTCCTGGAGCTTACCGCACCCACTATGGCTGCGAATCGGTATGAGCTGTACTTATGGTCTCCTGGTCGGGGCCAATATTTTAAACTCTGGATTTCATCCGGCTACACATGTCATCTACGTTCACGCTGTCCAGCCCTTTACTGCTTTGATCTTTGTTGGACTAGTTCTCGTATGGCTTAGCTCGGACGGGCTCTGGTCTCGACCGGCGGTCGTGCCCGACGAGATGTAACTTCTGCAAGCGAACGCCTCGCCAGACGTTCTGGCCTCGGAGGTTGCCACTAACGGCTAGAGGAATGCCAAAAGACTTAGGCGTCATTTCAAAACCTTTGCCCGGGATTCCTAAAGTTTTGTCCGTCGCGCCTGAAGGTTTGCCGTGATACTAAAAGGTTTGATTTGTATTCTTGTGCATCAAGGCTCGCTCTGCCATGATCTTTCCCTATGCAATGCCGCCATCTTTTTGCAGTCTATAATCCCCATAGATCGAGAAATTCAGTATAAACCTTGTTAGACCTGTATGCTTTTTCTTAAACGCGTTCTGACGTCTTTCGTCCTGTTCATCATTCTTTTCGTTTCCTTGTCCATCGGCACGATGGCAGTTGTCGGAGGAGTGGTAGGCGTACGTGCTGGCGCCGGCAACCCTGACGCGAGAGATTTCAAGTCCGGCTATGCTGTCGGTCATGCTGCGGGATATGAAGTGGGAAAGAAGTACGGCGGACTTATCCTTTTAAGTGCGCTCGGAATATCTGCTGTGTTGTCGATCGCGATTTCTTTTACCGGCATCCTGCCGTGGTGCCGCAAACAGCCTCGACCTCCGCCATCACCACCGCTCTAACCATGCGATGCAGTTAACCGCTGGTCGTTTTGAAAATTACAAGGGAGAAATTAGAAAGGACAAGAGAGAGCTCGCTCCCGCCAGCGGCGGCTGATCCTATTCTCGTTAGGACTTTCGGCGCGATGATTGTGAACGAAAATCTTGCAACCTCCGCCTCTCTTGTCAGGCACATTCGACGTCGGCTTCTGCTCATACCAATGATCAACGTGCTCAAGTGCTGGAGTCCACTGGTCGGCACAGCGGTCTTGGCCACGGCGTAATGGTGCTGATCGCCGACCTGGTCAGCGGCGCGCTCACTGGCTTACGCTGGAGCCTGAAGGCCAAGGCCATCACCGTTCCAATCGCCGCCGGGCGTCCCACGTCCTGATTGGCTGGCGGGAGCATTTGCGGGCCAGTACCGCATCATCGAAGAAGTTTTGATCGACCGCTGTTCATTCCGGACGGCGGATTTGTTTTGTAGGCAGTAGCAACCGGCAGGGTAAGTCCCTCGGCCGTTTGTTTAATCACGATGCCGCACTCGCGGTTCTTGATTTGTATCCTTGTCGAACGAGCGAGGCAATAGGTCGCACAAGTTGAGGAGCGGACGATATTCAGCTCACGATTGTACCGACGATCGCCTCTTTCCGGAGCGATTATCGTGACAACGCCTCAGGACGTTGCGCTGATCGAGTTCTGGCCTTAGGAGATCAGCATGAGCGAATGGCTCCAGAACCTTCCGGTAGGCTGGATGGCTCTTGTGATATTCGTCCTTACCTATCTGGCCAGCTGGGGAATCTTCGCCATCGTCATGAGTCTCGTAGCGGGGGAGCGAGCGCTCAGCTTCAAAGGCGTTTCCCCGGGCATGCTGCCTCCCCTAGGCATTATCTTCGGCCTCTTTGTCGCGTTTATCGCTGCCCAGGTCTGGAACGACATCGATCGCGCCAATGCGGCCGTCAACCGCGAGGCCGACGCGCTAAGCACGGTCGTATTTCTCGCCGCGAGCTTTCCGGGAGAACCGCAAGCCCGTTTGCGGGACCTGACGCGCCGCCATCTTCAGGAAGCTGTGACATACGAATGGCCTATGATGGCCATACAATCAGCCTCCCTGCCGGTGACGCCGCTCTCGCTCGCTGAGGAGCTACAGTTGATCCTGGCTATTACGCCCCATAGCGAGGGACAAGTTACCGCACAGCGCGAGATCGTGAGCGCGCTCAAAAGCGCGATTGACGCCCGTCGGCAGCGGATCATTGTCAGCCGGTCGAGCGTGAATTGGGTGAAATGGGCGGCCCTCCTGCTGCAGGCTATTTGTACGTTGGTCGCCATCGCGATGGTCCATAGCGATAATCGAGGTGCTGCCGTTGCCTCGATGGGGATTTTCGCAACCGGCGTTGCTGTGTCAATCCTGCTGATCGCCTCACACAATCGGCCGTTCAGCGGGGAAGTCTCGGTTAAACCCGACCTGCTGGCGCAGATCATGCCAGAGGAAGCGGCCAGTCAGGACAAAATCGATCACACCGTGTTGCTCCATTTGACAACCTTGCTGCGTTCCGCCAGACAGGTCATTTCCGATCAACAGGACTTCATTAACGAACCGAAGAGCGGCAAGGATCTAACCGGGAAGAAATTGATCGAACAGGCCAAGGCGAAATATGCCGAGCAAACCGGCCACCCCGTTCCGAGCCTCGATCCGACATCCGCTGAAGGACAGATGCTTCAAGCCGAGTTAGACGCGATGCAGGAGGTCATGGATCAAGCACAGCCACTCATCAATGATTCCCATCGCGGCTTTAAGGGATTTCTGCCGGCGGTGTTCGCCTATCGAGTGGCCGAGGGGTTCACCCGGAAAGTGGGCGAGCTTGGTTACTTGAAGTTAACTGCTCCTGCAGCGCTGGTTCGCCACCAGCCGAATTTGCCGGATGCCTGGGAGAACCAAACGATCAAGAGCAAGTTTCAGTCGGCAGGATGGAAGAAAGACGAATTCGTAGAGCAAGAAGCTCCACTTAACGGCAAAAAAGCTTACCGCGTGCTAATCCCCGAATACTATGAGACTTCGTGCCTGGCTTGTCATGGTGAGCCCAGGGGCTCAATGGATATCACGGGAGGCAAAAGAGAAGGCGGAAAACTGGGGGATCTGGGAGGTGCGATCAGCGGGGCGATTTACCTTCAATGAGCTGTTATATGCCGCGTTGCACAGACAGACGAAGCGGATAGCGTGCGGCCATGGGGGCGGCGCGCGCTGTGTTCACATTGGGTCATTCACCTGATCCAGATGACGCGTTCATGTTTTATGCGATGGCGGAAAACAAAATCGATCTCCGCGGTTATCGGTTCGAACATCGACTGGAAGATATTCAGACTTTGAACGAACGCGCGCTTCGGGGCGAACTTCACATCTCTGCCATCTCAATCCACGCGTATGCGTACGTGAGCAAGCACTATGCGCTGCTGCCGTGCGGGGCGAGCATGGGAGATGGGTACGGGCCAATCCTTATCAGAAAAAAAACAAAGCCCAATGCCCAAATCCCACATCCAAATCAGCATGTCGATCTTCGCGACTCGTTGCGCGGCTGTGTGATCGCTGTCCCGGGACGTATGACAAGTGCGTTTCTGGCACTGCAACTTTATCTCGGCGACTTCAAACATATCGTCGTGCCATTCGATCAAATTTTCCAAGCAGTTAAAGAGAGTCGCGCGGACGCCGGTTTGATCATTCATGAAGGGCAACTGACTTATGCGCGTTCAGGTTTTCAGAAAGTGATCGACCTCGGTGAATGGTGGAAGCGTGAAACAGGATTGCCGCTCCCCCTTGGCGGCGATGTGCTGCGCAAAGACATTCCACATTCGGTGCGGCATGATCTTGTTCAGATTATCCGCGAAAGCATC
>WNFR01003446.1_pt1 | contig 16364 bp, 19 predicted proteins | sample 5400221 | NCBI WGS metagenome assembly WNFR01 (sample SAMN13153357, study PRJNA577476) | soil metagenome | isolation source: 40 cm soil under Madrone tree | place: USA:California | collected 2016-06-14 | reverse complement strand
ACGATCGAAAGCGTTCGGGACTCTGTCGGCCTCACCGAGGTGTTTGTCGGTGTTATCGTGGTGGCGATTGTGGGCAACGCGGCCGAGCACTCGACCGCCGTCCTCATGGCGATGAAAAACAAGATGGACCTGAGCGTCGGCATCGCGATCGGCTCCAGTCTGCAAATCGCGCTTTTCGTCGCGCCGGTGCTGATTTTTCTCTCCTACGCTTTTGGGCGACCGATGGACCTGGAATTTACCCTGCCGGAAGTCGTCGCGGTCGTTGTCTCGGTTTACGTCCTCTTTCAGATCAGTAGCGACGGCGAGACGAATTGGATCGAAGGCATCCAACTTCTCTCGCTCTATGTAATTCTTGGGATTCTCTTTTTCTATCTTCCGGAGCCGGCACACACCGTACCCTAGGCTCGCGCGATTCGCGCGAACCATCGGGATTATTTGTGCAGCCAACGCTGAGACTGTGACTGCCCGAGATGCCGTGCTCAGAAAAGAATCGATGGTTACCACGGAGTGACTTGGCGGTCGCGCCAGAATTTGCTGGTTTGATTGCGGCGCGTCAGCAAGCATTGCATGGACGCGCCCGCAATCGAACCAGCTTTCAAACCAAGAGCTACGTCGCTAATTCATCGTAAGCCGCTTACGATAGACGCAGAAATGCTCTGGAGAGTTTTAGGACCCTTCGGTTGCGAGGAGGCCATGACTTTCCCGCGATTCCCAATCTCGGTGCCCGGCCTCCCTCCCAGGCGTGTCCCCGTCCAGCCGTAAAGTTCGTCCGAACGAACGCTAGCCTTTAACGCTGGGCGTTTTGCTTCGCGGATCGCGACCATCTGCTTTGCGTGCGAACGCGATAATTCGCGACGGCTGGCGAGGCCGCCGCGCTTCCCGATCTCGGCGAGATATTCTCGAACTTTCTTTTGGGCGTCAGTCATTTGCGCAATCAAACATACATCATAAGCAGCTTATGATGTAGTCAAAATCGATGACAAGATTGACAATCACGAGATGAGCAGAATTAAGGTCAGGGTTAGCTAGGGCCCTTGCGTGCTGCAGCAAGTTCCCGTCGCGCAATTCGGTGGCGTAGCGGCAGGGGGAAGGCAGAAGGAAGAAGAGGCCTACTTTCGTGGCGCCAGACGTTTGCGAAGTTGTAAGAAAGGTCGCTCGACCAACAAAAAAAGGAGAGTAGCGGTCGCGTAAACACAGAGTTCGACGCCGACAAGCGTGGGCGCGGAGGTGAGATCGATATTGTGATTTGTGCAGAATTGTTCAACCGCGTGAATGACGAGTTTCTGAATCAGGTAGGCGCTGTAGGCGATGCTGGCGATGAAGGCGGCTCCGGGAATTGCAACGCGACAGAGCGGTAGCCGCGGACTCACCGCGCAAACGAGAAGAGTGGCCATGCCGATGGCGATGAGTGGGAATTGCCAGACGCAGGCAACGAGGGTGAGGTTTTTCGTTTCGCCGAGATACAACGCGTAAGCGATTAGCCCGAGCCCGGGCAGCCAAAGCCAGGGTGCCCAGTTGACGAGGCGTTGCCACCATCGAGGTCGAAATTGTTCGATCGCACCCAGAACAACTCCGAACAGAAGCGGATCGAGCCGGGTCCAGGTTGGATAATAGATCCATGCTTGAAAGCCGCTGAACGACACGCTGCCGCCATCAACTGATGGATTCTGTGCAGCCAGAAAACCGCGTAAGCCGATGCCGCCAATAACGATTAGGCATGGAATGATGATGGCCGGGCGCGGACGGCGATAGAGAAAGAGCAAAAGAAAAGGAAGCGCGAGATAGAATTGATCCTCGACCGCGAGCGACCAGGCATGTGAGAAAGCAGTTCCGCCGTGGAGCGCGATGTTTTGCACCGACAACAGAAATTTCCAGAGCGGCTGTGACATTTCGGAATATTCGCGCCACGGCGGCAACAAAAAATAAATCGCGAGCACGGCGAAGTAAGCCGGCATGATTCGCAACGCGCGGCGGGCGAAGAACCGGCCGAGATTGATGCGCCGATCGCGCGCAAGCGGGGCGAGCAATTGGCCGCCGATCAGATAACCACTAAGGACAAAGAAGAGATCGACACCGATCCAGCCGAAGCGGTCCACTCGGCCTGGCAATTTGAATCCGAAAAGCGCGGCGTGGTAAATGACGACTACGATGATCGCGAGCGCACGGAGAAGATCGAGGCCGGGCTGGCGTTCGCGATTTCGAAAGCGCGGATCGACTCCGAGCCGGAGTGGCACTTCGGTTTCGCTCGTTTGAATCAACCGAACGCTCATCAATCATACTTCGGCGATTGGGCTGAAATCTTTCAATCAATTTTGTGACCGACACGGCCGCCACTACACTGCTTTCCGTGCGCGCGACGAAGTTTGAATTTGAAAAACGGTTCTGGATCATTTGCGCGATTTACTTTGTAGGATTTTTCCTGTCCGTGTTTGATCACACCCCGTTCATCGTCGCGCTTCGACATTTGATCGCGCCGTCGATAACGCGCGACAGCGTGGATACTGACACATTCGCGCGGGTCGTGATTGCGATTGGCGCGTTACTCGTGTTTCTGAGTGCCGCGTTGCGGACATGGGGCGCGGCTTATTTGCGGACCGAAATTGTGCACGACACCGCTCAACATTCCGACGCGCTCGTGGCGGACGGGCCGTTTCGTTACACGCGAAATCCGCTTTATCTCGCGACCCTGCCGATGGCTGCGGGAATCGGTGTTCTCGCGAGCCTGTCGGGATTCGTTTTTCTGGTTCTCGCAAATTGGATTTTCGTTTACCGCCTAATTCTTCGTGAAGAAGAAGCCCTGCGGCACAGCCAGGGCCAATCGTACCGTGCCTATTGCGAAACGGTGCCGCGGTTCTGGCCGTCACTCAGGCCGCGGGTTCCGCCTGGAAATCGTCGACCGCAATGGGGCCAGGCATTGGGAGGTGAAAGTTTTGTCTGGGTGTTTGGGCTGGCCGAATTGCTAGTCGCGATGACGCTGCGGCCACTGGCGGCACTGATCGCATTCCCGCTCGGATTTCTTGCGCATTTTGTGATTACCCGCCGGATTCAAAAGCGCGGACGTCAAGCTGGCAATATCGCGAGCCGGTGACAGACGGATTCCGCATGGCGGGTCCGATTCACCTGCGCCAGTGGCGGAGAACGCGATGACGCGGAAGCGCGGTGGCGTGTTCGCTGACGGATACAATCAGCTCGCGACGGCGCAATCTCTCCAGCGCAGTCTGGACAGCGCTCTTCGAGAGACCGGTCATTTCGGCGAGCGTGCGCAGACTCGCCGGAACAGGTTTCCATTTGTTCCGTGCAGCCTGCGCGTAAAGACAAAGATAAACCAGATAAGCGGCAGGTTGTCGATCGTGACCAGCGAGGTCGCGCATAAGAACGTCGATGACGTAATCGTCGATGGGGATTTCTTTCCGAAAGCGAGGCATTTTGCTGAGAGTTGAGAGTCGCAGATCTGTTAATCAGCTATACCGATAAATGGACAGCACTTTCTCTCAACAGATATACGTCGCTTCTGGACGCAAACGCGGACGCTGATTTACGTTCCGCTCATCATGATTAAGCAAATCAAATTCGTCAGTATCCCCGTGGCCGATCAGAACCGGGCCCTGGATTTTTACACGGACAAACTCGGGTTCACGATCATTACCGATCAACCGTTCGACGGGAAACAACGCTGGATCGAACTGCGCGTGCCGAAAGCGGAGACGCGAGTGGTGTTGTTCACGCCGGAAGGGGACGAAAAACGGATCGGATCGTTTATGAACATGTCGTATGCGTGCGACGACATCGACAAGACATATGCGGAGCTGAAGAAGCGCGGCGTGGAATTCGAAGGTCCGCCACAGAAACAACCGTGGGGGACCTACGCAATGTTCAAAGACAGCGAGGGCAACCGGTTTGTCGTTTCGGCGCAGTAGAGCCCGGAGCTGCAGGGACATCAAAGTCCGAGCTGGACGGGCATTACGTCCCCGGAATCCGATGAGAAGTGAGCGATCAGTTAGCCGCGGCAGCCTTGGCAAGAGCGCGCTCGTTGCAGGCGGCGCGCAAAGCTTTCATCTCAGCGTCGAGCACGACCATTCGCGTAGCGACGCCTTTGTATTTCTTCGTGATTCCTATGACCGTTCGTTTGACCGCGCCCTGGTGGACAAGGCCCTGAAGCTTTTCATAAGCACGCAAGCGCAGAAGCTCTTCGCCGCCATTGGCTGCGTTTCGCTCCCGCAGATTGAGCAAGATAATTTCGAATAACGGCTTGAATTCGAAAGAGGCCTTCGACGAAAGCACAGCGACCAGCTCTTCGGTAATGTTGTCAGGCGCGCGACGTGTGAAAGAGATAGCAGATCGTTTAGACATCTAAGAGTATCGCACCGATCCGGGAAATAGCGACGAAGGCAGGGATCAGCCGAAGCCACCTGTCACAAGCGACGAGTGCGGCTCGCCGGTGCTTTGGGCAACTATCGCGTTCACCATGGAATGACTTTGCGATCGCGCCACCCGCCTTCGCTTAGGCTACGGACGTGGCAGGAAACTTTCCGCGTATCAAGCCAAGCAAAATCACCCAGGGGATTACTTTGCGGTCTCTAAAAAATTTGCTGGTCTGATCTTGAGGCGCGTCAGCGGCGAGCCAGACAATGCCTGCTGCTCGTTGTATCTCGGTTGCTCCCGCATCGCTCGACCGCTACCTCGCGGCTTTACCGGCCATGTCGCTTACCCAGTCGCTCCATTTAACGACGGAGCGGGTCACATCCGCGGGCAACGCAGTTCACCAGGGGATTACTTTTCGATCGCGCCAGAATTTGCTGGTCTCCTTCTGAGGCGCATCGGCAGCTAGCCACACCACTCCAGAGGCGCCTTCGGCGATTGAGCGAGTCGCGTTCGAACCACCCATATCAGTCCGCACCCAACCAGGGCACACAGAATTGATTGCGAACTTCGGTAGCGCGGCGGCGAGCTGTACGGTGACGCCGTTGAGCGCTGTCTTCGAAATGCAATACGCGGGCGCCCAGCCATCGGCGCCATCGGCCAATTGGCCGCCACCGCTGGAGACATTCACGATGCGCGACGCATCGCTCTTTTTCAGGAATGGGACGAACGCCTGCGACACCAACAGTGCGCCGAGCGTGTTCGTGCGCAACGTGGTTTCGAACATCTCCGGCGTGATCGTCAGCACGTCCTTATCGTCGTCGAGCAGAATACCGGCGTTGTTCACCAGCGTATCCAGACGATCGCTTTTTTTCGAAAATTCTTCCGCCGCGCGCCGAATGCTGTCCGAGTTGGAGACGTCGATCTTCAAAAACGTGGCAGTGATGCCACTGCGGGCGGTATTTTCGCCATGAAGCTTTTCGACCGCGGCCTTGCCGGCCTTTTCATCCCGCGCGCCGAGGAAAACATGAAAACCTTTGCGCGCCAGTTGCCGCACAACTTCAAACCCGATCCCTTTGTTCGCGCCGGTGACGAGCGCGATGCGTTGCTCTTTTGTCATTACTCACCCTCACCCACTTCGGTGTCGACTGCTACTTGGCACGCAACAATGACAAGCGAACGGTTAAAAGTGAAGTCGCACGCGTTGCAACCTCCGCATTTGACGATTCTAGCCGGCCGCGGTACGACAAGCTATGGCGCATAAGTGTACTTCGCGTGGTTGTGAGTTTTCTCTTCCGGATAGCTATCCGCTGCCTAAATGCCCATGGCATATGGTACCTGGTCGCGGGCCAGTAAAAATTGCAGCAGCCCTGGCCGTTGCCGCCGCTGGTCTTGGCGGTGGTCTTGCCTATAAAAAATACAAGACCTATTTGCACGAGAAGCAGCTGCGTAAGCAACGCAAAGAGCGGCGCCAACGCGATGCGTCCGTTTCCGAACAGGAACAGAAAGTCCGTGCTGTTCGTAACGGAGCTGCTGCAAAGTCCCGGAAACGGCCACGCAAACGAAAGAGAGCCGCGACGAAATCGAAGCAACCAGCGCAAGATCAGTGATTCGCTTTAATTGGCGCGCCGTTGCTCTTGACGCGCGATCTGCAGGCGCACTCCAATGGAGTAGACGAGGTAGTAGGCTATTAGCCCGGCAGCAACCGCCAGCGAGAGCTCCGTTCCGGAGGCGGTCATCAGCCAATGTTTGTCGCCGGGGGCGCTACTGCCGGAGTGCGCGGCGTGCCACCAGCCGTAGACAAAACGTGCTGCGATTGCGACCGTGACGAGAAGCGCGAGCCAGCGGCTCGGAGTGTAGAAAAGTCCTTCCCGTTGGCTTTCCCAACGGGTCAGCGCCAAACCGAGCAAGCCAAGAATGGCTCCAAAACACATACCAATTAGAGCAAATCGAAAAGCTGTCCCGAGCCAGAAGGATATTAGGAAACTGAAGGAGAGAAAGAAAACGGCCGAGAGACTGGTCATCCATACATTTAGGCTGGCAACCCATCGTCGGCCTTGCCGTCGAGCGGTGCCGGCGCGATAGCGCAAAGCAAGGGAAAGCAAAACAACGCCGCTCACGGCGAGGAGAACAAAAAACAGCAGTGCAAAAAGGATGATCGGCACAGCCTGATGGTAGCACGAACCGTTCGGGAGGCTTCGGACCGTTGCCGCGCGGTTCTTAATTGATATCAGCACCCGGCAAGCGAGGCGCTTGCTCTACAATTCTGATTTCCGCTGGAGGACAGCGGACGCTACAGCAGAGATTTCTAAAACGGTGAGCGGACGACGCCGCCGTCAACGCGTAGAGCGGCGCCGTTGGTGGCGGCGCTCAGTGGGCTACAGACAAATGTTACCATGGCGGCGACTTCATCGGGCGTAGCGAAGCGCTTCAGCAGTGAAGTTGGGCGCGCTTTTTCGAAGAATTCTTTTTCCACCTGCTGGCGAGTTTGACCGCCTTGCGAGGCGAGCGAGCCGACAAAGTCGTTCACCCCTTCGGAGGCGGTCGGTCCGGGTAATACCGCATTGCACGTCACGCCGGTGCCGGCGCAGGTTTCGGCGATGCCGCGGGCGACGGCGATCTGCGCAGTTTTCGTCACGCCGTAGTGAATCATCTCGGCCGGGATCTGTATGCCGGACTCGCTCGAGATGAAAATGATTCGACCCCAGTTCCGTTTCCTCATCGACGGGAGATAGGCCCGACTCAGCCGCACGCCGCTCATCACGTTGACCTCGAAGAACCGGAACCAGTCTGCATCGGAGATTTGCTCGAACAGCTTTGGTTCGAAAATTCCGAGATTGTTCACCAGCACTTCAACGTCTGGGAAACGCCGGACCGTTTCCTCCACTCCCGCGGCGGTGCTGAGATCAACAGGTAAGCCTTCGAGCTTCAATTCCGCATTCCGCAATCCGTGATCTGGATTTCCGGCCCTGATCCGCTCGATCGCAGTGTTGACCCGGCCGTCCGTGCGACCGTTTACGATGACGCGGGCGCCTTCATGCGCGAGTCCGTTTGCGATCGCGAAACCGATGCCGGCAGTCGAGCCGGAGACCAGCGCGAGTTTATCTTTCAGTTGGAGATCCATGCACGGATCATCGCCCGGGAGTCGGCCAGTGTCCTTCAGAAACGATTTTCCACAGAGTTTTGTGCTGAATCGATTAGATTGAAAATCGAATAGGTATGGAAACGAACGAGCTACCCAAGCTGGACAATGTCATCTTTGGCGAAATCCAAGTGCTCCTCGCTGAGAAACGAACTTCCCTGGCTGGCCTGCGCACCGGTATCGCCGTCTTCGCATTGCCTCTATCGGTGCTGAGCGCGCTCATCGCAACGTCGCGCTATTACAGCATGGAGAAGGTGATGCCTCTGTTGGCGCCGCTGCTGCTGCTGAACCTTGGCCTGGTCGTTCTCGGCACCTGGCTGGTATTCCGGTCGATCCGCCGTATTCGCCACTTTGAGCACCGCATCCGAGAGCTCAGCGACAAATATCGGTCACTCGCGGAGTTTATAGAGTAGCGACGGGGAGGAAGAAGTAAGAAGTGCGAACCTCGCGTCGCTCTGTTTGCGGCAGACGCGGCTACCACTACAGCTTTCCGCAATCCGATATCCGCGATCCGCAATTGTACCCGTCACTTTTTGCCAGCACGGGTGTAATTGATCTCCATGGTCTTCTTTTCCCCGCCGCCCTGATTTTCGTACCATTCCAAAGTCATATGGTTGTCGTCGGTGGCCTTCAGCACTTCGCGCACTTGCGATTTCATTCCGGGCACGGGCTCCATTTCGCTGGTGTAAGTGAATGTCTTGGTCGCGGGATCGTAGGTTCCTTCCGAGAACTGGATACCGGTGCCCATGTTGTCGATCCATGAGCCAATGAATTTTTTCTTTATGTTGTCATAGCCTTCGACGGCCATGCCTTTGAATTGCATATCTTTCATTTTGCCGCCTTCACCCGGCATCTGCATTTTGCCGCTCACATCCATGACAAAGTAGCGGCCGCCCATGATGCTCTTGCGGGTCGCGGTGCCTTTGGATTCCTGCGGCTTGGCATTCGGATCAGGATTCATCCAGAACTTGATGGTGTAATTCCAATTGCCATCCATGCTGGCGAGCAGCTTGTGGTTTTCGTTCAGCTTCGACAGTTCCATCATCTGCTTCATCATCTCCTGCGGGTTCGGCTGGCCGGTTGCAGCACTCACGGCAGCGGCGGCCGGCGAAGTGGCTACAGCCGGTGATGCGGCGGGGCTTTGCGCAAATGAGGGAAGCGCGATCAGTGTCGCGAACAGAATTGTGGTCAATGACATAAATGTTTTCATAGCGTCCATTCTGGTGGCGCGTTCTCGAAGGTCAAGCTCCGAAGCCCGGAGCCAAATTAGCCCACTTGAAATCCGTGATGGCTTGCCGATTACCGCCGGTCGAGAAGTTCGAGAACCTGACGCGACGACAGAATTCGGATGCCGCGAGATTTTTTGAGCGCGACGTTCAACGAGTCATCGGATCAAGGGACGAGGATCAAAGTAGGGCCGAATCCCAGCTATTTTGCCGTCGACAATGCGAAAGAACTCACAAAATGGAGCGACTATTCCGTCTCGAGTTTCGAAATCGGCTAGAACGCAGGCGAATTGACCATCGATTACCTGTCGCTTCACCCGCACGTCTTTTGCGCGGACGGTCAAAAGAAACGTCCGCACCCCGGTCTCGCCGCTGATTGGTCCTTTCAGAGGACCTTCAAGTGTAACGTCCGCTGCGAAACGAACATTCCTCCAATCGCCCGTCTTGTAACCATCAATGTAGGCGTCAAGTAATCTCGCGGTCGAATCTCTCTGTCGCTGCCCTGATTGTCAGCGGTTTTAGAACAACCATTCATCGCCAGGCCAGCCCAAACCGTGAGCAGCGATACGAGGAAGAGGACATGCCTACTATTGTTCATTGCATCCTTCTTTGGGTGACGTCGCATTATAGCGCGCGCAGTCGCGGCGCGCGGTCTCTATATTTTTTGTGGGACAACGCCGCTCACAGCAAGCTGCGCTTCAGTGTGGAATCAACATTGTGTTTTCCATCGATTTTGTCCCCGGGTAACGTTCTGAAATGAAACGAGAAAGTCCGACAATTGAAATTTGTCCCGGGATCACACGCCGGACGGTCGCAAACGGCAAGACGATGTATCAGATGATGGCCACGCTGGAGGCCGGGAGTCGCATGCCAGCGCATTCGCACTCGCAGGAGCAGATCGTTCACATTCTCGAAGGCAAAATGCAACTCATCGTTGATGGCGTGCGGCACGAGCTTTCAACGGGCGATTCCTTCTACCTCGCGAGCAATATTCCGCACGGTGTCGAAGTGATCTTACCGACACGTGTGCTCGATACCTTTAGCCCACCGCGGAACGATTATCTGGCGATCGACGCAAAAGTTCGCCACGGCACGCTGTAACTCGTCCAGCGGACCAATTATTCGCCGCATCTGCTCAGCGCGCTGAGGCTAGCGTCCAGCGGGCCGCGCTGCGGACAAAGGCTTGCGTCGAGAACGGCTCAAACGCGCCGCGGTTCGGTTCCCAAGGTGAGTCAGTACGCTCGAGAATTACTTCCTCACACCGATAAAGATTTGCCGGCGATTTTTGAGTGTTGAATATTGAGCGATCACTGTTGACCGTTTGCCGTGACTCTGCACGACAAACTTTTCATTCCGGGTCCCGTTGAAGTATCGGAAAAAACATGGGCGGCGTTTTCGCGTCCAATGATCGGGCATCGTGGTGAAGATTTCAAAAATCTTTACCGCGCGATTCATCCGGGGCTCCAGACATTGTTCGGAACAAAACAGCTGGTGTTTCTTTCCACTTCCTCGGCTTGGGGCGTGATGGAGGCTTCAATTCGGAACCTGGCTAACCGGGGCGTGCTTTGCTGCATGTGCGGCGCGTTCTCGGATAAATGGCTCGATGTTGCAAAGCGCTGCGGAAAAGAGGCCGAACCGCTCCAGGTCGATTGGGGTAAACATATCGATCCTGGCGCTGTCGACCGAGCGTTGGAAACGGGAAAATTCGATACGGTCACGCTAATCCACAACGAAACGTCGACCGGCGTGATGAATCCGCTCGAGGAAATCTGCTTCGTTCTAGCCAAGTACCCTGACGTTGCGCTCATCGTCGATACGGTCTCGTCTTTCTCCGCTGTGAAGATCGAAATGGACGCGCTTGGCATCGACGTGATGCTCACCGGCGCCCAAAAAGCGCTGGCGTTGCCGCCGGGGTTTTCGTTGTTCTCCGTTTCGGAAAAAGCATTCGCACGCGCTGAAAAGATTCCGAGTCGCGGATTTTATTTCGATTTCCTGGAGTTCAAAAAACAGCAGGCGCAATGGATGACGCCGAGCACGCCCAGCATCGCGCATATCCACGCGCTGCAATTCAAGCTTGACGAAATTTTTGAAGAAGACCTGGAGGCGCGCTTTGCTCGACACGCGCGCACGAACGCGCTGGTGCACGATTGGGTCCGTCGCACCGGGTTCGATTTCTTCGCCGAGGAAGGATTTCGCTCGAAAACGCTAACGTGCGTGAAGAATAACAAGGGTATCGACGTACTGGAGTTCGCGAGAAAACTCCGGGAGAAACATCATTTGGTGATTGATCCAGGTTACGGGAAGATTCGAGGTCAAACTTTTCGCCTCTCAAACATGGGAGATGAAACGGAGGAGACTGTCTCACATTTGCTGGCTTGTCTGGATGATGTTCTGTAGCGGCGCTCTTGAGTGCCGACAGCGTGCGAGAGCCGGTCATTTTGCTCACGCAGTGTCACCGCGTAGCTTGATTGAGGTTTTATGCCAGCAATTGAAGCTTCCAACTTAACCAAGGTCTATCGCACGTACCGCAAAGAGCGCGGCCTCGGGGGTTCGATCAAAGGACTGTTCAAGCGGCGGTACGATGAGACGCGAGCAGCAGACCAGGTCTCGTTTCAAATCGAGGAAGGCGAGTTTGTGGGATTTCTCGGCCCCAATGGCGCCGGGAAAACCACTGTGCTCAAAATGCTTTCCGGGTTGCTGAACCCAACCTCCGGTGCCGCACGCGTGCTCGGCTTTGTTCCTTGGGAAAGGCGCAACGAGATGAAGCGCCAGTTCAGCTTGCTCATGGGACAAAAGAATGCGCTCTGGTGGGACCTCCCCGCACAGGAATCGCTTGAACTCAATCGCGCGATCTACGGGATCGACCGCGATCGGTTCGAAAAGGTCGTGGATGGATTATCGGAACTTTTAGAAGTGCGAGACAAGATGAACGTGATGGTGCGCGAACTCTCTTTGGGCGAGCGAATGAAAATGGAATTGATCGCTGCGCTTATTCATGAACCGCGCGTGCTTTTCCTCGACGAACCGACAATCGGACTGGACGTGGTGAGTCAAAAACGCGTGCGCGAGTTTCTGCGTATCTACAATGAAGAACATCACATCGTCACATTACTAACCAGCCACTACATGCAGGATATCGAGGAGCTGTGTCATCGGGTTCTGGTGATCGATCACGGCAAAATCTTTTTCGATGGACCGCTGGCAGAGATCGTCGATCGCTTTTCAGGATACAAAATCCTAAGCTTAACCTTTGAGAAGGAAGCGAAGCGCCATCTTTCTCGCTTCGGTGAAGTGACCGAACAAACGCTGGTTTCGGTGCAGCTCAAGGTTCCACGCGCGAAGGTCACGGAAACCTGCCGTCAACTGCTCGAAGCCTGCGACGTTAGCGACATCAACGTGCAAGAAGTGCCTGTGGAAGAGGTGATCCGCCAGCTTTTTGGCGAGCGACGCGAAGATTATCGGGCCGCCAATCTCGCCACAGCCGAAACTGCGGCAGCCAGCTAGACCATCCTGTAGGGAAAACTGTCAGCTTCCCCTACAGAAAACTCGGCAAAATACTTTTCTCCATCGCCTCGGCAAATGTTGGATATTTCGGTGTCCAGCCCAAGCGACGCAGCTTCGTATTGCTTACACGTTTGTTGCTGTCGCCGCGTTTACGTTGTTGCGTTGATCTCCCGAACTGCGGCAGCGGACGATTCAGCCTCTGCGCCAGCCAGCGGTAGCATTCGCTTTGGAGAATCGGCTGATCGTCAACCACGTGGTAAATCTGAGCGCCCTCCGCTTCCCGATTTAGTAAGAAGAAGAGTGCGGCGGCGATGTCGTCCCGATGCACTTGATTAACGAAGCGATCGTTTTCCGGATCGATAATCGCCGCGCCCGCCATGAATCTATTCAACATGGCAGACCGTCCCGGTCCATAGATTCCAGCGAGCCGCGCAACAATGCCGCCGTGGTCGAGCACCAATCTTTCCACTTCAAGAAGTATGCGGCTCGTTTCACGCATTGGTTTTGTCTCGCTCTCTTCGGTGACCCACGAACCATTCCGTTGCGCGTAAACGCTGGTGCTACTCGTAAAGAGCAGTTTTGATCTCGGAAATATTTCGAGGAGATTGCGCCCGCCATCGAGGTAAAGTTGCCGATACATATCGGCATCGCCGCCGCTCGAACTGGCGCAGTGGATCACTGCATCGAATCCCGCGGCTGCGGGAGCACATTGAGCGACCTCAGCGCGGCGTGAGACATCCACATTGCGGACTGCATACGGCTTCCCTGACAGGCTCGCCGCGGATTCCGCAGAACGGGTCCAGCCTTGCACCGCCCAGCCCCTAGCATAGAACAAGTCGGCCGCGGCTTGCCCGACATAGCCACAGCCGGCGATCAAAATTCGCGGCATGGCTCACGTTTTCGCGGCCGCGATTTCAATTTCTTCGAAAACGTTTTTCTGGACGGCGCGGACCTGTTTGAGACGAATAAGCTCCAGAAGCGCGAGAAAAGTTACCACTACTTCGAGGCGCGACACGACAGCTCCAAACAATTCAGAAAACCGAAGCGGAGCGCCAGTCGCAACGCGCTGCAAAATCGCATCGATCTTCTCCGAAACACTAAAACGCTCGCCAAAAATTTCCTGTACGTCCTGTCGGGCTTCGATCCTCTTGAGCACAGTTTGGAAGGCGTTGATTAGTTGAAAAATCCCAACGTCGCCCAAGCGCAACGGTTCCCCGTCGGCTAAGGCTGATGCGCCTTCTCGCGCGAAAATCCTCTCCTGTTCCAACTCGCGCAGATGCAATTCGGCTGCCGCTTCCTTGAACTTCTTGTACTCGATCAGCTGCCGGATTAACTCCCAGCGAGGATCATCTTCCGCGGCATCTTCTTCGGGTGGCTGCTGGTCGATAGGTAATAGGCTGCGGCTTTTCAGGTAAATCAGGTTTGCCGCCATCACGACAAATTCGCCGGCTAACTCGATATTCAGTTCTTTGAAAGCTTGAAGATATTCGAGGTACTGGCTGGTGATGCGTTCGAGCGAAATGTCGTAAATATCGATTTCATCCTGTTTGATCAGGTAAAGGAGCAGATCGAGTGGTCCTTCGAAAACCTCAAGCTTGACCTTGTAATCGGCTTCCATGTGTCGCGCCCGATTTTAGGCAACCGCAGGTCAAAGTAAATCGCGCTGCCAGCGTTAGTCGCCAAAGGCGGGGCCCGCCCGGCAGCCGCGTCCTACCGCTTTGGTCACGCGGGGATTCTGCGATGAATCCAAACGCTGTTCACGAGTCCGAGGCCAAACATGATCATTAACACGAAAGAACCACTGTAACTGATCAAGGGCAGCGGTACACCGGTGATTGGCAGCATCGCGATCGTCATTCCCATGTTTTGAAAAATATGTGTAAAGATGAGCGCACTAATCCCCACCACCAGAAGCAGACCCAATTGATCACCGGCAAAGAACGCAACAAAAAGACACGTCAGCAGGAGCAAGGCGAACCCACCGATGAGAACTAGTCCACCGATAAATCCCCATTGCTCTCCGATGGCGGAGAAAATGTAGTCATTGTGCACAGCAGTAGCGGGAAGAAAGCCAAGCTCGATCTGCGTGTTTGGCGCCTTGAATCCCTTTCCCGACCAACCGCCCGAGCCGATAGCAATGAGAGATTGATTAATTGCCCACGCGGACCCCTGTTTGTCGATGTCAGGGTGAGTAAAAGCGGTGATCCTCTGTTGCTGATATGGTTTAAGCCCGAAATGGATCGCGATCGGGACAAAAGCGATTCCGATCAGAATGATGCAAATCAAATAGCGCAGCGGCAGTCCACCGACGAACCACAGCGCCAAGAGCACCGGAATCCAAATGATAACCTCGCCGAGATCGGGTTGCATCAGGATGAGCAGGCAGGGTGCTCCCGCAATCGCTCCCGACAGTAGCAATCGCAGCATCGGATGCATTTCGCGGAATTGAGTCAAAAATATCGCCAGAACCATAATCCCGGCCACCACTGCAAGCTGCGCGGGTTGAAAATTGATTGGCCCCAAATGCAGCCAGCTACGCGCCCCATAAACTTTGGTTCCGATAAACTTCGTGAGGATCAGAAAGACGATACCGGCCAAATACATGGGCAACGCGCCCCATCGGATCCAGCGGTAATGGATCAAACTCGTCACCATGAATGCAAACACACCGACAGCCACCCAATTCGCCTGCTTTCGCCAGAAGTCAGCTGCGTACGGATCGGCACGACTGGAAGTCGCGCTGTAGATGGCTACGACCCCAAAAACGGCGAGCGCGAGCATCGTCGCCAACAGAAACCAATTTTGGCCGAGCAATTTTCGCAGAAAAGGCGTCATGCTGTGTGGTTCGTTAAACTTCCAGTTCCGTCATCGGCGATTAGAAGGATTATACGCAACTTGCGATGCTGGCAAAACGTCCGTTCAAAGGCCAACGAAGGGAAGTGTCTGACCGATCAGCACCTGCTTAGACTTTCGGGCGCTAGCGTTGAACGCACGCTGTTTCTCTATAACAGCTAACTTGCTGTAGATGAGTAGTTTACAACAATTTTCGCACAAGATCGCTGCTTTGCTTGTCACTATATTTGCCGCACACTAAATTACTTTCTCACTTCCTCATTTTTGAAGGATCTCCATGGCCAAGAAGAAGAAAAAGACGAAACGCAAGCTTGCTTATCCAAAGCTGCCGATGCAGCGGCTGTTGAACTTACGTCACGAGGGAACGCATTTCGATCTCCGCGCTATTTTTGATGAGTTGAACGAACGGTACTTTCGTGGGCGCCTTCGCGGTTACAAGGTAATTTGGGGGCGACGACGAAAGCACCGTCCAAGAGAGAATTTCATTTTTGGCACAATCCAGGAGGAAGATCGGATCATTCGGATCAATCCGGCGCTGGACCAGCCGTTTGTGCCGCTCTGGTTTTTGCGTTACGTACTTTATCACGAGATGTTGCATTCGGTCGTGCCGGATCAAAAGCTGTCGCCGAACCGCCGACGAGTTCACACCGACGAATTCAATCGGCGAGAGCGAGAATTTCCACAGTACCGGCGGGCGCGACGCTGGGAAGAAGAGAATCTGTCGCGTTTTTTGCTCTAACTCGCGACTTTAGCGCGTTTCCGTAACTGGCGTCTGCGATGGCCTTTCAGACGACGACGGCGTCGTCGCTACGTTCTTTTTGATCAGGTACCAAAGCATTGTCGCGAGTAGGAGAGAGATCAACTTCGCGCGCCAGTTGTTCAGAATCAGGCTCTTCATATTTGCTGTGCAACAAAATTTCTGCGATCCGTTGACGGAAGGTTTCCGGTGTAAAGTTGCGCTCGATCCGACGCCGGTGACAAATGGAAATCGCGCCGGTCTCTTCGGAAACGATCACCGCCACGGCGTCCGATTCCTCAGTTATGCCGAGGCCAGCGCGATGACGCAATCCCAGACTGCGGTCCAATGTTTCACGCTGACTCACCGGAAAAATACACGCTGCAGCTGCAATTCGTCCGTTGCGAAGGATCACTCCGCCATCGTGCAGCGCGGCCTTGGGATGAAAGATGGTCAGGATGAGCTCAACAGAAAACTCTCCGTCGATTACCACGCCTGTTTCTTCGTAAACGCGGATCGACGTATCACGCTCGATGGCGATGAG
>WNFR01003739.1_pt1 | contig 16366 bp, 19 predicted proteins | sample 5400221 | NCBI WGS metagenome assembly WNFR01 (sample SAMN13153357, study PRJNA577476) | soil metagenome | isolation source: 40 cm soil under Madrone tree | place: USA:California | collected 2016-06-14 | reverse complement strand
CCACGCTTACGATTCAGCCCGACGACTCCGCAAAATTGTTTTACGTGAATGCGCGGGTGATGAACTCGCCGGCTGCCCAATAGCTTGTGAAATCCGCGCTGTTGCGCCAAGCGCTGGTTCTCGTCGCCGTGGCGTTTCTGCCCGGAATCGGCGAGGCGATTTATTATCGCGCCAAAGTCTCGTGGCAATCGCCTATTCCGGCCTCCGAAATGGTCACGCTCACGCAAGCACGCGCTTGGGGCGAGAACACGATCTGGGTGGACGCGCGGCCGGATGAAGAGTTTCGCCGCGATCATGTTCCCGGCGCGATTTCGTTGAACGAGGATCGCTGGAATGAATTGCTCCCGCAGTTTCTGGAAAAATGGTCGCCCGAGAAACGCACCGTAGTGTATTGCAGCAGCCAGAGCTGTAACGCCAGCCGCGAGGTCGCTCGCCGCCTGCGCGAGGAAGCGCAGCTCAAAAACGTCTTCGTGCTCGAGGGCGGCTGGGAAGAATGGCTGAAGAAGAAGTGACGAGTGAAGAGTAACAAGTGACGAGAGCGCCATTAACCATTCCATTATTTTTCTGGCGAATTATAGAGATCGCCACCGGCGGCGTTTTCATTTACGCGGGCGCGGTTAAGGCGCTCGATCCGATTCGTTTTGCCAATGATCGCGCGCCGCCTTTATTTCGGTGGATTGTCGATCTTAGCCGCACTTGTTTCCATCTTCATTGCGGCCACGATTGCCGCGAAAGCGCGCGGCCTCGACATCACCTGCGGTTGTTTTGGTCACGCCACCAAAAACTGGAGCTTCACCACGCATCTCGCATTCGATTTAATTTTATTGGCGGCGCTCATTGCGCTTTGGATTGCTGGTAGGCAGCAAGAGAAACTCCATGATCAGAAAACTTAAATCCGGTTATCGATTGTATTCGCGAACGAAGAATCCGAAGACTGGTCAGCGAAGGAATTTGGGCACGTTCAAGACCCGCACTGCGGCTAAGAAGCACGAAAAAGCGGTGCAATATTTCAAGCGGCATTAGCGAGTTGTAGGGCAGGCGCACCGCCTGCCGAACCAATAATTGGCAACCGATGCGGTTGCCCTACAATGTTTGGAGACAAACAACGGGAGGAGATTATTTATGAATTACATATTGATTCGCCACAAAGTAGAAGACTTTGCCAAGTGGAAACCAGCTTATGACGGGCACGCGTCCGCGCGCGCGAGCGCCGGACTGAAAGAGGAATATCTCCTGCGCAACATCGACAATCCGAACGAAGTGATCCTGCTTTTCTCAGCCGAGGATCTCGACAAAGCGAAAGCATTCGCGGCATCGCCGGATTTGCGGGAGAGGATGCAGAAAGGCGGAGTGACCGACAAGCCGGACATTTATCTTCTGAAATAGCCAGCTCGATCTCTTGTTCGTTGGACGTTAGTACGGCGGTGAACATTCGCCCAGCGGTTGAAGAAGATCGCGACGCGATCTGGAATATCTTCCACGAGATCGTGGCGGCGGGCGACACCTACGCGTTTGATCCGCAAATGTCGCGCGAAGATGCACTGGCATATTGGTTTCGGGCTGACACGCACACTTACGTCGCCGAACAACTCCGACATGCGTCGCGAGCGGAGGGTCGACATCTTGTCGGCACTTACATTTTAAGACCAAATCAATCGGGGGCTGGTTCGCACGTCGCGAATGCGGCGTTCATGGTCGCGCCTAATGCGCGTGGGCGAGGAATCGGTCGTGCCATGGGCGAGCATTGTCTGAGCGAAGCGCGGCGGCTTGGATTTCACGCGATGCAGTTCAACTTTGTCGTTTCGACGAACGAAACCGCGATTCGATTGTGGAAACAGCTTGGGTTTGAGATCGTCGGCACTTTGCCGGGCGCATTTCGGCATCCGCAAAAGGGATATGTCGATGTTTACGTCATGTTCCGCTCGCTTTTGTAGCGGCATCTCGATGAGGTCCAAAAATTTCGCGCAGGGGGACTGCCGCAATTTTCGGTTGTAATTTGAACTGGTTAGGCCGATTTGCTTAGCGTGAGCGAACGATGCAGACCGTGATCCACGTGATCACGACCGGACGCGGGTCGTTGCGTAGCCAGATCACGAGAGATCCGCAGCTGGAGCGAAAATTTGGTTTTATCAAAGCCTGGTCCAAACAGCCCGGCCGTCCGCATGGCTGGGCGAAGATACACAGCGCGCGAGATCTTCACGGCGCGATCAACCTGGAATGGCACGGACGGAGCCATACCCTGATTTGTCGCGTGGTGACCAAGCTCGGGAACAAGCCGAACTCGATCATCGGCGACTTCATCGATTACCTGCTCGCCCGTCATCAGAGCCGGATTCTCGCCATTCACATCATGCGACGATAGTGGTCCGGATGAAAGCAAACCGGGCCGCGCTTGGTTTTCGCGTGAAATCAGGCTGGGCCGTCGCTATTCTCATAAGCGGTTCATTGCGCTCACCGCATTTGTGCGAAAGTTGCGTGATCAATCTTTCTGATCCACGCGATTCGGCAACGCGCCAGCCTTGTCACGCGGGGATGGGGAAACTGGAGACCAACGCGCGCGAACTAAAACGCCGAAGGCAAAGTATCCGGCGCACGAGCGAGCAATCCGTTGTCGATCTTCTTCGGCGATACGGCGATTACAAGATTCGGTCAGCCGGTCTCGTTGTCGGGAGCATGACCGATGCGGACTCCATCGCCAATCCACATATCCGCGCTCACGCTTTGGAAGGACGCCTGTTTCGAACGACACTCGCCGCTGCTTTGCAATCGCACGGCATTCACAGCATGATTTTCACGGAACGCGATGCTTACGCGACCGGAGCAAAAGCTCTCGATATATCATCCGCACAAATTAAGCGTGTCTTGGTTCAGCTTGGTGACGAAACGAATGGTCCATGGCGCGCTGAGCAAAAACTGGCAGCTTTGGCGGCCTGGGCGTCGTTGTAGCGGCGCTCTGTGAGCGCCGGATCTAAGCTTTCGATGGTCGCAGACCGTCCGAAACAGATCATTTTGTGATCGTCCCAAACTCGCCTTGTTGCTGAATGAGCTTCGCGACCAGACCGGTCCAGCCGGTTTGATGCGACGCGCCGAGACCGGCGCCGGTGTCGCCGTGAAAATATTCGTGAAAGAGATAACGCATTTGCGTTGCGACTGCAGGGGGAGCCGTTGGCTTCCCTGGGACGCTAACAGCGTTCCCTGCAGAAAATTGTCGATCTCGCGCGCTCTCGAACGGTCGCTCGCCGTTCTCGCCGCGCGCCCAAATTTTGATCAAGCGATTGGAAAGCTCGTTTGCGATCTCGTTCAGAGTCAGGAAATTTCCCGAGCGCGTCGGGCATTCAACTTTGAAATCGTCGCCGTAGTAATGATGAAACTGCTGGAGCGACTCGATCAGCAGATAATTGATCGGAAACCAAACGGGGCCGCGCCAGTTTGAATTGCCGCCAAAGATGCCAGTCTGCGATTCTGCCGGTTCGTAGCTCACGATTTTTTCTTCGCCGCGCACGATCAGCTTGTAGGGATGCGCCTGATGATATTTGCTGACCGAACGCACGCCGTAATCGCTCAGAAATTCTTCCGGGTCGAGCATGCGCCGCAGCAAACATTTCATGCGATGCCCGCGGGTGAGCGCGACAAGGCGCCGTTCACCCATGCCGGGCTCCTGCCAGCGCGACACGAGGCTGGCCAGATCGGGCCGATGAGTCAGGTACCATTCGAGGCGTGTTTTGAAGCCGGGTAACGCGTCGATCAACTGGGGTTGGATCGTCTCGACCGCGAACAAGGGGAGTAATCCAACGATGGAACGGATGCGAAGGGGAAGATATCGACCACCGGGCGTGTGTAAAACGTCGTAATAAAATTCGTCCTCCTCATCCCAGAGGCCAATGCCTTGGCCGCCGAGATTGTTCATCGCAGCCGCGATTCCAAGAAAATGTTCGAAGAACTTTGTCGCGATATTTTCGTAAACATGATTCTCGCGCGCGAGTTCAAGCGCGATGCGCATCAAGTTAAGGGAAAACATTCCCATCCAACTGGTGCCGTCGCTTTGCTCAAGGTGGCTCCCATCGGGGAAGGATTCATTGCGATCGAACACGCCGATGTTGTCGAGGCCCAGAAAACCGCCCTGAAAAATGTTGTTACCTTCGGAATCCTTGCGGTTCACCCACCAGGTGAAGGCGATGAGCATCTTGTGGAAGATTGTCTCGAGAAACGCGCGATCGCCCTTGCCGGTCTGTTTTCGTTCGATCTGGTAAACACGCCAGGCGGCCCACGCGATCACCGGCGGGTTCACATCGCTGAAATTCCACTCGTAAGCCGGGATTTGCCCGTTCGGATGCTGGTACCATTCGCGCACGATGCTGTCGAGCTGAGCCTTGGCGAAACAGGGATCGACCAGTGCGAGCGGAATGCAGTGGAAAGCGAGGTCCCAGGATGCGTACCACGGAAACTCCCACGTGTCCGGCATCGACATGACGCGCTCGTTGTAAAGATGACGCCAGTCTGAGTTGCGACCGAGTTGGCGTTCACCAGGGGGCGGCGGCCGCCCCGGATCGCCATCCAGCCATTGCTCGACGATGTAATGATAAAACTGCTTGTTCCAAAGCAACCCCGACAGCGCCTGCCGCTGAATAGTCCGGTGTTCCTCGCCCAAAGATGACGGCGCGAGCGCGGCGTAAAACTCATCGGCCTCGACGGCACGTTGCAGAAAAATTTTATCGAAGTTTGCGAATGGGTCGCCCGGTTTCGAATTGCTTGCCGCGCCGTAGCGTAACGAAGGCGAGTCGATCTTCGTAAGTCGCAACCGAATTGTACGCGTCTCATTAGGCGCGATCGTCAATTTGTAATGCGCGGCCGCTTTTGTGCCGGCGCGCTCCGGATTAACGACGTCGACCTTGCCATGGACAACGCAATCGTTGATCGAATCTTTGACAAACGGCGTCGGATTCGGCCGGCTCCAGAGCCGTTCGGCGTTCGTCTCGTTTTCGGTGAACAAAACTTCGTCGGCGTTTTCGCAATACAATCGGTATTGGCCGAGCGCGTGATGGTTCGCTTCGACGATGCCAATCTTCGATCCACTTTTGGAATTTTCTCGAAGATTTGGTTTTCGATCATCGCGGCCCCAGCTCCAGGTATTGCGAAACCAAATGGTCGGCAACAGATGCAATATTGCCGGCTCTGCTCCGCAATTTGTCGCGGCGGCACAAATCAAAATGTCATTCGGCGTCGCTTTCGCGTATTCCATCGCGATGTCGAAAAAATTTCCATCGAGTGCGCCCGTGTGCCCAAGCTCGAATTCGCCTTCCATCTTTGAGCGTGCACCGCTTTGCGCGACGAGTGCTTCATAAGGAAAACGTGCTTGCGGATATCGATAGATCATCCGCATGAAGCTGTGCGAAGGCGTATTGTCGACGTACCAATAAAGCTCCTTCACATCTTCGCCGTGATTGCCCTGCGGGCCGCTCACGCCAAAGAGGCGTTCTTTTAAAAACGGATCACGCTCGTTCCAAAACGTGAACGCAAAACAGAGCCTGCCTTTGCGATCGGAAATTCCGCCGATGCCATCCTCGTTCCAGCGATAGGCGCGGGAACGGGCGTGATCGTGCGGAAAATAATCCCACGCGTCGCCGTTTGCGCTATAATCTTCGCGCACCGTTCCCCAGGCCCGCTCGGCCAGGTACGGGCCCCAAAAATGCCACGGCTGATCGCGCGAATTGTTTTCGACCAGGCGTTGTTGCTCGGCGTTCATCGTTACAGCGCCGATTAGCAATCAAAAATCCGCAATCCGCAACCCGAAATCCGGCCTACTCCCACTCGATCGTGCTCGGCGGTTTGCTCGAGATGTCGTAGCAGACGCGGTTAACCCCGCGCACTTCGTTGCTGATGCGGGCGGAGATGCGCGCGAGCAATTCATAGGGAAGCCGTACCCAATCGGCGGTCATGCCGTCCTGACTTTCGACGATGCGGAGGACGATCGTGTTCTCGTAAGTGCGCTGATCGCCCATCACGCCGACAGAACGGACCGGCAGTAAAACAGCAAAGGATTGCCAGACACGATAATACCAGTCGGACGATTCCATTTCGCTTACGACGATCGTGTCGGCTTCGCGCAAGATCGACAATCGCTCGGGGGTAACTTCGTCGAGGATGCGCACGGCGAGGCCTGGCCCCGGGAACGGCTGCCGATGAACGATCTCCTTGGGCAAACCGAGCTGCAAACCGAGCTGCCGTACTTCATCTTTGAATAACTGGCGCACCGGCTCAACAAGCTCGAAGTGCATTTTCTCCGGCAACCCGCCGACGTTGTGATGGCTCTTGATCACTTGCGACGGATTGCCCTCGATCGAAACGCTCTCGATCACATCCGGGTAAAGCGTGCCTTGGGCGAGAAATTTGTAACCGCCGTGTCCGCCACCGGACGGACTCGTTGCGGCGAGTTTGCGCACGCCATTGCGGCGGTCCTCTTCCAGCAATTCCTCGGTCGCGTGTTGAAATACTTCAATAAATTCATTGCCGATGATCTTGCGTTTCTGTTCCGGATCGGTCACGCCTTTGAGCGCGCGCAGGAATCGTTCGCTGGCATCTACATATTTGAGGCGCACATGAAAATTTTCGCCAAAAACGCGCTGTACCATTTCTTCCTCGCGCGAGCGGAGCAGCCCGTTGTTCACGAAGATGCAGGTGAGCTGGTCGCCGATCGCCTTGTGCAAAAGCGCGGCGGTCACGGACGAATCGACGCCGCCGCTCAAACCGAGCACGACTTTTTCATCGCCGACCTGGCGCCGGATGCGGTCGCATGCTTCCTCGATGAAGGAGCCCATCGTCCAATCCATCGCGCAGTGGCAGATGTGATAGACGAAGTTTTGCAGGATCTGTTTGCCGCGCGGCGTGTGCGCCACTTCGGGATGAAATTGCAGGCCGTACAGTTTCCGTTGTCGATCTTCCACCGCCGCGAAATCGCAACCTTCTGTGCGCGCGGCCGCGCGAAAACCTTTTGGCAATGCCGTTACTTCATCGCCATGGCTGTTCCAAACATCGAGTTGCGGCCCAAGACCGTCGAACAATTGCGATCCATTTGTGATCTGCAACATACCCGCGCCGTACTCGCGCCGCCCGGTGAAGACGACTTTGCCGCCAAGATGATGGGCCATTTGCATCAGGCCGTAACAAATTCCAAGAACGGGAATGCCTAACGAAAAAATTCCAGTGTCGATCTGCGGCGCCTCTTTGTCGTAAACGCTGGCCGGGCCTCCGGATAGAATGATTCCGTTTGGCGCAAGATCGACGATCTCTTTTGCCGAAACACTAAATGGAACGATCTCGGAATAAACTTGCAGCTCGCGGATGCGGCGAGCGATCACTTGCGTGTACTGCGAACCGAAATCGAGGATGAGAATTTTCGAATGCGCGGGCGCGACGGTTTTCACGGAGGCGGAGGATAGTCTGGCGGCGTCTCCGATGCGGATGCAGCACCGGTCGGATTGTTGGTGGATTCACTCGGGACCAATTGGCCCTGGCCGGAAATGCCGCGTTTAAACTGGGATCCCACTTCTTCCGTGCTCCGCTGCTCCAGCGGATCGGCGCAACCGCCCGTGATCAGCGCAGCCCATGCAGCGACGAACAGGATCGACATGCGCTTCATCTGCTTATTTTAGAAAACGAGTCATGCAATGCAAGCGTTGTAGCGGCGCTTATATCAAGCGCCTCTACACATCTCTCGAAGCCGCGTAGAATCTGGAAGCTGCCATGATCGCTTCGGAACTTTTGCTGCAAGGTTATCGGCTCGGCGTTTTCCCGATGGCGATGGAAAACAACGCCATCGAATGGTTCTCCCCCGATCCGCGCGCGATTCTGCCGTTGGAAGAATTTCATGCGTCGCATGCGCTGCAACGCGTCTGGCGAAAAGGAGTCTTCGAAATCAAGATCGACAATCGATTTGCAGACGTGATTCGTGCCTGTGCCGGGCGGGAAGACACCTGGATCAATCCTGAAATCGTTGAGAGCTACGAGCGGCTGCACGAGCTCGGTTACGCGCACTCAGTCGAGACGTGGAGTGAAGGCAAACTTGCCGGGGGACTTTACGGAGTCGCGATCGGCGGCGCATTTTTTGGCGAGTCGATGTTCCATCGCGAAAGAGACGCATCCAAGATCGCGTTGGTCGCATTGGTCGAACATTTGCGCGCGAAGAAATTTGTCCTGCTTGACACGCAGTGGCTCACGCCGCATTTGCAACAATTTGGCGCGATCGAGATTTCGAGAGCGCATTATTTGCGACGGTTAAGCCGCGCCGTCGAATTGTCGCGCCAATTTTTGTAGCGACACTCTATGAGCGCCGAAGAGATGCGGCGACTCCTTCAACCCAGGACAGGCGCCGACCGTCGGCGCTCGAAAATTGTAGGGCAGGCGCAGCGCCTGCCAAAATCGCGGCAAGCGGAGCGCTTGCCCTACAATCGAAATCTTGCATAGTGAACGCCCGGCTTTGGCGTGCGATTGTCGATCTTACGGCTGGGTAGCTCAGTTGGCAGAGCAGTGGACTGAAAATCCACGTGTCGGCGGTTCGATTCCGCCCCCAGCCACGCTTTCCAATTTTTTCAACATCGTTGATCTGCAGTGCCGATTTCTCAAACAATAGTCAGACAGCGAGCTGGGAAAATTCAAAGAGACTGTCCCGCATGACACGAACTTCAATTATTCACGTTGCGTTGAATCCACTCGCACGAACGGATGCTCGAAGGAGAGATAAAAGAATAGGCCCCAATCGGGTGAATCAGAAGTAACGCCAATCGGGACGGCCGCCCCGACGACGATTTGCAAATCGTTCGGAAGGTTGAGGGCGTAGCGTGCGCCCGGAGAAATGAGCGCAGTCGTGGCACGATCAACCTTTCGCCCAAGATCGACATCTTCATTCCAGCCAGCGACAGTTTCGAGCATAAGATTGAAGTCTTTGCTGACGGCGTAGATGACGCTCGCGCCGAGATTGTAATTGAGCAGGTCGTGGCTATGCACATCAAAAAAAAGCGAGCCGCCGGCATTGAAGTGCAGCGTCACGCGGTCACTGATAATTTTGCTGAACGGCAAATTGATTTCGTAACCGAGCCAGTCGTGACCGAACCCTTTGTCGGCGTCGCCGGTCGGAGTGACGAACGAAAAGCGCGGCGCGAAGGCGGGGATGCGTTCGCTTTCCATGAGCGCTTGGAGGCGGTAATTGAGCCGGATGTCTTCCAATCCGTTTTCGCTTTCCGTAAATGTGGACGGAATCGTATAGGAGAACTGGTGTGTCTGACTGAAGACCGGCCATTCCTGGGTAAAGCTTGGCGTAGTCTCTTTTTCGCCGTGTGAGAAGAACACGGGGAGGTTGAAGATATGCTGAACCACGCCGGGTTCCTGGTTGTAGGCTTCTTCGACCAGGAACGAGTTGTCTTGAATTCCTTTCGCGAGCGGTTCAGCGGCTGAGCAGACGGCAACCGTGGTCAAAAGCAGAAGCAGTTTAATCATCCGCAGATTCCGAGATTAGCGCAGATTACAAAGAGATGATGAGAAAAGAAGCATGAACGCGGCTTCTGACAAATCTGTGTGGAATCCGCATAATCGGTGGACAGAATTTCGGTCGCCGTTCAACATCGCGATATGCCGGAAACGCAAGCACCGCCGCCGTTGCCAAAATCGCAGCCCTCGTTTACGCACCGCAATACGACGATCATCAAGTTGCTCGGTGTCGGCGCGCTCGTTTTGCTGTTGTTGATTCCGCTGGCGATGATCACCGGCGTATTGAGTGACCGGTTGATGCGGCGGAATGAAGCGGTTACGGACATCACGTCGTCGTGGGGGAAGGAACAAAATGTGATCGGGCCGGTGCTCGGCATTCCGTATCAATACCGATTTAAGGTAGTGAAAGAGATGCCTGCGCCCGATGGAAAGATGGAACGGCGTGAGGTTGAAGAAACGGCGATCGCGAACGCGTATTTCCTGCCCGAGACATTGAACATTGCCGGTGACGTGCAGACGCAAATGTTGCATCGTGGAATTTATAATGCGGCGGTTTTTCGCGCGCAGGTGACGCTGACCGGCAAATTTGCGCCGCCCGATTTCGGCGCGCTTAAGATCGACATGAAGGATGTGCAATGGAAGGACGCGTTTGTGACTTTCGCGCTGAACGACATGCGCGGAACGCGCGAAGGAATCATGCTGGACTGGGGTGGAAACAAACGGCCGCTCTTGCCCGGTTCGCAGGTGCCGGGTTACACGACCGGCGCGAGGGCGATGCTCGGCGGTGATAAACCGATCGGTCTAGCAGTCGATTTTTCCATCGCGCTCGATTTCAACGGGAGCGAAGGAATTTTCTTCGCGCCTTTCGGCGTGAAAAATGAAGCAACATTAAAATCGAACTGGCCCGACCCGGGATTTCGCGGCGCCTTTTTGCCGGCGGAGCGATCGGTGCGCGCCGACGGATTCGACGCGAAGTGGAAGGTATCGTATTACGGCCGCGATTATCCGCAGCAGTGGACCAATCGTGCAGGCAACGAGCGCTTCAACCTGAAGTCAGTGTCCGATTCCCGATTTGGCGCGAACTTTTTGTCGATCCTGGACGCATATCGTTACGTCGAGCGCTCGATCAAGTACGGTGTCCTGTTTCTGGTCCTCGTCTTCACCGCCTTCTTCCTCTTTGAAGTGACGGCGCGGCAAAAAATTCATCCGTTTCAATATCTGATGGTTGGCGCGGCACTGTGCCTGTTTTATCTGCTGCTCCTCTCGATCTCCGAATTCATCGGATTCAGTTGGGCGTACCTGGTCGCGGCGGTGGCATCGACAAGCTTGATTAGCTGGTATTGCCGGTTTTTCCTCGGCGGCGGTGTGCGCACGTTAATGATCGGCGCGGGATTGGCCGGCGTTTACACTTTTCTTTACATCACGCTTCGGCAGCAGGATTACGCGCTGCTCATGGGTGCGATCGCCCTCTTCATCGTGCTGGTGGTGGTGATGTACGTAACGCGCAAAGTGGATTGGTACGCGCGGGACGCCGGTTAGTTGGCGCTGGCAACAGTGCTGCGGGTGCGTTTTTCACATACTCTCGAATCTTCACCAATGGGCATCGCTAACATCGACAAGGCGACGGCATGGTTTGAAATTTTGCAAACAGGTCAGCGCAGTCAGACGGCCGTGATGACGCTCAAGCCGGGCGGCGCGACCCAACCCGCCTACCCTGCCGGAACGAAAGGTTAGGCCGCGAGCAGCGGCATGAACTCGGCGGGTGCAGACACGCCGCCAAACTTCGTGTAAAGAAATCGTGCAACCGGCGCGTCTTCTCGCGCGATACCAGTTGCGCTGAGAACTCCGGCCTCGCGCAATGACTTGAGTGAACTCTCGAGCAGACGCGTGCCGAAGTCGCGGTTGCGGTATTCCATCAAGATGCAAGGGCCAGGCGCAAGGTGGTTATCGGCTTCGGGATCAAGCGAAAGCACCGATGCACCAATGATGCGCGAGCCGTGACGCAGCGCCAGACACATGCTCTTTTCCGAAACAAACGCGTGATTCAGCCACGATTGAATGGTCGGCATCACTTCCTGCATCGCCGGGTTCCAGATCGGATCGAGAACAAACGAACTGGAGAAGACCTTGCGCAGCTCATTTTCATCCTCCTTCGTCGCGGGAGCGATCTGATAATGCTCCGGCAGTTCCGAGACGATGGGCGGGAGCTTGGCCAAATCCCAGGTAAATCGAACCCAATTAAGCAATTTCATTATCAACAGGAGAGTCAATATCGCGGGCATCCCATCCACTGGCAACCGATGATCGAAAATTCGTGCGCACAAGGCATTTGACCGCCATTACCCCGTTTTATTCCGTCTTCCGCTAAGATCCTCGCGCTTTGGACTTTCGCGCGTAAAGTCCGTGCGGGGCACCTCATGCTGCGGTCGACCGCAGCCAGGGAAGGATCAGAGCGATTGAACGCTCTGCAGCGTCTGGTTAAAGGAATGATAAAGTTGCCGATGCGTGGTGATCTCGCGCTGCACGAGCGTTTTGAAGTTGGCCAGGTCAGCGATGTTGATGATCTGATCGACGCTCTGCACAAATGCGCTCATTCCGTCATTAGTGGCAGAGCGGTGGCTAAGCAGGACGACGAAATGTTCGCGCCGTCGCGCGCCGGGTTCCTTGGCTATCTGGCGCAGAATCGGGTTTGTCTGCAAGGTGGATTCCCTAAAGTTTTCGTAGATCACGATCACGTCGTAGCTGTTGCTCTGGAGCTTGAGGATGACGTCCTCTTCGAGCACGCCGAGGTGCAGTTTATAACCTAGATCGATAAGCTGCGGCGCCACGATCTCCTGGTATTGCTGATGGCCGATGCAGACCAGTGCGGCATTGTCGCCAGGACCGACAAAAGCTGATTCGAGTTCCTGTTCCATATGTCGATATCGATCTAACGAAAGGCGTTTTCGGGCAAATCGAGGCGCAAACCGGAAGCCAGGTCCTTATCCACGCCCCGCGCCTTTTGGATCAAATTGATCCCACGGGTGATACGACCTTTTCGCGATGCAAAAAGCTTCGCTGTCTCTTCGGTGATAAGGTCGTTTTCATAAGCGGCGAGGATCGATTGATCGAAAGTCATCCACCCAAAAGGCGAGCTGGCCTCGATGATTTCATAAAAGCTGCGGTGTTCGCCTTCTCCGATGGCGATGGCTTCCTGCGTGCGCAGGTTGTGGCCGAGGATTTCGGTGAGCAATTGCCGGCCACCACCAACCCTGGGGGCGAGCCGCTGGCTGACGACATAGCGCAGAGTATCCGCGAGGCGAACGCGCAGTTGCTTTTCTTCGCCGATGGAAAAGAGACCGAGGATGCGGTTGATCGATTGGCCGGCGTCGACCGTGTGCAATGTGCTAAAAACAAGGTGACCCGTCTCCGAGGCCGTGAGAGCGATTTCGACGGTGTCGCGATCGCGCATTTCACCGACGAGGATAACCTTCGGCGCCTCACGCAAGGCCGCGCGCAGGCCGTTGGGATAATTGTCAAAATCCTGCCCAAGCTCACGCTGGTTGACTGTGGCTTTGAGTTTCGGGTGAATGTATTCAATCGGGTCTTCCAACGTGACCACGTGAACCGGCTGCGTTCGGTTAATCTCGTTCAGCAACGCAGCCAGGGTGGTCGTTTTCCCGCTGCCGGTGGCGCCGGTCATCAGGACGAGGCCAGTCTTTTCCTTGGCAATTTCGTGTAAAATGGCGGGGAGATGTAGCCCTTCAATGCTTGGAACTTCTGCCTGAAGTTTCCGGAGCACGACCGAGAAATGTCCCTGTTGCCGAAAAATATTGACGCGGAACCGGGCTTCGTCGTGGAGCGAGTAACTGCAATCGCACGAGCCGCCAGTCACATAGTCGTGCATCAAACGGCGATCCCCTTGCATGAGGGTGAGGGCGATCTGTTCCGTCTGATAGGTACTGAGCGCTTCGATCGGCGGATCGACAGAGACTGGTTTGAGCTCACCGAAATCTTCGACTTGAGGCGGATGGCCAACAGAAAAATTGAGGTCGGAGATGCCGTCATAGGTTTTCAGCATCGCCGATAAAATTTTATCTAGATCAGGTATCCTCATGCTGACTCCTCCGAGGTATCAGCCGGCGGGTCCTTTAAAAACTGGCGGAATTTTTTCTTGTCGATCGCTTTGTCGTAGGCCTCTTCGGGACTGATCTTTGTATTGCGCAAATGGTCCATGATCACGTCGTCCAGCGGCTGGTTTCCTTTCTTCTTGCCGACTTGGATCATGCCCGGGATTTGATGTGTCTTTCCTTCGCGCACCAGGTTCGCGATGGCCATGTCGACGACTAGGATCTCCAAGGCAGCGACACGACCTGGTTTGTCGATTCGCTTGAATAGATTTTGCGCGATTACGCCTTTAAGCGATTCGGCAAGCGTGGTGCGGATCTGGTTCTGCTGATGGGTTGGGAACACGTCGATAATGCGATCCACCGCTTTGGCAGCGCTTGACGTATGCAGGGTGGCCAACACGAGATGGCCGGTGGCGGCCGCGGTCAGCGCCAACTCGATTGTCTCCAGATCGCGCATTTCGCCCACAAGGATGATATCGGGGTCCTCGCGCAATGCGCTGCGCAACGCGGCCGCAAACGATCGCGTGTGCATTCCCACTTCGCGATGCTGGATGAGACAGTTTTGGCTCCGATGTACAAACTCAATCGGATCTTCGACCGTAATAATATGGTCGCGTCGCTGAAGGTTGGCGTAATCCACCATCGCCGCCAGGGTCGTGTTCTTGCCGGAACCTGTCGGGCCGGTCACCAGGATCAGTCCCTTCCTGAGCATGGCAAATCTTTTCAACACCGGCGGGAGACCAAGCTCGTCCAGGGTCATGACAGTCGGCGGAATCAAGCGAAAGACGGCGGAGATACCGTATTTTTGCTGAAAGAAGTTCGCGCGATAGCGAGCGACTCCCGGCACTTCATATCCGAAATCGACGTCGGAAGTTTCTTCGAAGATTTTGATTTTTGCTTCCGGCGCAATCTCGTAAACCATCGTCTTGAGTTCGTCGCTCTGTAGCGGCGGAAAATCCACCCGCACCAGATCGCCATTGATGCGCAGCATCGGCGGATTGTTTGTGGAAAGATGCAGATCGGAAGCCTTCTGCTCGGCCATCAGTTTAAAAAAAGCATCAATGCGAGACATGAGCGTCCTGTTGTTGAGAAGCTAAATTGATGCCAGCGCCGTCTATTTGGGACCGCGCGTGATCGCGGGGCGGAAACTCCTTGCCCGCCGCGGTGATTACGCTGCGCGCAAATCTTGTCGACCCGCATCGAGCGTCGAGCGCACTTGCGCCAGAAGCTGCTGACTCGAGTACGGCTTTGGGATAAAAGCACGAAGGCCCTGGCCTAACATGGCGTTGATTTTTTGCTGCTCGGCCAAACCACTGCTCAGAACAACATCAACCTCCGGGTTAAGCGCCCGCAGTTCGTCGAAAACGGCATCGCCCTCCATGACAGGAAGGAAGAAATCCAGGATGACCAGACCGATTTGCCCGCCGACGGCTCGGTAGATTTTTAGCGCCTCAGAGCCGTCGTGCGCCAGGATCACCCTATATCCCTGCCCGATTAATGCTTCCGCTGTGAGCTCAGCGACCTGGGCCTCGTCCTCAATGAGCAGGATGTACTCTCGCCCGCCTTTTAGATTCTTGTCCTGCAAACACGCCCAGCAAACAGAACCCAGGATGGCAAAGACAGCGAAGGCGAAGGAACTGATTGCGAACATGGATCAAAAAGGGTCCTAAAATCAGCACGCTTCATGCCGTGCTGAGGCAAGGCTGGACGGTTGATCCAGAGGTTACAACTTTGCCCCAACAAACGCCCGGATGGCGCCGAAGATTACAAGCGCTACAATCGTCCCTATGCCCACTTGGTTTCGAGCGGGATTCTACGGCGGTCTAAGCTTCGCACTCTTAATTGGACTGTTTCTCATTTGGCTTTGGCAGCCGGAGCGGCAGGTAGCGCGTCATACCGAAAATTTTCTGCACGCCGTTGAACACAAAAACTGGTCGGGTGTCGCCGATTTCATCAGCAACGATTATCAAGATCAATGGGGCGACGATCGCGCTCGTGTGATCGAACGCGCCCGCGAGTTTTTTCGCTATCTGCGCGGCTTTCGAGTTAATTTTTCCACTGCGACGGTGAACGTCGATCATGGGCGTGCGACGTGGATCGCCAAAATCACCATTGCGGGCGGTGAAGGCGAGGTCATGGCTGAAGTCAAAGAGCGCGTCAATTCTCTCGCAAGTCCCTTCGAGCTGGAATGGCGCCGCGTGTCCGCCAAGCCGTGGGATTGGAAACTTGCGCGGGTCAGCAATCCAGATTTGAAAATTCCCACCGGCTTCGAATGAAAGATTGACCCGCCTGAGACGGACTGGACGAGGCTTTCGAAACCGAAGAATTGTAGGGCGGCTGTGTCAGCTGCCGTCTTAATCTATTTGGCGAGTGCGTTGCGTAACTGCGTTTTCGCTGCCTCCACTTCGCGCGGCGTTTGCTGACAAAGTAAAATGGCGCGCAGTTTCTCTCCCTGATAGTACCGGGCAACGAACTTCTTCTTTGCATAAGTGCCGCGAAGATCGACCCGCGTTGGCTGCACGCTGAAATCGCCCACGAAATGCATCGTTAAATCGAACATCTCCGTCCAGAAATACGGAATTTGTTCGTAGCGAATGCGTTTCTTTCCCGTCATGTTCGCGCCCGCGATCAGGCCTTGTTCGCGCGCGTTGTCCCAATGTGTCTGGCGCCGCACGCCGCCCATTATCCGATCGGGATAAAATGCCAGATCGCCGATGGCATAGATCCCTTTTTCTTCCGTCTCCAGATAATCGGAGACCGGCGATCCGTGCGGTCCA
>WNFR01004622.1_pt1 | contig 16370 bp, 18 predicted proteins | sample 5400221 | NCBI WGS metagenome assembly WNFR01 (sample SAMN13153357, study PRJNA577476) | soil metagenome | isolation source: 40 cm soil under Madrone tree | place: USA:California | collected 2016-06-14 | reverse complement strand
CCTACGCCGAGCAGCACCGCATCCCGGTGCCGGTGACGCGCGAGAAGCCGTACAGCACCGACCGCAACCTCCTCCACATCAGCTACGAGGGCGGCGTCCTCGAGGACCCGTGGCAGGAGCCCTACCGCGACATGTTCGTCTTGACGGTCGCGCCCGAGGAAGCGCCGGACACGCCGGAGTACGTCGAGATCGAGTACGAGGGCGGCGACCCGGTCGCGGTGAACGGTGAGCGCCTCTCGCCGGCGGCGTTGCTGGCGCGGCTCAACACGCTCGCCGGTCGTCACGGCGTCGGACGGCTCGATCTCGTCGAGAACCGCTACGTCGGCATGAAGTCCCGCGGCGTGTACGAGACGCCGGGTGGGACCGTGCTGCAGGCGGCGCATCGCGCCGTCGAATCGCTGACGCTCGACCGCGAGGTGCTGCACCTGCGCGACTCGCTCGTCGCGCGCTACGCGGAAATGGTCTACTACGGCTACTGGTTCGCGCCGGAGCGCCGCATGCTGCAAGCGACGATCGACGAGGCCCAGCGGACCGTCGCCGGGACGGCGCGCATGAAGCTCTACAAAGGGAGCGTCACCGTCGCCGGCCGGCGCGCCCCGCGCTCGCTCTACGATCCGTCCATCGCGACGTTCGAAGCGGGCGGCATCTACGATCAGCGCGACGCCGAGGGCTTCATCCGCCTGAACGCGCTGCGCCTGCGCATCCAGGCGCTGGTTGCAAAGCGCGGCGGCTCGGGCTCATAACGCGCCTGTGGTAACGAGCCGGAAGCACAAGCTCTGGGAAGGACGCTTCGCCGCCGCGACCGCGCCGATCGTCGAGCAGTTCACCGCCTCGATCGCGCTCGACAAGCGACTCGCGCCCTACGACGTCGCGGGCTCGCTCGCGCACTGCCACATGCTGGTCGCGTGCGGCATCATCCCCGCCGTCGACGGCAAGCGCATGTGCAAAGGCCTCGCCGAGATCGAGCGCGAAATCACGGACGGCACGTTCCGCTACGACACGTCCGACGAGGACATCCACATGGCGATCGAGCGGCGCCTGACCGAGAAGATCGGTCCCGCCGGCGGGCGTCTCCACACCGCCCGCAGCCGCAACGACCAGATCGCGCTCGACCTCCGCCTGTTCGTCCGCGCCGAGATCGGCGCGATTCTGAAGAACATCACCGCCTTTCAAAAAGTGGTGGCGGCTACCGCGCGACGCCACGCGCAGGTCATCATGCCCGGCTATACGCACTTACAGCGCGCCCAGCCCGTGCTCTTCGCGCACCATCTGCTCGCGTACCACGAAAAGCTCGAACGCGACGGCGAGCGCTTCTCCGACTGCCGCCGCCGCGCCGACGTCCTGCCGCTCGGCGCCGGCGCGCTCGCCGGGACGACGTTTGCGATCGACCCCGATCAGGTCGCGCGCGAGCTGCGCTTCGCGCGCGTCGCGACGAACAGCATCGACGCGGTCTCGGAGCGCGACTTCATCGTCGAGTTCCTCGCCGCCGCCGCCATTCTCGCGACGCATCTCTCCCGGCTCGCGGAGGAGATCATTCTCTGGTCGTCGGCGGAGTTCGGCTTCGTATCGTTGCCGGACGACTTCGCGACCGGCAGCTCGATCATGCCGCAGAAGAAGAACCCCGACGTCGCGGAGCTGGTACGCGGCAAGACGGGACGCGTCTACGGCAACTTGGTCGCGATGCTGACGATCCTGAAGGGCCTGCCGCTCGCCTACAACCGCGACCTGCAAGAGGACAAAGCGCCCCTCTTCGACACCGCGGACACGGTGAAGGGTTGCCTTGCCGTCATGACGGCGATGATCCCGCGTCTCATCATCCATGCGGACCGCATGCGTGCGGCGACCAGCGACGGCTTTCTCCTAGCGACCGACGTCGCCGACTATCTCGTCACCAAGGGCGTCCCGTTCCGCGAGGCGCACCACGTGGTCGGGCAAGCGGTCCGGCGCTGCATCGACAGCGGGCGCCGTCTCGAGGACCTGACGCTCAAAGAGTGGCGCGAGCTCTCGCCCGCATTCGATGCCGACGTCCGCGAATGGCTGTCGATCGACGCCGCGATCGCGCGGCGGACCGCCGGCAGCGGCACGGCGCCGACCAACGTCGCGCGGCGCTTGCGGCGGCTGTAGCACGATGGCAACGGCGGTGGCGCGCGCCCTCGCCCTCGGCGTCGCCGGCGCGCTCGCGCTCGTGAGCTGTGGCCGCAAGACCGAGGTCAAGCCGCCGCAGCTGATCGCACCGCATACCGTGGCCGAGGTGTCGCTGACGACGTTGCCTGACAGCGTCGCCGTCAAGTGGAGCCGCCCGACGAAGTACGTCGACGGCACGGACATGGAGGACCTCGGCGGCTTCGTGGTCGAGCGCTCGCGGAACAACGAGCAATTCGCCGAGCTCACGCGCGTTCCTGTCACGGATCGCGGCCGCTTCCAGAAGACGACGCGCTTCGAGTACGTCGACAAGCTCGTGATGCACGAGACGACGTACCACTACAGAATCGTGGCGTTCACGACCGACGGGTACTATAGTGCGCCTTCCGGCGCGGCGACGATCACGTGGGATCCGCAACCCTCGCCATCGCCCAGCACGACGCCGGCCGCGACCGCCTCGCCGAAGCCGCGTCGTGGCGCGAAGAAGGGCCCCTGAGGTGTTCAGCGAACGAGACGACGGGCAACTCTGCTGCGAAGGCGTGCCGCTGGCACGCATCGCCGCCGAGGTCGGCACGCCGGCGTACGTCTACAGCCTGCGCGCGCTCCGCGACGGCTACCGAGCGTACGACCGCGCGCTCGCCGCCCTGCCCCACGTCGTCTGCTATGCGGTGAAGGCGAACGACACGCTCGCGATCCTGCGCGCGTTCGCGCGCGAGGGCAGCGGCTTCGACATCGTTTCCGGCGGCGAGCTTTTCCGGGCCGAGCGCGCCGGCGCCGATCCACGCCGCATCGTCTTTTCCGGCGTCGGCAAGACGCGCGACGAGCTCGCGCAAGCACTTGCCGCCGGCATCTTGATGTTCAACGTCGAATCGGCCGGAGAGCTCGAGCTGCTCGATCAAGTCGCCGCGGCCGCGAACCGGCGCGCGCCGATCGCAATCCGCGTGAATCCCGACGTCGATCCGAAGACGCACCCGTACATCTCGACGGGCCTGAAGAAGAGCAAGTTCGGCATCGACATCGGATCCGCGCTCGAGGTCTACGAGCGCGCGCGGCGTCTCGCGCACCTGGAGATCGTCGGCGTCGATTGCCACATCGGCTCGCAGCTCACGAGCCTCGGTCCTTTCAAGGATGCCCTCGAGCGGGTGCGGGGGTTGATCGCCGCGCTGCGCGCGCGCAACGTCGAGATTCGCTACCTCGACGTCGGCGGCGGGCTCGGCATCACGTACAGCGAGGAGCGGCCGCCGAGTCCCGCCGAGCACGGCGCCATGCTGGTCGCGGGGACACGCGATCTCGGCGTGACCCTCATCGTCGAACCCGGGCGCTCGCTCGTCGGCAACGCCGGCGCACTGCTGACGCGCGTGCTGTATCTGAAGCAGGGGCCGGTGAAGCGCTTCGTCGTCGTCGACGCGGCGATGAACGATCTCATCCGGCCGTCGCTCTACGGCGCGTACCAGGAGATCCGTCCCGTCGGCGGTGCGCGCACTGGAAGGGTCGAGGCCGTCGACGTCGTCGGTCCCGTCTGCGAGAGCGGCGACTTTCTCGCGCAGGACCGGTCGCTGCCGCCGGTCGAGCCCGACGACGTGCTGGCAGTGATGAGCGCGGGCGCGTATGGTTTCGTCATGGCGTCGAACTACAACGCACGGCCGCGCGCCGCCGCCGTCCTCGTCGATGGCGAGCGCTGGGACGTCGTCCGCGAGCGCGAGACCGTCGAGGATCTCATCCGCGGCGAGTCGCTGCCGCCGTCGCTCGGGTGAGGACGGCGTGACGGCGACGGCGCGCGACTCGGCGACGGTCTCCGCCGCTCCCGCAGCGGGACGGAGCGTCGCATCCGCCGCGGGCTCGGTACTCGGGACCGGCGCGGTACTCGGAACCACCGCCGCCGCGACGGCACCCGGCGCCGCCACGGCTTCCGCGACGACGCTGCGCATGACCAAGATGCACGGCGCCGGCAACGACTACGTGTACGTCGACTGCCGCGAGCGCGACGTCGCCGACCCGCCGCGCCTCGCGCGCGCGGTGTCGCGCCGCCACCATGGCATCGGCGCCGACGGGCTGATCCTCGTCCGGCCTTCCGCCGACGCCAACGTCCGCATGGAGATGTACAACGCCGACGGCAGCCGGGCGCAGATGTGCGGCAACGGCGTCCGCTGCGTCGGCAAGTTCGTCTACGAGCGCGGCCTGCCCGTGAACCCGATGCGGATCGCGACCGATTGCGGGGTGAAGACGCTCGAGCTCGCGGTCGATGCACGCGGACGCGTGAGCGGCGCCACCGTCGACATGGGAGCACCGATCCTCGACGGCGGCCGCATCCCGGTCGCGCGTGACGGCCGCATCATCGACCAGCCGCTCGAGGTCGCGGGCGCGACGTGGAACGTCACCTGCGTCTCGATGGGCAACCCACATTGCGTGGTTTTCCTCCCCGAGATCGAGTCACTCGACCTCGCACGGATCGGCCCCGCCTTCGAGCGCCATGCGTTCTTCCCCGAGCGGGTGAACACCGAGTTCGTCGCGGCGCACGCGCGGCACGAGGTCGATTTCCGCGTGTGGGAGCGCGGCTCCGGCGAGACCATGGCGTGCGGCACGGGGGCGTGTGCGGCCGTCGTCGCCGGCGTCCTGACCGACCGCACGGACCGCCGCGTGCTCGTCCATCTCCGCGGCGGCGATCTCGAGATCGAGTGGCGCGCCGACGACCACGTCTACATGACCGGCGCCGCCGCCGAGATCTTCACCGCCGACGTCGAGCTCGCGACGCTGTACGCGGCGACGGGGGTATGATGCGGCCGCATTTCACCGGCTCGATGGTTGCGCTCCTCACGCCGTTTCACGACGGCGTGATCGAGTGGGACGCGTTCGGCGCGTTGATCGACGCGCAGATCGCCGGCGGCTCGGCGGCGCTCGTGCCCTGCGGCTCGACCGGCGAGGCGGCGACGCTCTCGCATGACGAGCACATCGAGGTCGTGCGCTTCGCCGTCGAGCGCGCCGACGGCCGGGTGCCGGTGATCGCCGGCACCGGATCCAACTCGACCGCGGAAGCGATCCGCTTGACGACCGAGGCGAAGCGCGCCGGCGCCGCCGGGGCGCTCCTCATCTCGCCTTACTACAACAAGCCCACCCAGGAAGGCCTGGTGCGGCACTACCTCGCGATCGCCGACGCCGTCGACCTGCCGCTCGTCCTCTACAACATTCCCGGCCGCACCTCGTCGCGCATCGAGGCGGCGACGATCGCCAAGCTCGCCGAGCATCCGAACGTCGTCGGCTTGAAGGAGTCGGACGCGCTCGATCACACGCTCGACGTCTTCCATCTCGCCGGCGACCGTCTCGCCGTCTATGCCGGCGACGACGCCGTGACGCTCTCGGTGATGGCGCTCGGCGGCGCCGGGGTGATCTCGACGATCGCCAACATCGTCCCGCGCGAAATGGCCGATCTCGCCGCCGCGTGCGCCGCCGGTGAGTGGACGCGGGCACGCACGTTGCAGTTTCGACTGCTGCCGCTCATCCGCGCCTGCTTCACCGAGACGAACCCGATTCCGCTGAAGCACGCGGCGTCCCTCCTCGGCATCTGCCGCGACGAGCTGCGCCTGCCACTGACGGCGATGACGGATCCCGGCAGGCGCGCGCAGCTCGCGGCGGCGCTGCGCGCGGTCGGTCGGCTGCGATAAACGCAGCCCGAGCAGTCATGGCAGTGATCGCACCGACCGCAGCGACGCCGATCGTCGTCTGCGGCGCCGCGGGACGCATGGGCCGGATGCTCGTGCAGCTCATCGCCGCCGAGCCGCGCGCGACGCTCGTCGCCGCGGTCGAGGCGCCGGGCCACGCCGCGCTCGGCCGCGATGCCGGCGAGGTTGCGGGCATCGAGCCGCTCGGCGTCCGGATCGAAGCCGCATACACGCCAACGCGGGAGAGCGTCACACTCGACTTCACCGCGCCGGCCGCCGCGCTCGCGCACTTGCAGACCGCGGTAGACGTCGGCGCGGCGATCGTCGTCGGCACGACGGGCATCGGCGCCGCCGATCGCGCCCGCGCCGAGGCGCTGGCGCGCCGCACGCGCGCCGTCATCGCGCCGAACCTGAGCGTCGGCGTCGCCGTCCTCGAGCGTCTGATCGCGACCGCGACCGCCGCCCTCGGTCCGAGCTTCGACGTCGAGATCGCGGAGGTGCATCACCGCCTGAAGCGCGACGCCCCGAGCGGCACGGCACTGCGGCTCGCCGAGGTCGTCGCCGCCGCCCAGGGCACGCCGCTCGCGGGCCGCGCGCGCTTCGGCCGCGAGGGCGAGCCCGGTCCGCGCAGTGACGCCGAGATCGGCGTCGTCGCGCTGCGCGGCGGCGACGCGATCGGCGACCACACCGTCTACTTCCTCGGCGCCGGCGAGCGGCTCGAGCTCACGCATCGCGCGCAGAGCCGCGAATGCCTCGCCCGCGGCGCGCTCCGCGCCGCGCTCTGGCTCGCCCAGCAGAGGCCCGGCCTCTACACGATGCGCGACGTTCTCGGGCTGCCCTCTTGATCCGCTCATGGTGCGGGTCGGCTTCGGATTCGAGCTCGTTCCCTGACAGCACACGCGGAGCACGAGCGCTGCGACATCGCCGTCGTCGGCGGCGGCGCCGCTGGGCTCGCAGCCGCGATCTTCGCCGCAGAGGCTGATCGCTCGGCGACGCGCCCGAACGCCGGCCGCGAGCGTCGCATCGTCGTCCTCGATGGTGCTGCACGGATCGGCGCCAAGATCCTGATCTCGGGTGGCGGGCGCTGCAACGTCACCCACGAGATCGCGCGCCCCGAGGATTTCAACGGCGCGCGTCCCATCGTGCGCAACGTCCTCGCCGCCTTCGACGCCGACGCGACCGTCCGCTGGTTCGCGTCAATGGGTGTGACCCTGAAGCGCGAAGAGACCGGCAAGCTCTTTCCGACGACCGATCGCGCGCACACGGTGCTCGACGCGCTGCTGCGGCGCTGCACCGCGCTCGGCATCGACGTCCGAACCGGGCACCGCGTGCACGACCTCGTGATCGCGTCGCCGGTCGATTCACGACCGCCGCGCTGGGGCGTACACCATGAGCACGGCGTCCTCGCGGCGCGCGCCGTCGTCCTCGCGACCGGTGGCCGCTCGCTGCCGCGCACCGGAAGCGACGGAGCGGGCTTGGCGTTCGCGGCGCGCCTCGGTCATCGCGTGACGGCGACGGTTCCGGCGCTCGTCCCCTTCGTTCTCCACCCCGGCTTCCACCGCGACATTTCGGGCGTCTCGCAGCCGGTCGAGCTGCAGACGTTCGTCGACGGCAAGCTCGCCGATCGCCGCAGCGGAAGCCTCCTCTGGACGCACTTCGGCGTCAGCGGCCCGGTCGTCCTCGACAGTAGTCGGCACTTCACACTGGCGCGCGACGCCGGACGACAGGCGGAGGTGCGGTGCAGCGTGTTTCCAGGTGAGAGCTTCGAAACGATCGACCGCCGACTACTGGCGGCCTCACGCGCGCGTCCGCGCGCTTCGCTGGCGGGCGTTCTCGCGGAGACGCTACCGGAGCGGGTCGCCGCCGCCCTCGCCCGCGCCGCCCGCCTCGACCCAACGACGCGCGTCGCCGAGATCTCCCGCGCCGATCGCCGGACGCTCGTTCATTCGCTCGGCGCCCTCGTCCTGCCGATCGAGCGCGACCGCGGCTGGGATCACGCCGAGGTGACGGCCGGCGGCGTCCCCCTCGACGAGATCGACTACCGCACTATGGCCTCGCGCACGCAGGCCGGCCTCTATCTCGTCGGCGAGATGCTCGACTGCGACGGCCGCATCGGCGGCTTCAACTTCCAGTGGGCATGGGCGACGGGCTTCCTCGCCGGCCGCGCCGCCGTGCGAGCACGAGGCATCTGACTGAGAATGATGACGGTCGCGTATCGGGGCATGCTCACAACCCGAGTGTCTCGCGCAGACTTGCGTCCACGTCCTTCAGATCCTTCGCGCGAAGTCGCCCGAGAGACCTCTCGACCATGGAACGCTTCACCGTTCGCAAGATACCGGTGACGACCGATGGCTTCGGCAATCCGGCGGCCCGCCATTCTCGCACGGCACGATCTCCGGGGAGGAGGCGTTCGACGTTGCTCGTCAGCGCTGCGACGATGACCTCCTGGCGAGCCACCTGGTAGGGGCTCGTCGAGAGCACCAGCACGGGGCGCCGCTTCGCGCCCTGCTCATCCGCGAAAACGAAGCGCACGAGCACGATGCTCCCGCGTTCAAAGGTCGTCGTAGACGGCATCCGCGTCGTTGTCCCACAGCTCCGCCAGAACGGGGTCGTCGGCGGCATGCATTGCGTGCGGCATGTCCTCCGCGAGCTGACGTTCGAGCGCGCGGCGGACGTACTGCTGGAGCGTCACATCTCGCCTGGCCGCCGCCACCTTGGCGCGCCGACGAACGTCGGGCGGCAAGTCGACCGCCAGGCGAGTCCGCTTTGGAACCATCTGAGCCATGGATCCTTTGTACCAATTGGCCGCCGGCGAGTGCAACGTGGAAGCTCGCCGCGATTCCGAGAGGCCCCTGCCCGCGACGCCGCGCCGCCCACGATGTCGTTCGTTTCGCGGACCTCCCTCGCTTTATGCGGGTGAGAAATCGCGGTTGCAGCCTGGGAATGCGTCCCTACGTCACGACTCGTCGGGCTTGAAGACGTCGCATTCCTGGAAGGTCTTGAGGTCCGTCGGCTGCGCGAACCCGAGATGATCGAGCTGAAACATGTCCTCGACGCTTCTCAGCAGCGCATAATGGTTGAAAGGGTGGTTGTTCTTCTTGCCCGACTCGACGAGCGGCGACAGGATGAGCGCGCCCACCTTCCCGCCGCCATCTCCGAAAATGCCCGGATGCTCCGCGAATGGACCAGGCAGCTCGTTGCAGCACCGCGTGGATGCCGCCTTGTTCTTCTTGAGCGCCGCGCCGCTCACCTTTGACGAGACCTCTGCCTCGTCGAACGTTATGATGATCATCCCGTCGTCTTGATACGCAGCCGATTGCTTTATCACCGGTACCCAGGCTCGCAGGAATGTGCTCACCTGATTCAGCTTTCCTTGTCCGCAATCGTTGTGTCCATCGCTACAGAGATTCGGCGATATGAATACGAAGGCGGGCGGCGGCTCCTTCGCGAGGTCACGCGCCAGTCCCGGCTTAGCTGGGTTGGTCGAACCGAGCGGCCTATCGGACTTCTTGCAGCTTCCATCCTTGAGCAGAGAATCGAAGTAGGCGAACGGATTGTGTCGCACGACGTAGGGGCCGGCGCGAGTATCGTCCTTTTCGCCGATCGCGGGATGCCGGCAGCGTTCGGGCATGTCTTCCATATACGCTCGCCATTGCAGCGGGGTACTTCGGCTTTGGAGCTGATTCGCAATCGTCATGACCCGCTCTGGGTACACGCACCCGACGCCGATCGCTTGCCCGTAGTCCGGAGCCTGGCCATCGTCCGACTCACCCTGAGGGAGCAACCCGAAGTGGTCCTTCATCTTGAGAACAATGTGGTTCTTGATCTCGGTCTCGTGTTCCATATCCAAGAACTTTGCGAAGTAGGGGCAGTCGCCCTGCGTCGCGGGATTCGGCGCTTGGCCGCTGATCAGCGCAATGTAGTTATCGAGGCTGTTGTGGCCGATTCCGTAATATTCGCTGAGCAACTCTCCGTCCTTCATCAGCTCTTTGAACTCCAGCGGCGGCTCCGACTTGCCAAACGTCTGGTCGTAGTCTTCGTTCTCGAGCATGATCACGAACACGTGCCGTGGCAGCCGCTTCGGAATCTGCGAGCTGCAGCCGGCCAGCGCTGAAGTCAGCGCGGTCGCGGGCGCGGCGAGCTTGCTCGGCACCGACTCAGCCGCGCTTTCGACCCCACCTGCCCGCTCCGGGCTCGGACCGGCGTGAACGCTGTGCGTGCATCCGCTGCCGAGAAACAACGCTACCATCATCATCGCGAGTCGGTACATGGTCGCCCTCCGCAAGAACTCAGTCGTGAAGGGTGATCTTGTGGTGGTCCGACTCGACCGTCAACGCATGGAGCCGCGGATTTCCCGTATCGAAATGGCGCGCACTCGTGCGGTAGCGATGACTCGACGATAGGGTCGCGGGTCGCTCGCTGCGTGGCCCACCAAAGTTGCGCCAATTCCACCGCCCAGTTCTCCTCTTGCGCGGCGCCTCGCCGGCACGATAGAAGGGCCCTCACATGTTCCCCGCCGGTCTCACCTTCGACGCTTCGAAACGCAGCAGCCGCCTCGCGGTGGTCGTTGTCGTCGTCGTCGGTGTAACCGAGGCCATCGCGCCATAGCGGGGACGCAAGCGTAAAACGCATCCGAAACCCCTGCTGGCGCGAGGCCGGCGGGGGTTTCGTCGTTTTGGAGCCCCGCCGTTCCCCGAGCCGCAGGCACAACGCGGAAGGAGGACGACATGCAGACGAACGGCGCGGGGCTCCTCGTGAAGCTCCTCGAGCGCCAGGGGATCACGACGATCCCCGGCATTCCGGGAGGCGCGAGCCTGCCGCTCTACGATGCGCTCCACGGCAGCGCGATCCATCACGTGCTCGCCCGCCACGAGCAGGGCGCTGGATTCATCGCCCAGGGCATGGCGCGCAGCACCGGCACGGCGGCCGTCTGCCTCGGCACGTCGGGGCCGGGCGCGACGAATCTGCTGACGGCGATCGCCGACGCCAAGCTCGACTCGATCCCGCTCGTCGCGATCACCGGCCAGGTGCCGCGCGCGATGATCGGCACCGACGCGTTCCAGGAGATCGACACCTACGGCCTCACGATTCCGATCACGAAGCACAACTACCTCGTCTCGTCGGCGCGCGAGCTGCTGCGCGTGGTGCCGGAGGCGTTTCGCATCGCTATGTCGGACCGGCCGGGGCCGGTCGTGATCGACGTGCCGAAAGACGTGCAGCTCGAGCCGATCACGCTCGAGGAATGGCCCGAGCCGGGGCGCGCCACCGCGGCGATGCCCTGCCCCACCGCCGACGCCCGACGGGCCGCCGCGCTCCTCGAGGCGGCGCGGCGCCCGGTGCTGCTCGTCGGCGCCGGCGTGCTCGCCGCGGGCGCGTCGGACCTCGTCCGCGAGCTGGCGGAAGCCGGGTCGATTCCGGTCGCGGCGACGCTCCTCGGCCTCGGCGTCATGCCCGCGCATCACCCGCTCTTTCTCGGCATGGTCGGGATGCATGCGGCGCGTGCGACCAATCTCATCCTCGAGGAATGCGACCTCCTCGTCGGCCTCGGCATTCGCTTCGACGACCGCGCGACCGGGAAGGCAGCCGAGTTCTGCCCGGGCGCGCGGATCATTCACGTCGACGTCGACGCGAGCGAGCTCGGCAAGATCAAGACGCCGACGTTGGGAATCCGCGCCGACGTCGGCGAGGCGCTGCGAGCGTTCCTCGGCGACGTGACGCCGCGGCGGCGGCCAACGTGGTCGGCGCGCGTCGCGGCATTGCGCGCGGCGCATCCGCTCGCGATGCCCGGGCTGAATGACACGCGGCGCCCCTACGGCATCGTGCGCGCGGTCGCCGCCCTCGCCGGCGACGACGCGATCGTCACCAGCGACGTCGGCCAGCACCAGATGTGGGTGGCGCAGGCGTTTCCGTTCACGCGGCCGCGGCAGTGGCTCACCTCCGGCGGGCTCGGGACGATGGGCTTCGGCCTTCCGGCTGCGATCGGGGCGGCGCTGGCCTGCCCCGATCGCCGCGTCGTCTGCTTCACGGGTGACGGCAGTCTCTTGATGAACATCCAGGAGCTCGCGACCGCCATCGAGGAGGAGGTGCGGATCACGGTGATCCTCCTCGACAACGCCCACCTCGGCCTCGTCCGCCAGCAGCAGGAGCTTTTCTACGGCGGCCGCTTTCACGGATCGCGCTTCCACGCCGCCCCCGACTTCGCGGCGATCGCGCGCGGCTTCGGCATGGAGGCGTGCGACCTCGAAACGGCCGGCGATCCCGCCGCGGCGCTGGCGCGCGCCTTCGCGAGCGAGGGTCCGTGCCTCGTCCGCGTGCCGATCGCGCCCGCCGAGAACGTCTACCCGATGGTGCGTCCCGGCGCGGCGAATCGCGAGATGATCGACCACAACCTGCCGCACAACGCGGCCACCGAGGAGGAATGCGATGCAGCCGACGCAATGTGACGCAACGAACGAAACCCGTAGCGGCCTCGACGGCGACGAGAACCGCGTCGTGCTCCGTCTCCTCGTCCGCAACCACCCGGGGGTCATGTCACACGTGTGCGGTCTCTTTCACCGCCGGCTCTTCAACGTCGATGGCATCGCCTGCCTGCCCACTGCCGATCCATCGCGCAGCGCCGTTCTGCTGCTCGTACGTGAGGACGCGCGGCTCGAGCAGGTCGTGCGTCAGCTCGCGAAGCTCGTCGACGTCCTCGAGATCCAGCGCGAGGCCGCAGGAGTCGAGGCCTTCACGCCGATCGCCGCCGCGCTCGGGATCGCAGGCGGATCGTAGGATCGTGGGAGACATAATGGCCGAATGAGTCCGACGCGGCGGAGCGTCATCGCCGCGCTCGATTGACGTTCGGCGCGTGCAGATGTCCGGCAGCCTGATCACTTCTTTTCCGACCGGCCTTTATTCTCAAGATAATTCGCAATGACCTGCGCAATGATCTCGTTGCCTTTTTCGTCAGGATGCACAAAATCCAGGAAGTTCTCCGACGTCGATCGTTCCGATATGCCGAGCGGATGCCGGATCAGGGGCACCTCCTGAGATTCTATCGCTTCGATCTGGGCCGAGAGAAAGATGTCGGCGAGTTTGGGAAGGAATTGCCTGGAAAAGCGATTCTTCCATATCGTCTCGCCCGTATCAGAAATCATTTGTTCGCTGAAAGATGGTTCCACAAACAGGACGCTGATGCCTCTTGATTTGCAGAGCCTCGCGATTTGCGCGACATTTCGCTTGTATTCCATCAGGGCATCTAGTGAATAGAAGTCGACCAGTTGGGGGCCTGTCGGTTTGCTGGCCAACCAGCGGCACAGTGGAGAGTACGCAAGCAACATCTGCCACAACTTTGATGGATAGGAGGGGATGAGAGACTGCGGTGTCCAGTCTTCGAGCGAGGAATAGAACAGGTCATTCCACAGAATGCTCACCAGCACGATGTCGGGATGGAATCTCGTCAGAAGGTATTCCGTGTAGAGAAGCACCTGTTTCGAGCTGTAGGACGGTACTCCAGCGTTCACCACCACATTAGAATTGTCGAGTGTGGCCGAGTTCAGGATCGCTTCCAGTCGACTGGGATAAGCCTCATCATCTGTCACGGGCCAGCCGAAAGTTGTAGATTCGCCAAGCGCCAGAATCAGTCGCTTATCAACGAGATCCTTCGGCAACTCTTTTCCACGCAACCCTTGCGAATTGACATGCAGGGCTGGAACGCTGAAATTGGCCCGTAACCGGAAACCTCTGTCACTATCGGCGACGACGAAATCCCTGCTGGTCATCGTCACGAACTGAATCTTGGAGAGCAACGACACCTGCTCGTCCACGGACAGCCAGACAATCGCCTCCAGACACAGCCAGAGCGCGATGGTGATCGAGATATTGACGACCAGCACGACCAGCACCCGGAGCGATTTGCCGATCGGATTTGAGGGTTGTCGCCGAACCCGTCCCGATTGCGGACGTTTTGTCCGCTTCCTCTGACGTTGGGTCAACCGAAATCAGTACTGGCGGTTCACCCAGCTGTCGCCGGCGAACGTCGTCATTTCAGCGGCCGCGGTCCATGTCGCGCCGGAGTCGAGTCGGTAGGAAGCGCTGAGTGTCTGGCTGACAGGCATGTGCTTATCGGACGCTGCATGCGCTCCTAGATAAGAGAGGGCGGCGGGTCAAGACGCAGGGCGGCGCGCCGAGCGGGCATGACGAGATTGATCCGCGGCTTCGGAATCAGCACGGCGAGCTTCTCGAGAACTCGACGACGGTGTGCTGGGCCGTGCGCGGACGATACGCGTGAATCGCCGGGCGCGTCGCAACGCGTGCGTCGTTTCGCATCACGGCCGCACGTGACAGCATCACACTCGCATCGCGCGGTGCGGCGTCACCACCGCGCTCGAGATGCGCTGTACGTTCGTTCCTCCGCAGCTCGTCGGCGCGCGACGCCATGACGTGACCGACCCCGCCCTGGTACGTTTCTCTACGAGGGGAGGACGCGAGGCCATGGCGAAGATCGATCCGTTCGGCAGCCACGCGACGATGACGACGGCCGGCGGCACCGTAGGCTACTACCGCCTGGACGCGCTGGAGCAGCAAGGCCAGGGCAGCCTCGAACGGCTGCCGTACACCGTCCGCATCCTGCTCGAGAACGTGCTGCGCCACCACACACTCGGCCTGGCGGCCGACAAGGACGTGCTCGCGCTCGCGACGTGGGATCCGCAGCATCTCGCATCCGGAGAGATTCCGTTCCTGCCGGCGCGGGTCGTGCTGCAGGACTTCACCGGATCGTAGGCGGATCGTAGATCGTAGGCGACATAATGCCCCTTCTCGGACATCCGCTCTGCTACTCCTGATGCGCGAAGAATCCCACCCGCACCTCGTCCAGATCGTGAACTCCATCTGCAACACGCTTTCGAATCTGGGGATTTGATTGCCGTAAGCATGGGGCGACTGGAATGGCTAGCCGCCTGTTCATGCTACTCGCACTGGTGGTCATGATCGCCGCGGCGTGGGCGGCACTCGTAACGCTCGTCTCGACCCCTCTAACCCTTGGGTGGCACGAGTTCCATAAGGCGATGGTCAGGCGGTGCGTGAGGAACGTCGCCGTCCTCGGGGTCGGCGCAGTCCTCGTGTTCGTGCTGTGGGTTGCTCTCCTGGCGCTTCGTTGCAGCATGTTCGCATCGTAGCTGCGCGGCGGGCGACGCCGATGCGCGTCCAGCTCGCTCGCCTCATACGTGAGAGCGGCGCCGCGGTCAGAAGGTTAGCTTGCCGAAGGCGGCTGGGTTCCCGATCACGTCGCGCTCAATGTGCTGGATGAAGCGTGGCGCGATCGTCAGGCGCTGCTGCCACTCCGCGTTCGATGACGACGAGACCAAAGTCTCGTATGCTGATAATGGGTTATGCATGGATCGAGTCTCGCGGGGGTCGCGGACGTTGGGGTCGAGGAGCGCCATGTCGGCTAGGTGCGCCCGCAGGTCGGGGGGGAGCTGGGACCACAACCCGATCTGATGCGAGAGGTTGATGATCCTGTGGGTCTCAAAGTGCGGGGGTAGGAAACCGTAGTGCGCAACGATCACAGCCTTCACCGCGTACTCGGCCGACATGAACAGGGCGCCCGCGCCGGTGACATCCATCGAGGACATGTCGTTGAACCGGCTTTGGGCAGCACCAAAGCCGCCCCGGCTCTCGTTCAACCATCTCGCCGTTTCTGGTCGCACCGTCGCCGTACCTCCTTTCGATCAGCTTGGGCGTCTCATCGTCGGTTGGGTGACCCGGAGGATACAACGCCCCGCGTCGTCTACACACCCGCCGAGCCCACCTCATGCCTCGAGCGCTGGAGTCGTTGCCGTGAATGCCCTCAGGCCGAACAAACCAAAGGGCAGTATAGAGCCGTCAACTGTAGGGACGTGCCTCTTTCGAAACAGGCGCAATTGTCCGGCATGTTCCGTGATACTCCGGTCAGCCGCCGAGCTCTTCGCGGCGGGCGCGGCGCTCCACGAGGTCGTCGAGCTCATCGAACGAGACGTCGCTCCCACGGATGAACTGCGCGGGCAGCAGGCTGTACGGAAGCGCGGTGGACATCTCGCCCGGGTGTCGGCGCCCGTGCGCGCGCGGCGGTGTCGAGGGAATCTGCCAATAGTACGGTGGCGGTACCTCGCCATCATAGGCGCGCCTCAGTTCGCGCGCGAGATCGCGCGCGGCATGAGTGCCGAGGTTGGACGTCATAGTCACTATCCTCCGTAGATCATTCGACGGTGCAACGCGTCGGCGTCGCGGCTTCCGTGGTCGCGATGCGGCCTACGCGCGCACCACGACCGCTCTGACGTGTCGGCAGCTTCGCCGCCGACGCTCCGCGCGCCCGCCATCGCAGCAACCCGCGCGCGAGGTACGTCGGTTCTAGCCGGAGTGCTTCGCATACGCCTACGAACGAAAACGCTTCGTCACCGCCGCCAGTGCGGCGAATCCACCGCTCCGCGTCTGCCGCGCCCTTCGAGCCGTGCCGCGAGAGCTGCAGCGCTGCGTCGAGGAGTACGGCCGCGATGAGGCGGCATTCCGGTGATCTCGGCGTCTGGCCGGCCATCGTATCGAACAATTGCGACGGCA
>WNFR01003445.1_pt1 | contig 16370 bp, 10 predicted proteins | sample 5400221 | NCBI WGS metagenome assembly WNFR01 (sample SAMN13153357, study PRJNA577476) | soil metagenome | isolation source: 40 cm soil under Madrone tree | place: USA:California | collected 2016-06-14 | reverse complement strand
CGTGTCCCGATCATAGGGCTTTTGAAGGTAATCAAAAACACCGCGGCGCAAAGCGTCCTTTGCAGATTCGATCGACCCGTGTGCGGTCAATAAGATGACGATAATCGAGGAATCCTGACCGAGGAGATGCTGAAGTAGTTCAATACCGTCCATCCCCGTCATCTTCAGATCCGTCAGCGCCAGATCAAATCGTTTCTCTCTGGCAATCTTTAACGCAGCTTCGCCAGACGCGGCTGTGGTTACATCGTACCCCTCGCCGGAGAGAATCATTTCCAGGATTTCGCGTTGTGATTTTTCGTCGTCAACTACAAGGATGCTTTTTCTTGCCATATCTCATGCACGATAAGTCAGGACCCGTTTTCAGATAGCGCACTAGGATTCGATGCCGCAAAAGACGGACGCTGTGCTTGTTCGTTTTCCTTTCGATTTGAAGGTAATGTGATCGTAAATGTTGTTCCATCGCCGGGCGTAGATATCACCGATATTGCTCCACCATGATCGTCTACCACTTTCTTTACAATTGCCAACCCGAGCCCGGTTCCTGTTTCCTTGGTAGAAAAGTACGGCTCAAAAACTTTGGGCAAATCGTCGGGATTGATTCCCCTGCCGGTGTCGGAGACGTCGATTTGAACAGAATGTGTTTTCGACAATGATGATATCGTGATTGTCAGTTTGCCTCCACCCTCGTCAATGGCATGCAGACTGTTAATGATTAAATTCGTAAAAACCGAGCGAAGGGCCTTTGCGTCAGCCATGATTACTGGCGAAGCACCATTTTGCACAATTTCGGTTTTCACTCCGTGCTCTACGGCGTCAACTTCCACCATTCTCAATGCATCTTCAATCTGGCATTTGACGTCGGTGGGCGACAATTCCAGTTTGGCGGGCCGTGTGTAACTCAAGAACTCGGAAATCCGAGTATTTATTCGTGCAACCTCGGCTTTCAGTTGGAGAGCGAGTCGTTCAAAGGTTGCGCGTTTTTCCGGATCTTCAGGTGCAAATGCGTTCCGCAGGTGATCCAAAGTGAGATTGATATAATTCAGTGGGTTTCGAATTTCATGGGCAATTGCAGAGGCAAGTCGGCCGACAACGGCTGATTGCTCCGCCTGATGAAGCTGGACCTCGAGCTCTCGCGTTCGGCCAAGACCCGCAATCATCTCATTGAACACTTCCGCGAGTTCACCCATCTCGTCGCGACGCGTCGCCGAAGGGACACGAAAATTGAAGTCACCTTTCGCAACGCGGCGGGCGGCGCCGGAAAGTTCACGGATTGGCCGCGTAAACTGCCAAACAAGGACAGTCGTGACCAGGGTTGCTCCCAACAGGACCGCCATCATGTAAAGTAAGGGCCGTGCAACATCAATGTTCCAAATACCGGATGGCTGGTTTGGCGAACCCAAAACGACAATTACGTACCACCTTCCATGATTGGTATCAACGGGGAACGGGAATGTTCGGGGTGCACTGGCACGCATCTGGTTCACGGGCGCCGGAGTTTGCTGAATTTGTGAGAGCAGATCGTCCATATATTCGCCTGAAGTTATCAATTGGGGCAAAGGGACATCTTTTAGCTGGGTATAGACCGTCTGGTCATCCTGGCTGACGGGCTGAAATTCCGGGAGCAGGCTGTCATAAACGCGCCATTGTTCGTCGATAACAAGAATATTTCTTACACGGCGAGCCGTGGCCGAGAGAATCGGGTAGTTTCCGTGTTCCAACAACTCAGAAAGCCGGTCTGTCGAGGTAATTCCGCGGACACCGAGCTCCACCCCGGCCGCAAGGGCCTGTTCCTGTTCGGCGACGACGCGGGCATTATGATTGTCCGAGCTGAGGTTTAGGAAATACTGCACACTAAGGGTGGTAATTAAAAGTGCAGCGAGGACAAGCATCAGCCTGACCCGAAAGCTATAGAAAAATTGAATTGCACGCATTTGGTTTAGGTAAAAGCCGGCCCCAGGTTAGTCTTTTCATCGAATATTATCCGATTGAGCTGGATAACTACTTGCTTTATATGGCTAAACATGTAGTTTGAGTTGCTTTTCTATTGCTCAATGATGGACGCGATGGTATATTTGCGCCGGTCTCGAATCAACTTCCCAACGAGAGACCAAACGCCCCTCACGGTTTAAACGTTTGTGTAAGACCGAAGCATAGAGCTCGGTTTTATTTTTTCGAATCTTGAAAATTCACTTAGCTGCCTTGGTCCGGCGCAACCTTGCGTACCGGGATAGACGCCTGTAATTGAGGACACGGCGGGAGTTGTAGCTTTTCACCGGAAAGCCACACGAGTCGCTAAACTTCAAAGATTTTTAACGAAGCGAGGACTTGTTCGATGATCCATTTGTTTGCACCCTTTAAACTTTCGCGCTTTGCGCTCCTGTTATTTATTTCTGCCGCCCTTCTATCTCCGATATCTGCCTTTCCCTTTTCAAGGCATGCCGCTGCGAAAAAGTCGGAAAAAAAGAATATTAGGAATGCTCGGGGGGCGCGCGCAGAGCGGAAAAGTTCAAAAGAGGTCGCAAGGAACTCCAGGGCCGTTAAAGATGACGCAAGGAATTCCAGGGGCATTAAAGGGCAAAGGGGGCGGGCGCTTTCGCGTCGAGAACGTGCGGCTGAACTAGCGCGGATTCGTCGCGAAGAAGCGGCGCGACGTGCGGAAATCGCACGCGAACAGGCGATCGCGCGGCAGCGTGCCGCCGATCAGGCATTGCGTGACGAAAGTGCTGCGAATATTTTGAAGGACGATCCGACTGGTGAAGATGCCGAGGTTCGTAAGATTGCAATCGAAGCGCTGGGGAATCACGCCGGTTCGGTTGTTGTGATGGAGCCGAAAACGGGACGAGTTCTTGCTGTCATTAATCAGGACTGGGCTTTAAGGAAAGGTTATAAGCCCTGTTCGACAATCAAATTGGTGACGGGCCTTGCAGGTTTAAGCGAAAAGATCATCGACCCGAACCAGACGCTGAATGTTACAGCGGCAAACTACGCGCTCGATCTTTCCGATTCACTTGCTTATTCAAATAACGGTTATTTTCAGCATGTTGGTGGCGATGTCGGATTTGATAAATTAATAACGTATGCGCGGCAGCTGGGACTTGGAGACAAAACGGGGATTAATCACACCAACGAATTTTCCGGCAGGGTGCCAGCCTTTAAATCGGGTTATGCAGTAAATCATATGTCCTCGCATGGTGACGATTTTGAAGTCACTCCCATCCAGCTCGGTGTATTGGTTTCAGCGATAGCAAACGGCGGAAAACTTCTGGTGCCTCATCTTCCCCGAACTCCCGAAGAAAACGTTAAATTCAAACCTGAGGTGAAGCGCGACCTTTCGATTCCGAACGAAACTCTAGCGCGAATGGTTCCGGGGATGATTGGCGCGGTGAACTATGGCACTGCGAGGCTGGCTTACGATCCGACAGAAACAATTGCCGGAAAGACCGGAACATGTATTGGCCAGGGAAGCTGGCTCGGGCTGTTTACTTCGTTTGCTCCGGTTCACGACCCCCAACTCGCAGTTGTGGTGGTTACGCGTGGTTCCGGCGAACGAGGCAAAGTTGCCGCAGGCATAGCAGGACATATTTACCGAGGATTGGATCCACGCTACGGTCGCACGTTCACTCCGCAACTAGCCAATACTGTTCCAGATCCAAAAGCGGATTTGAAAGCAGTTGGCAGCGATGAGGACGAAGAAGGTGATTCCCAGGGCACTGATGTGGCGGGTGACGGTTCCAGGAGGAATGGAACGGTAAAATCCGTTATCATGCCGGTTGGCCCGAAAGGTTTAAAAGCTTCCAAAATACCAGTCTCAAAAACGCCTGTTCTGAAGGAATCGGCGCCAGATGATATTAGAATTATCAATGAAACGAACGGCAATCCACCTGTGCAAAATGAACAGCCGATCATTCAGCGTCCACGAACAGTTGGTGCCAAACCGTAAAAACTTCGTGATATTGCCGGAATAGAAATGCGCTCAATCAGCATTAAATTGCTGTGTTGAGCGCTTTTCTTGGGTAGAGTTTTGGGCTTAAGTCGGGACTCAATCCGCCTGCAGTGAAAACCACCCTTGACACGGGCGAAAGGTTGCAGGATTATTGCGAGTCCTATTCTATACGCTGATTAAGTAAAACGTTTCTGTCCATACGGATGTCAGGGTTCGTTCCAGTTGGCGGCAACTGAAAGTTTGACGGCCTGCATCTCAATTGTACGAGTTTTTGGAACTTAAAGTTCGAAATTCGGAGTTGGGATTCAGTCGATAATTTAGAAATTCGCTTGGAAGGAAGACGATAGATGAAAAATTTAACCAGGTTTGTGATATTTGGCATTCTCGCTGCGGTCGTAGCGCTGCCATTGTCTGCTCGGAATTCTCCGCCTTTCGGCGCAAGCTCGGGACAAGCCGCGCAGCAACCAGACGATGCCGAGAAAAATAAACTCTACGAGCAGTTCACAGCTGCATACGCGAAATACAAGGCGTCGAGCGATGCGAAGTCGCCAACGGCAAACGATGACTACAAAGCTGCATATGATGTCGCGAAACAATATGTAGAAAAGTACGGTTCATCGAATGACGACTATTCGAAGTACTTCAGGGACAAATTCATCCCGAGGTACGAGACCTATCAAAAGTCACTTCGTAAGTCTCAGATCGACCAGTTCATCAATGATAAGAAGTACCCTGAAGCCTTTGCACTAGGCAAGCAGATTTTGGCCGACGAGCCGGATGATGAACTGACGATGTTCAAGTTGACCAAGGCTGCGATCATTGCGACCACGGCGGGCAACGAGGCGTCCAACGCTGAGGCGACCGCTTACGCTAAGAAAGCGATTGATTTGATCAATAACGGGAAGTTCCAGCCGGAATCCCCGAATCAAACCAAGGATGTTGCGCTAGCGATTCTGAATTACGGTCTGGGACTCTTCACGATGAAAAGCTCACCCACGGAGTCAGCAGCGTATTTATTTAAGGCTGTTCAGTACGATAGCGGATTGAAGAAGGAAGCTCCGACTTATGGCTTATTGGCTTCGGCTTACGAAACAGAGTATTTGAACGTTGCAACGGAATACAAGACTAAGTTTCCTGATGCCACGACACAGGCGACGCCGGAAGGCAAGGCTGCTACTGAGAAAGTGAACGCTGTTACCGATCGATTGATCGATGCCTATGCACGTGCGGTTGCGTATGCGGGTACAGAAGCGAAGTATGCAACGCCGAAACAAAAATGGCTCGATCGATTGACGGAACTTTATAAGTATCGTCACGATGGATCAGACGCCGGTCTTAAGGAACTGATTGCAGGTGTTACTTCCAAGCCCCTGCCGACTTTGGGCAACATGCCGCCTGCAAGTTCGACTTCGTCAACAGCGCAGCCCGCGGGCGCCGGCAATTAAACCGGTATCGGTTTGGGGTGATGTTTACCAGCGGGATTGTTAAAGATTAAGGTCTTGTCTTTCAGCGAATCGATGCCGGGCGCATAGTTAGTTTAAACTATGCGCCCGGCATTTTGTGACAGGACAACTCAATTAATAGACAACCGAAATGACTAAAAACGACGGCACCGGACTTGAGAAAGTTCTTTCTTATAAGTTTAAGGATACCCGGATGTTGGATCGTGCCCTGACCCATCGTTCCTGGGCACATGAACAGGTATCTCCCGGCCAGGAAGGAGAAGCGCGCCGCCTTCACAACGAAGCGTTTGAGTTTGTCGGTGATTCAGTTCTGGGGTTAATCGTGGCCGATGTCCTGTTTCGAAAATTTCCCCATTCCACAGAGGGTGAGCTTTCAAGAATGAAACACCAGATTGTCAGTGCGCCGACCCTCACCAGAGCGGCTGAAAGGCTTTCGATCGGCAATTATCTTCACGTTGGCCGAGGTGAGGAAAAGACCGGAGGACGTAAAAAGTCGGCATTGCTTGCCGACGCGTTTGAGGCAGTACTTGGAGCGATTTACTTTGACGGCGGGTTTGATGCGGCGCGCGAATTTGTTCATTTTGCATTGGCAGATGAACTGGAGCGATCCAACCCTGAATCAGCCGCTGCCGCAGATTATAAGACTTTGCTCCAGGAAATTCTCCAGGGGGCTCGTCTGCCTGCTCCACGCTATGAGGTCATCGAAACAGAAGGGCCTCCACACAAACGAACCTTTCATGTCCAGGTTACATGGGGAGGAGAAGCTGTACGGGCAGCGGGCCGAACGATTAAAGCCGCGGAAACTTCCGCGGCGAAAATGGCGTTAAAGAAGATTAAGAGTGACGTTGATTTATCCTCGAGTAGCTGAGACTGGTTGGTAGGAATATAACGCTGGCCTGGAGCGGAAAAGAAGGAGGACGGTCCGAAGTGGAGCAAAACCATGTAGATCTATGCTTCAGCTTTCTCCGTCCTTGTTGCCCGTATTCGCTGCAGTTTGATAGGCGGGCTCGGTTCGTGTTGGTAACTGATGAACTCGGCGCGGTTTAGGGAATATGCCTGATTTTGCGGAAGCCGCCGACTCGGTGGATCCTGCCGAAATATTCGAAATCGCTCACCCTGCCGAGGATGGACGACTTGTCGTCGCATGCCTCGAACCCGAAGTGGAGTCATATGTTCCAGAATCGATCGTGATTCCACATAAATCTACGATTCGCGAAGTTTTTGAGTTCGTTATTATTACCATCATCGTCGCATTATTTGGGATGACATTTTTAGTACAGGGAATGAAGGTTCCGACCGGTTCAATGCAAAACACTATTGAAATCGGCGACCATCTTCTTGTCGACAAGTTCGTGCCGTCAAATTCTTCGTTTTTTCCGTTGATTCCGCAAAGGAAAATTAACCGTGGGGACATCATTGTTTTTAAATACCCCGGCAATATTTATGACGCCCAACTCGACGAGGATCGGGGAATCACGCCTTACTCGTTGAACTATGTTAAGCGCGTGGTTGGCGTCCCCGGAGATGTGATTGAGATATCCGGCAGAGAGGTCAACGTAAACGGACATCCAGCAAATGAAGAAATAGTAATCGCGGATGAGCCGTGCGTTTCTGCGCCGGATTCCGACCCCTGTCACAAGGGACCTTTAAAGAGGTTAGTGGAAGGCGGGCGGCCAAGAGCGGGAGCATACGGTGTGTTTTACGAACCGGGACCGGAAGAATCGAGTGAATCCTATCCGATCTTTCAGAACGAAGGTGATGGAAAGAAAATAACGGTGCCAGAAGGCTCGTATTTTGTTATGGGCGATAATCGCGACAACAGTGAGGACAGCCGTTATTGGGGTTTCGTTCGCGGGGACTTAATTGTAGGTCGTGCTATGCTGGTTTACTGGTCGTACGACGAGAGTACAATATCGTCAGGTAACCCCCTCGTGGATTTATTTGTAAACACCCGGTGGCGACGCATCGGCACGATGGTGAAGTGAGTTTTTAGAGTTTCGAGATCGTGTTTTGTTGAACCTCCACCTAGAGCATTCTCGTTTCGTGCATATGCAAAAAACCGATTTTCTAAAAATTACTTCTGAGGTGGAGTCTGCCCTGGTTGAAGGCCGACCGGTAGTCGCCCTGGAATCCACTGTCATCGCGCATGGTCTGCCGCGTCCGATCAACCTGGAGACTGCCCGAAACGTCGAATCGATTGTCCGAGAAGCAGGTGCAATTCCTGCGACGATCGCTGTGCTGGATGGCTGGCTTCGAGTGGGCTTGAAGCCTGAAGAATTGGAATTCATCGGGACCAGTCCCAATATAAAAAAGCTCAGCACGCGCGATCTTCCAATTGCATTGGCTGAACGCTGGAATGGCGCTACCACGGTCGCAACAACGTCGTGGATTGCCGATATGGTGGGCATCAGGGTTTTTGCAACGGGTGGTATCGGCGGCGTGCATCGGGGGGAACTGCCGGACGTATCGGCAGATTTGCCGCAGTTGGCTCGAACCACGATGGTAGTTGTCTGTTCTGGTGCCAAGATCGTGCTTGATCTGGATGCTACCCGGGAATGGCTGGAAACAAATGGAATAACAGTGGTGGGATATGGCTGTGATTCAATGCCGGCTTTCTATTCTCGAGAGAGTCATTTGCCGGTGGACGTCCACGTTGACTCTCCGGGGCAAGCTGCGTTAATCGCGTCCGCGCGTTGGGCGATCGGCCTTAAGGGGGCTACGCTTGTCACGGTACCGGTCCCGTTGGACGCTGAGGTCCCGAACGAAATTTTGACGGCGGTGCTGGATGAAACGTTAAGGGAAGCCGCGGAGCAAAAGATCATGGGACGCGAGCTAACGCCTTTCCTTCTTTCTCGAATGTCCGAGCACAGCGGTGGCGCAACTCTGAAGGCAAATATTGCGTTGCTCGAGAACAACGCATGGGTTGCGGCGAAGATCGCAGTCGCGATTGCGGATCATGCGGCCGCCTTTCATGGATCGGCGCGAATTTTAGTCGAGGAAAAATAGAATGGCGGATCCTAAAGTATCACCATTTGGTTCGTGGAAATCACCGATTACATCCGATTTGATCGTTCAGGGATCGATCGGGTTAGGTGGAGCTGCGATTGTGGACGGCGAGGTCTTCTGGGGAGAAATGCGGCCCGCTGAAGGTGGTCGAACCGTCATCGTTCGCCGTCTCGTTAATGGCGACGTGGTGGACCTGATCCCAATGCCGTTCAACGCCCGCACGCGGGTGCATGAGTACGGCGGAGGGGAATCGATTATTCACCAAGGCACCCTCTACTTCTCAAACTTCACAGACCAACGGATATATCGCGTCACATTTGGAGATGAGCATTCCAGCATTTCAGAGCCGGAGCCGTTGACGCCCGAAATTGCGGTGCGGTTTGCCGACAGTACATTTGATGTGCAGCGCAATCGATTAATTGCAGTGCGCGAGGATCATCGCGCAGGGGCCCACGAACCCTCGAACGAAATCGTCGGAATCGATGTCGACCAGGGTGGCGAAGGTGAAGTACTTGTTTCAGGAAGTGATTTTTATTCCTCACCAAAATTAAGTCCCGATGGAAAGAAAATCGCGTGGCTGAGCTGGAGCCATCCGAACATGCCATGGGACGGAACTGAATTGTGGTTGGCTGATATAGGGCCGGATGGAAAGTTTGAAAATCCAGCCTTGATAGCGGGTGGAAAGGACGAGTCGATTTATCAACCGGAGTGGTCGCCTTCCGGAGTTCTCCACTTCGTCTCAGATCGGACCGGATGGTGGAATCTATATCGGTGGACCGGCTCGGGAGCATTGCCACTTTGCCCGGTTGAAGCAGAGTTTGGCGTACCCCAGTGGGTATTTGGCACGTCAACCTATTCCTTTGTTTCAGCGGACCAGATTCTCTGTTCAGTGATTGAACGAGGGACATGCCGACTGGCATTACTTGACGCTCAAACCGGGCGACTTGAAACGATCGAGACGCCCTTTACTGATATTTCGTCGCTACACGTCGAGTCGGGAGCAGCGGTTTTTCGCGGCGGTTCGCCGACGACCCCCGCTTGCATCGTCAAACTGAACTTGAGCGACAAACAGTTTGAAATTATCCGGCGCTCGAATGACCTTCAGCTTGATACCGGGTATTTTTCCATTCCTGAGGCGATCGAATATCCGACAGAGAATGGGAAGACTTCCCACGGGTTCTTCTATAGGCCGCAGAACAAGGATTTTGTCGGACCAGAGGCCGAAAAGCCACCTCTGCTCGTAAAAATACACGGCGGACCCACGGCTGCTACAAACACCACACTTGCACTCGGGATTCAATTTTGGACGAGCCGCGGATTTGCAGTCCTGGATGTTAATTATGGTGGCAGCACAGGCTACGGTACTGAATACCGCCGGCGACTTAACGGCGAATGGGGAATTGTGGACGTAGACGATTGTGCAAATGGGGCGAAGTTTCTGGCTGCGCAGGGTCTGGTAGATGTTAACCGGCTGGCGATAACGGGTGGAAGCGCGGGTGGCTATACAGTTCTGGCGGCATTAACGTTTCGCGCGGTTTTCAAAGCCGGCGCAAGTCATTACGGTGTCAGCGATACCGAGGCGTTGGTTCACGATACTCACAAGTTTGAATCACGGTATCTGGACGGCCTGATTGGACCGTATCCGGCTCGTAAGGACTTGTACGAGGCGCGTTCGCCTATAAAGCACACCGACAGGCTGCAATGTCCAGTAATCTTCTTTCAGGGCCTCGAAGACAAGATCGTGCCGCCGAACCAGGCAGAGATGATGGTGGATGCGTTGCGGAATAAGGGACTGCCGGTGGCCTATGTTCCCTTTGAAGGCGAACAACACGGATTCAGACGTGCCGAAAATATTAAGCGAGCGCTGGATGGAGAGATATATTTCTATTCGAGAATTTTTGGATACGAGCTGGCCGATCGTGTTGAGCCGGTTATGATCGATAATTTGTGAGCCTGTTCCTGTTGGGCGTTTCGTGTTAGCTCGTGAATGCTAGTAACATCGCGATTCAATCTGAGCCTGATTGGTCCAAGTCCCGTTCTTCTTGTTATACTCGAGGCCCCGGACATCAAGTGTGAAATATCCAGGATGTTCGAGCAATTCTGAGCATTGCCATCGGAGCACCGATAGTTTTCCTTCCTTTATCAAATCTTTAGGAGATTCGTCGATGAAATGGCTTAAGCCTATACGTCGTTCCGTTTTCGTGTCGAGCGCTATTCTCGTTGCACTTCTTTTTGTTGGACCGCAATGTCTGTTCGGTCAGGAGAAAGACAAGCCCGCGAGCGTCAGCAGCACCGACTATCCATGGTTCAAGGGGCTGCAGTGGAGATCAATAGGACCGTATCGAGGCGGTCGTTCTGTCGCAGTGGCGGGAGTTCCATCCCAGCCAATGGTCTATTACTTTGGCGCGACGGGTGGCGGCGTTTGGAAAACCACTGATGGAGGTGTGAACTGGCTACCGGTGTCGGACGGCCAGCCGTTTGGTACAGGCACTGTCGGTGCAATTGCCGTTAGCGAAGCGGACCCAAACATAGTCTACGTTGGAATGGGCGAGTCTCCCGTTCGTGGAAATGTTTCACATGGGGACGGGGTCTACAAATCAACTGACGCTGGCAAGACGTGGAAACATGTGGGTCTGGAAGACACGCGACAGATTTCGAAGATTAGAATCGATCCGCGTAACCCAGATCTGGTTTATGTTGCCGCGCTCGGGCATATATTTGGACCAAACGATCAACGCGGCGTGTTCAGATCAAAGGATGGCGGTAAATCCTGGGAGCGGATTCTGTTTCGTAACGAAAAGGCAGGTGCTATTGATCTGGTTCTGGATCCCACTAATGCCAGCGTACTTTACGCTGCCTTTTGGGAAGTGATCCGAAGGCCATGGACATTTGAAAGTGGTGGAGCCGGAAGTGGCATATTTCAGTCCACAGACAAGGGTGACACATGGACTGAGATAACGAGGAACGAGGGTTTGCCAAAGGGCGTTATCGGGAAGATTGGACTGGCGGTTTCGCCTGCAAGTCCAGACCGCATTTGGGCCCTGGTCGAGGCTGAGGATGGCGGCGTTTTCCGTTCTGACGATGGCGGGAAAAAATGGAGCAAGGTAAACGACGAACGAAAACTGCGACAGCGAGCATGGTATTACTCCAACATTTACGCGGACCCGCTGAATGCAGAAAAGGTCTATGTGCTCAACACTGGATTTTACCGGTCGAACGATGGCGGAAAATCTTTCAATCCGATTGGCGTGCCCCATGGCGATAACCACGATCTTTGGATTGCGCCCAATGATCCACAAAGGATGATTGAATCAAATGACGGCGGCGCCAATGTTTCCTTAAATGGCGGGAAAACCTGGACCGAACAGGATCAGGCGACCGCGCAGTTTTATCGTGTCGCCGTGGACAATGATTTTCCTTATCATATTTATGGAGCGCAGCAAGATAATTCAACCGTTCGTATCGCCAGCAGGACCAATGATGCCGGCATAGGTCGGTCAGACTGGTACGACGTTGGCGGCGGCGAGAGTGGCTGGATAGCGCCATACCCTAAAGATAGCGAGATCGTCTTTGCAGGCTCGTATGGCGGCCTGATAACGCGTTACGATAACCACACCAAACAGCTTCGCGATGTCTCGCCGTGGCCTGATAATCCAATGGGTTATGGCGCCGGCGATTTGAAATATCGCTTTCAATGGAATTTCCCAATTCTATTTTCTCCGCACGACCCTGACACGCTTTATACCGGCGGTAACGTGCTGTTTAAGTCAACTAATCAGGGACAAAGCTGGGAGGTCATAAGCCCTGATCTAACTCGCAACGACAAATCAAAACAGGGGCCTGCGGGTGGACCCATTACAAAAGACAATACAAGCGTCGAATACTACGACACGATTTTTACAGTTATTGAATCGCCGGTAAAACGCGGCGTTATCTGGACAGGCTCGGATGACGGACTCGTTTATCTGACCCGCGACGGCGGCAAGACCTGGAATAATGTGACGCCAAAGGGAATGCCGGATTGGATTCAGATCAATTCGATTGATGCGTCCTCGTTCGAAGAGGGCACAGCCTATGTGGCGGCGACGATGTATAAATCGGACGACTTCAAACCATACCTGTACAGGACTTCTGATTTCGGTAAGACCTGGATAAAGATTACTAAAGGTATTCCTGAAACCACCTTCACGCGCGTAATTCGTGAAGATCCGGCGAAGCGTGGGTTGCTATATGCCGGCACAGAAACAGGGATGTACATCTCGTTCGACGACGGGGCCAACTGGCAATCCCTGCAACTGAATCTTCCTGTGGTTCCAATTTCCGATCTGGTGATTCAGAAGCGCGAACGAAATCTGGTCGCCGCAACACAGGGACGTGCCTTTTGGATCCTTGATGATCTTGCGGTGTTGCATCAGCTGGCTGATGCAATAAAGGCCAAAGATACTTACCTGTTCAAGCCCGCAACTACGTATCGCACGCAGGGGGGCGGATTCCGGTTGCCTGCGACGGCGACGGTTGGGGCAAACCCGGCAAATGGAACGGTGATTTACTATTATCTAAAAGACAAACCGACTTCACAGATTTCATTAGAGCTGGTCGACTCGAGCGGTAAGTCAATTAAGAAATTTACAAGCCGCGCACCTGAAAAACAGATTAATGCAAACCCAGGTGGCACAGCTCCGGCAGAACAACAACAAGCTTCGACCGGAGAGGAAGATGAGGAAGGACCCCGGCGTGGCGGTGGAGCAACTCGAATCCCGGCGGAACAGGGAATGAATCGCTTTGTCTGGGATTTGCGATATCCGGACGCGACTGGTTTTCCGGGAATGATCCTGTGGGGAGGAGGACTGAGGGGCCCGCTGGTTACCCCGGGCACTTACCAGATGAAGCTGACTGTGGACGGAAAGACACAGACACAGTCATTCGAAGTACTAAAGGATCCACGCATATCGACGACGGCGGATGAGTTTTCCAAACAGCTCGCATTGTTGTTGAAGATCAGGGACAAGCTCTCTGAAACAAATCGCGCAATACTTGAAATCCGTGATGTGCGTGGTCAGATTGACGCACTTACAAAACGCGTGCGCGAACAGCAAAATATGATGCCCGTTACCGACGCAGGTAAAGCTTTGAACGGCAAGCTCAGGACAATTGAAGAGACCCTTTATCAGACAAAGAACCGAAGCAGCCAGGATCCGTTAAACTTTCCGATTCGGTTGAATAACAAGCTGGCTGCCTTAGGCAGCGTGGTTGACTCAGCCGACGCCGAGCCCACATCGCAGTCGTATGTGATATACGAAGATCTGGTTACACGGATAGATGTGGAGCTGCAGAACCTGAGGCAAATTCTGGATAAGGATCTCGCTGCATTTAATAGAATGGTGAAAGAACAGAACGTGCCGGCTGTTACTCTGAAACCGGATGCAGATGCTGATGCGCGCTAACGCAGTTAAAAGAGTTTCAGACCGCCAACTGCATAAATAGAAACAAATTCAATGGATGTCCCGGCTCGTTAGGCGCAGATTGCCGGCGCAAGGCCGTCGTGTGCTGAAACGATGTACTGCTCGAGGTTCGTTTCGGAATCAAAAACTTTGCATTACTGATCCCCTGGGAGACAATTTCTATGCATAACTGTCTGTTTGCAATGATGCTTGGTGCCTTGCTTTATTGCAGTTCCACCCCTAGTTTTTCACAAGAGTCAGCGCCCACAAAACAGGCACTGTCGGACCAAACTGTTTCTGAACTGCAGCGTATTCAACAGGCAGCACTCGCCAGCGATTATGCGTATCGCCAATTGGCCCACTTGACCGACAGCATTGGTCCTCGGCTGACAGGATCGCCGCAGGCTGCTAAGGCAGTCGAATATGTCGCTGCCGAGATGCGGAAACTTGGAGCGGAGGTGCAACTTGAGAAACTGACTGTTCCACACTGGGTCAGAGGCGAAGAGACGGCTGCCCTCGTTGAGTTTCCAGGGATGGCTTCCAACACAACTCAAAAGCTGATACTGACTGCGCTTGGTGGAAGCGTTGCAACCCCGGCAGAAGGAATTACCGCCGACGTCATCGTGGCAAAGACGTTCGACGAACTGGTCGCGCTTGGCCACGATAAAGTTGAAGGCAAGATCGTGTTATTTACAGAGCACTTTGACCAGCGCATGGCTGCCCAGGGTTTCGGCGGCGAAGCATACAGGGAATCAGTAATCTATCGTGCGATTGGCGCCAATGTTGCCGCACGCCTTGGGGCAATCGCGTGTGTAATCCGTTCAGTCGGTGGCGCTCAATACAGAGTTCCACATACCGGTTCACTCAGGTATCAGGATGATGTGAAGAAGATACCTGCCGCGGCATTGACAGCAGAAGATGCTGACATGATCGAAAGGCTTGCGCCACAGGGTCGTGTCAGGATGCATCTCACACTAACGCCAAAAACCCTGCCGGACGCGACCAGTTACAATGTCATCGCCGATCTGAAAGGCACCGAGCATCCGGAAGATATCGTTGTGGTTTCAGGACACCTCGATTCATGGGATTTGGGAACCGGCGCCATCGACGACGGAGCAGGAGTTGTCGCCGCGATGCAAACACTTCAAGTTTTAAAGCAACTGGGCTTTCGTCCAAAACGAACGATTCGCATGATTGCCTGGATGAACGAAGAGAATGGAGTTGTAGGCGGCCGGACCTATGCTTCCAACCATGCAGCGGAGGTAATGAACCACGTTGCCATGATTGAAAGCGATAGGGGTGCCGATCATCCAATGGGGTTCGAGATCAAGGGAAGCCCCGAGATATTGCCACTGTTGACGCAGGTTTCAAGTGTGCTTAGAAGTCAGGGAGCGGGCTTGCTGAAAATTGTCGATGATTCGGAAACTGATGTTTCTCCGATGGCAGAAAAGGGCGTGCCGGCGATTGGCTTATGGCAGGATAACAGGACTTATTTCGATTTTCATCATACACCCGCGGATACACTGGATAAGGTGGATCCAACACTACTCGCCGAAAATTGTTCGGCAATGGCCGTGATGGCCTATGCCCTTTCAAGTCTTGACCAACAGTTGCCGAGACTTGCTGTCGTCGCGCGGCAAGAGGGACATTAGACGCGGATGGACGCGGATAAAACGCGGATCAAATCCGATTCAATGATTGAATAAGCACGAGAGCTCGTTATCGAATCGTTGTGTAAACCATGGCGGCGGCTCGGGCCTTTCAACGCGAAATGCCGGTTGATGAAGTGACATGATCTGGCTGTATATGATCCTGGTCGTCGGGGCGTTTATCGCCTTCTTTGGCGTTCTCATCGCCATCCTGATTGCGTGGGCTCAGCTAAACGTATGGGAGAGTCGGCCGGTTTTGTACGAGTGCTCTACCCCTGCTGAAATTGAACGCTACGTCAGAAGCTGGGGAAGGCGGCTGGACGAGCGCGGTAGGATCGTCGTGCGACACATTGGCTCAGGCGTAGAGGTAGAATTCAGAAAGCACCGCTATCGCAGCCGACCGGACGCTCTTCTTTTCCGTTACCGGAACCTTGACGCTGGGAGAAAGTACTTCACAGATGTGCAACATTCTTTCGAGTCAGCCGGCGTTTTATACGATATGGAACTGACACCAAAACAGCGTCGCCCTCGCGCATTGACAGTATCCCTGGACCCACTTGAAGTATTTGCTCCTACGATTGCGGTGCGCCTGGTCGAACTCGCACTTCGATTCAAGGAAGATGGATCTTCGGGCGGCTTTCAGATGTTTTGCCAAGGTCCCATGCAATCGAAGCCTGAGGATGCGACTTTGGAGCTGATTCCGTGGCGGAAAGATCAGCACGTTGGCTATCGTCTAGCTAAATGGGTCGGCGAGTTCCTCCGCGGGCGGCGCTAAATTAGTGGATTTCGCCCTTGAAGAAATATTGAGCAGAATCGGCGGAGTTGGGACAAGAGTGCAAATAAACCTGAAGCCCCTCGTCGTGGATTG
>WNFR01003442.1_pt1 | contig 16371 bp, 24 predicted proteins | sample 5400221 | NCBI WGS metagenome assembly WNFR01 (sample SAMN13153357, study PRJNA577476) | soil metagenome | isolation source: 40 cm soil under Madrone tree | place: USA:California | collected 2016-06-14 | reverse complement strand
CGCGGCGCCAACGCAAAGGGCCGCGCGCATCAGCTTCTCCCGGATCGCGACGCCAGGCGGCAGCCAGATCGCTGCCAGGGCCGCAAAGCCGCAGATGGCGACGGCCACGCCCGCAATGAGGCCGATGGAAAGAAGTCCTTGCTCGAACGTGCGAATGACCTGGGTCAGCGACAAACTGGCGAGCCATTCAAGCCAGCCAGGTCGGCCCGCGATGGTGAAATCGAGCACCCAGGACCCGACGGTAAATGCGAGCGTCACGATCGCGGCGGTGGCGCTGCTCTCGGTGATCGACGCGGCGAACAGGGCCACGGCGCCAATGATGAGACCGTAGAGCAGATGCCCGAAGAACAGCGTCAGCGTCTCGGCAGCAGACAAGTGCCCGCCGACCATCCACCACGCCACGACCGCCGAAAGCACCGGAATTGCGCACAACAGCCACGCGCACAACACGGCAGCGAGCTTGACGCCGACAAGCGTGGCGGTGCGGTATGGCAGCTGGACCAGAAGCCCAAGCCCGCCGGACTGCTTCTCTTCCCCGAGCACCCGGATGGCGACGAACGGAAACAGGAGCGTGACCGCCACATAGAACGACCCGAACGTCGGGACCAGGATTCCATCCAGGGGGGAAAGACTGGTGGCGAGCACCGGCAAGTTGGCGGCCGCGGCACTCGCCTCGCCGTAGAGCGACATCGCTTGAAAAAAGCTGTAGCCGACGAGCGGGCATGCGAAGAGCAACAGCGTCCATAAGGCGCGACCGCTGGTGATTTCCCGCAGCTCCTTCGCGAACAACGGCCGTATGGGAGCATTGCGTGCCCACGATGTCTCAGGTGAGGGCAAGGAAGATGTCCTCCAGAGTCCCGCCGGGACGGTTGGCTCGGCCACGCAACTCTTCGAGCGTACCGACGCCTCGAATGCGGCCGTCCGCCAGCAGGGCGAAACGGTCGCAGACTTGCTCGGCATCCCGCAGTTGATGAATCGACAAGAGCAGCGTGCGGCCGCCCGAGGCCACGCGCCGCAACGTATCCATCATGTCGCGACTTTGTCTGAAGTCGAAGCCGTCGAACGGCTCGTCCATCAGCAGAATCGGGTGCGGCGTCAGAAATCCGAGCGCGATGATGAGGCGGCGATTATAGCCCTTGGAGAGGGCGTGAATGCGCTTCGCCAGGACAGGGCGGAGACCAACGGCTGAAATGATCTCGGACACCTCGTCCGCCGGCCGCCGGTAGATGCCGGCAAAGAGAGTCAACGCCTGTTGCGCGGTTTGATCGGCGTAGGGGCGGACACCGTCGGGCAGATAGAAGATCGCCTCGCGCCGCCGGTGCGCCGGCAGCGGTTGATCGCGGAAGCGAATCTCGCCTGAATCGACCGGGAGCAGACCCGCAATCGCTTCAAGCAATGTGGTCTTGCCAGCGCCGTTCGGCCCGATCAGGCCAAGGATCTCGCCGGCCTGCACCGAGAAGCCAACGTCCTCGAGCGCCAGCTGTTCGCCGTAAAACTTGGTAAGCGAAGCGATCTGCAACAATGCAGTCGACAACATCGCGCGTCCTTACACGTGCTACAGGCGTAGACTTCTGGACGCGATGCTTCGGCTGTCGCCTCGTGGGGAGATCGCACCCCCATGGACCCATTAACCGGACACGTCCGTGGCATGTCAAGATCAAAGCACGGTATCGCAGGCCCAGTGACGTCGTCCTCCCTCCGGCTCGCAAACGGCGATTTGACCTCTTCGGTCCCGGGACTACATTGCGCGCAGGAGTGCGTGGTCAGGCAGCGCGGCCGGTCGCGCCGGGAGGGGCATCGCGGCCGATCGGCGGAACGCGAAGGCGGCGGAAACGCGCAAAAGCCGGAGACAGGGAAAATCATGGCCTACCGGGCGCCGGTCGAGGATATCATCTTCAGCCTCAAGCACGCGGCGGGGCTCGCCAAAGCGCGGGCGGAGGGGCTTTACCAGGATCTCGGCGACGATGACCTCGACATCGTGCTCGGCGAAGCCGGCCGGTTCGCGTCCGAAGTGCTGGCGCCGCTCAACGCTGCGGGCGACCGCTACGGCACGCCGTTCCGCGATGGCGAAGTCACGATGCCGCCGGGCTGGAAGGAAGCCTACCGGGACTGGGCGGCGGCCGGCTGGAACGGCGTCGCCGCGCCGACCGCATGGGGCGGCCAGGGCCTGCCGCGCGCCGTCAACGCCGCCTGCATCGAAATGTGGAACTCGGCCGCCATGGCGTTCGGCCTTGGCCCGGTGCTCACCATGGCGGGGGTGGATTCGCTCGCGGCCTTCGGGCCCGAAGACCTGAAAAAGACCTATCTGCCCAAGCTCGTCTCGGGCGAATGGATGGGCACCATGGAGCTCACCGAGCCGCAGGCGGGCTCCGATGTCGGCGCGCTGCGCACCCGCGCCGAGCGCGCCCAAGATGGCGCCAACGACGGCAGCTATCGCATCACCGGCAGCAAGATATTCATCACCTACGGCGAGCACGACCTCACCGACAACATCATCCATTTCGTGCTCGCCCGCATCGCCGGCGCGCCGGAGGGCACCAGGGGCCTGTCGCTGTTCCTGATCCCGAAATTCCTGGTCGGCCCGGACGGCAGGCTCGGCGCCCGCAACGATCTGCGCGCCGCCCGCATCGAGCACAAGCTCGGGATGCATGCCTCGCCGACCTGCCACATGGTCTACGGCGATCATGGCGGCTGCGTCGGCTATCTGATCGGCGAGGAAAACCGCGGCATGGCGGCCATGTTCACCATGATGAACGAGGCCCGGCTTGCGGTCGGCCTGCAGGGCGTCGCCATCGCGGAAACCGCGACCCAGCAGGCCGTCGCCTACGCGCGGGAGCGCCGTCAGGGCCGCCCCCACCCTACCCTCCCCCGCATGCGGGGGAGGGAAAGGGAGGGGGGGCCGGCGGAGCAGGTCGCCATCATCGCCCACGTGGACGTGCGGCGCATGCTGCTCACCATGCGCTCGCTCACCCGGGCGGCGCGCGCCATCTGCTTTGCGACCGCGGTGGCGCTCGATCGCTCTCACCTCGCCCGCGATGCCGCCGCCCGCAAGGCGGCCGACGAGCGCGCCGCATTGCTCACGCCGGTCGCCAAGGCCTTCTCCACCGATATCGGCGCCGAGGTCGCCTCGCTGGGCATCCAGGTTCACGGTGGCACCGGCTTCATCGAGGAGACCGGCGCCGCGCAGCACTATCGCGACGCCCGCATCGCCCAGATTTATGAGGGCACCAACGGCATCCAGGCAATCGATCTCGTCACCCGCAAGGTGCCGCTCAACGGCGGCGCCGCGGTGCGCGGCTATATCGAGGAATTGCGCCAAACCGTCGATGCGGTGAGGGCGGCGAACGATCCGGCCTTCGGGGCGACCGGGGAGCGTCTCGCCGCGGCGACCGACAGTCTCGCGCAGGCGACCGAGTGGATCCTCACGGCGCTCGACTTGAGGCCCGATGCGGCGCTCGCGGGGGCGACCACCTATCTGCGCCTGTTCGCCTCCGCGGCCGGCGGCTGCATGCTCGCCGACGAGGCGCTGGCGGCGGCACGCCAAGGCGCTGCGGGCGACGGCGCCGACCGGCCGGGCCGCATCGCCATCGCCCGGTTCTTCGCGGAAAATCTTGCCATCCAGGCGCCGGCCCTGGCGCGCATCGTCACCGAAAGCGCCGACGCGGCGCTGATGGCCAACGCCGGCATAGGTGCGCCATGACCGGCCAAATGGCAAACCATGTGATCGTGACCGACGACGGGCCGATCCGGATTCTGCGGCTCAACCGGCCCGACAAGAAGAACGCGCTCACCGATGCAATGTACGAAATGCTGTCCGAAGCGCTGGAAAACGCCGCCGTCAGCAAGAGCATCCGCTGCGTGGTGATTGCGGGCGGCCCGGGGGCCTTTACGGCCGGCGCCGACCTGCAGGATTTCCTGCGTGCCGCCCAGCACATGGAGGGGTTGCGGCCCCAGGCGACGCGCTTCCTCCACCGCATCGCCCATGCCGGCAAGCCGCTGGTTGCCGCCGTCGAGGGCGTGGCGATCGGCATCGGCACCACACTGCTGCTGCACTGCGACTACGTGGTGGCCGCGATCGATGCGCGTTTCGCGACGCCGTTCGTCAATCTCGGGCTGGTGCCGGAAGCCGCTTCGAGCCTCCTGGTGCCGCGCCTCATGGGCACGCGGCGCGCCTTCGAGCTTCTGGTCATGGGCCGCCCGCTTAACGCCGACGACGCCAAGGCCCTCGGCCTCGTCAACGAGGTGGTGCCGGCCGGCGAAGTCGAGCCCGAGGCGCTGAAAGCCGCCCGCCAGATCGCGGCGCTGCCAGCCGAAGCGGTGGCGGCCTCGCGACGGCTGATCCGCGGCTCCACTGCCGAGATCGTGAGGCGGATCGACGAGGAGTCTGAGCTTTTCAAGCGGCGGCTCAAGTCGGAAGAAGCGAAGGCGGCGTTCGAGGCGTTTTTCAGCCGGAAGGGGTGAAGGGGAGCCAGTTGCGCGAGGCGGCGGACAGCTCGACAAGGCGAGTGGAACCCGCCGCCGGACAGCGCGCTTCATGCGGCGATTTCAAGAACGCGCTGGTGGGCCCCCAGCCTTTGGCTCGGCGATATCGACCGACAGGCAGCCTTCGATCGCTTCATGGAGATTGCCGAGGAGCTCTTCCATCGTTTCCCCCTGGGTCGCGCAGCCCGGAATAGCCGGAACCTCGGCCCAGAAGCCGCCCTCCTCCGCATCATGCACAACGACTTTGATCTTCATGTCCCTTCTCGAAAGAGAGAACGAAAATAGAGGTCGCATCTGCAATGCAAGTCTTTGCCCTTAGCAGAGATTTTGAACATCAGTAATTTGCAGATTGACAGAGAGATAGTCCTATAGTAAGTTAATTATCCTATCAAAAGAACCAGTCTATCGATTGATGGTCGCCGCAAACGCCGCCCGTTGCGAGTTTCTTTCGTAGTCGCTGGCCCCACGTTCTTGAGGCACCCCACGCCGTTTCGCTTTGTGTTACTCCGGCCCCTGCAATTCCCTGTTCCGACGGGTGAATTCCCTGTTCTGGCGGAGAAAATTCCCTGATCCGCGACAAAACAGGGAATTGCGTCCAAGGCTTTAGAATCGCTGCGTAATTGCAATCAGAAAGGGCCGAAAACGGCCCCGAAGCTTGTAAATTCCCTGATATTTTCCCTGTTCTCAGGGAATTCGAGCGCGAAGGCCACTTCTAGCGCGACGGCCTTTGCGGATCACCTGAATTCTGCGAATGTTGAAGAATGTTGAAGAAGCCGTGCGTCGAGAACGCCGCACCCCAATCAACGCGCCGGAGGAGGACACCATGACAAACGCCAAGGATGCGGGCTCCAAGGACACAGGCTTCGGCCGGCGGACCTTTCTCGAGATGGCGACCGCGGCCGGCGCCGCTCCGCTCGCGCCGGCATTGATCGGGGCCGCTTCGGTCCAGACCGCGTCGGCCCAGACCGCGCCCGCCCACCACGAGGAAACCAATCACGAGACCGAGCGGCTTGCCGCCTATGCGGCCAAGCTGCGCTACGAAGAGCTGCCGGCAGCCGTGGTGCAGCGCGCCAAGGATTGCATCTGCGATACGGTCGGAGCGATCGTCTACGGCGCCGAGCTGCCGTGGAGCAAGATGATCATCGCCCATGCGCGGCGCACCAGCGCGGCCGGCAGGAGCAGCATTCTGGGCTCCGAGGGCAGCCCCGTGCAGGCGGGAGCCGCGGCGCTCGCCAACGGGGCCATGACCCACGCCTTCGAGCTTGACAGCCTGACCAAGCCCGACAGCGGCTCCCACCCGGGCGCGACCGTGTTTACGGCGGCGCTCGCGGTCACGCAGGAGCGTGGTCTCTCGGGGCGCGATCTCCTCACCGCCTTCGTGGCCGGCGCCGAGTCCATGTTCCGGATCGGACACGCCACCAAGCATACCAACGAGGCGCGCGGCTTTCACGCACCCGGCACCACGGGGCCGTTCGGGGCCGCGGTGGCGGCCGGCCGCCTGATGGGGCTAGACGCCGCCAAGATGACGAATGCGCTCGGCGTCGCCGGTTCCTGCGCCGGCGGGCTGTTGGAATTCGCCCATGCGGGCAACGGCGCCATGGTGAAGCGCCTCCACATGGGGCGCGCGGCCGAGGGCGGCGTGCTCGCCGCAAGCCTCGCGGCCGACGGCTTTACCGGACCAACCAGCGTGCTCGAAGGCGAGTACGGATTTTTGCGGGTGTTCTGCAACGATTGGGACGTGGCGGAGCTCACCCGCGGGCTCGGCACCGAGTATTTCACCCTCGACATCATGCTCAAGCGCTATGCCTGCCACATCACGGCGCACAACCCGGTCGAGGCGACGCTGGAGCTGCGCAAGGAGCACAAGTTCACCGCCGCCGACGTCAACGCGATCACCATCGCGGGCAACGAGCGGATGGCCAAGACCAACAACATCCCGGCGCCGGCCGACATGATGCTGGCGCAATACTCTATACCGTTCAGCGTCGCGCTGTCGCTTTATCGCGATCCGATCGATCCGCGCTCGTTCGATGAACAGGTGGTGCACGACCGCGCCATTCTCGACCTCGCGTCGCGCACCAAGATGGCGGTGACGCCCGGACAGGACCGGCGCAACCTGGTGGCGACCGTCACGATCAAGCTCAAGGACGGCCGCGAAGTATCCCGCCAGGTGACGAGCTTCAAGGGAACGCCGGAGCGGCCGATGACGCTGCCTGAGTTGCGCGAGAAATTCCTCCTGCTGACGCAGCGCCTCGGGCGCGACAAGATGGTGTCGTTGTTCGATCGCCTGCAGGCGATCGAGGAGGAAAAATCGCTCGACTGGCTCAATGTCTGATGTCCCTTAAGGGCAAGACGCTCTTCATCACCGGCGCCTCACGGGGGATCGGACTTGCGGTGGCGCTGCGCGCCGCGCGCGACGGCGCCAATGTGGCAATCGCCGCAAAAACCGAGACGCCGCATCCCAAGCTGCCCGGCACCATCCACACCGCGGCGGCCGAGATCGAGGCGGCGGGCGGGCGGGCGCTCGCGCTTGGCGTCGACGTCCGCGAGGAAGGCGCCGTCAGGGATGCGATCGAACGCACCGCCGCCCATTTCGGCGGCATCGATATCGTGGTCAACAACGCGAGCGCAATCTCGCTCACGCGGGTCACCGACACCGACATGCGCCGCTTCGACCTGATGCATCAGGTCAACACCCGCGGCACCTTCATGGTCTCGAAATACGCGATCCCGCATCTCGCGAAGGCGCAAAACCCCCACATCCTCATGATGTCGCCTCCCCTCGACATTGCGGAGAAATGGTTTGCGCCGCACACCGCCTATACGATGGCGAAGTTCGGGATGAGCATGGTGGTGCTCGGGCTCGCGGGCGAATTGCGAGCGCAGGGCATCGCCGTCAACGCGCTGTGGCCGCGCACCACCATTGCGACCGCGGCGATCAGGAACCTGCTCGGCGGCGAGGAGGTCATGCGCCGCTCCCGCCTGCCCGAGATTTTGGCGGAGGCGGCGTACCGCATCTTCGGTAAACCGGCGAGGAGCTTCTCGGGGCAATTCCTGATCGACGACACGTTCCTGGCGGCCGAAGGGGTTACGGACTTCGAGCCCTATCGGGTCGATCCGAGGGAGCCGCTGGCGCCGGACTTCTTTGTCCCGGACCACGTCAAGCCGCCGCCCGGCGTCGTCGTGTCGCGGCGTGACGAGCGGTGATGGAAGGCCGGCGGCAGGGGTCGCCATGAGTCAGGGAACCGTATACGAGTTCCTCTGGGGTCCCGCCAAGGCGCGATCGAACGCGCAGAAGCACGACGTTACGTTCGATCAGGCCGCCACGGTATTCCTGGATGCACTGGCTTTGACGGTCTATGATGAACCGAATAGTCACGACGAAGAGCGTTGGTTCACACTTGGCTTTGACAAGACCGGCAAACTCTTGGCGGTCGCGCATACGTACGAAATCACGGGTCGACTAATGTTCGGATACGCCTTATTTCAGCGCGTAAGGCGACCAGACGCGAGCGATCTGCTTACGAAAATGAACCGCGATAGGTGATCCATGAGCGCACCCTCCTCTCCGGATGATGACGAGATGCCGGCCGAAATTGATTTTTCCGGCGGCGTCCGGGGCAAATTTTATCGGCCGGACGCGAGGATCAGTTTGCCCGTATACCTCGAAGCCGACGTACAGGCATATCTGGTCGCACTCGCCGCAAGAAAGGGTGTGCCACTGTCCGAGCTTACAAACGAACTGCTGAAAAAGGAAATTGCGATCCTCGAAGTCGTCAAATGAAGCTCGCAACTATTTCTATCCACCTAAGCTAACCCGTTGGCGCCCTTCATGACGACGCTTCTGGTCACCCACCCGGCCTGCCTCGACCATCTGACCCCACCCGGTCATCCGGAGCGGCCGGACCGGTTGCGCGCCATCGAGAGGGTGCTGGAGAACGAGAGGTTCCAAGCGCTCGTGCGCGAGCAGGCGCCGGCCGCGACGCTCGACCTGATCACGCTCTGCCATCCGCGCGACTATGCGGAGGAGATTCGCAACGCCAATCCCAGCCAGGGAATGGTGCGGCTCGATGCCGATACGTCGATGTCGCCCGGCACCTTCGAGGCGGTGTTGCGCGCCGTCGGGGGCGCCGCCATGGCGACCGACGAAGTGATGGCCGGCACGGTCCACAACGCATTCTGCGCCATTCGCCCGCCGGGCCACCACGCCGAGACCGTGCGGCCGATGGGCTTCTGCTTCTTCAACACCGCCGCAATTATCGCCCGCCACGCCCAGAAAAAGCACGGCGCCGAGCGCGTCGCCGTGATCGACTTTGACGTTCACCACGGCAACGGCACCCAGGAAATTTTCTGGTCCGATCCGACCGTGATGTATTGCTCCACCCACGAGATGCCGCTTTATCCCGGCAGCGGCGCGCGATCCGAACGCGGCCTGCACGACAACATCGTCAACGCGCCGCTGCGGGCCGGCGACGGCGGCGAGCAATTTCGCACGGCGTTCGAGTCCGTGATCTTGCCGCGCGCCTTGGCCTTCAGGCCGGACTTCGTGGTGATCTCGGCCGGCTTCGACGCGCACATGCGCGATCCGCTCGCCAATCTCAATCTCTTGGAACCGGATTATGCCTGGGTGACCAAAAAACTCATGGCGATCGCCGACACCAGCGCCAAGGGCCGCATCGTCTCGGTGCTGGAAGGCGGCTACGACCTGCAGGGCCTGTCCGGCTCGGTGGCGGCGCATGTCAGCACCCTGATGGAAGGGTGAAAGGAACACTAAAAGCCCATGTCCGAAATGAAATCGTCCGAAACCAGATCGTCTGAGAACAACTTGCCTGAGAACAGCGTGCCGGAGCGACCCCACGCCGATGTCGACCGGTTGAGCTTCGAACGCGCGATCGAGGAGCTGGAGACGATCGTCAAGCGCCTCGAAGACGGCAAGGTGCCCCTGGAGGAGTCGGTCTCGATCTACGAGCGCGGCGAAGTCCTCAAACGGCGGTGCGAGCACCTGCTGCGACAGGCCGAAGCAAGGGTCGAGAAGATAGCACTCGACGCATCCGGCAAGCCGAGGGGAACCGAGCCGCTGGATGTAAAGTAGGCGATGGGTCCGTAGCCCGGATGGAGCGCAGCGTAATCCGGGACCGCCCGAACGATATGGCGACGCCGCTCCCGGATTACGCTGCGCTCCATCCGGGCTACGGCTGCCTGGCCGAAGCCATTGGCCTCCCGCGCGGCCGTCTCTATATTCTCTTTGACATAGCGAAAAACCGGAGATTGCGACATGCTCGCGCGCGATGAAGACATCCTCAAGGCCGCGGAGGACTGGCGGCGTGAAGGGCGCGATGTTGCGCTCGCCACCGTGGTGGAGACGTGGGGCTCAGCGCCGCGGCCGGTCGGATCCAACCTCGTCATCGACAAGGACGGCAATTTTCTCGGCTCGGTGTCGGGCGGCTGCGTCGAAGGGGCGGTGGTGACGGAAGCCATCGAGGTGATCGAAAGCGGCAAGCCCAGAGTGCTGGAATTCGGCGTAGCCGACGATACCGCCTGGAAGGTCGGCCTGTCGTGCGGCGGCACCATCCGGGTCTATGTGGAGAAGGTGGAATAGTGGAGTAGGGTGGGCAAAGGCGCGCTGATCGAAATCGGCTGTTGCCGATTTCGACTCATTTTGAGTGCCGAAGTCGGGCAAGCCCGACTTCGGTGCGCCGTGCCCGCCAGCTGCTCTGCGCTAACAGGGGTCGGTGGGCACGCTTCGCTTTGCCCACCCTCCAATGCCCGACGAATCGGTGGGATTTCTTAATGCGCCTCGACATCCTCAAATCGCTCAACGCCGAACGGGCCGCACGGCGGGCCGCCGTCGTCATCACCGACGTTGCAACCGGAGCTCAGCGCTTCGTCACTGCCGCGGATGCCGGCGGCGATCCGCTACGCGACATCCTTCAGTCCCGCCTGCGCAGCGGCAAGAGCGGCATGGAGGAGACTCCGCAGGGCCGCGTTTTTCTGACCGTTCACGTGCCGCCGCCGCGGCTTGTCGTCACCGGAGCGGTGCACATCAGCCAGGCGCTGGCGCCGCTAGCGCGTTTGCTCGGCTATGACGTCACCATCGTGGATCCGCGCACCGCATTCGCAAGCCCGCAGCGCTTCCCTGACGTGAAATTGATCCCGCAGTGGCCCGATGAGGCGCTGCCGCCGCTCGGCGTCGATCGCTACACCGCGTTCGCGGCGTTGACCCACGATCCCAAAATCGACGATCCGGCGCTGTTCCACGCGCTTTCGCGCGACTGCTTCTATATCGGCGCGCTCGGCTCGAAGAAGACCCACGCGCGCCGGCTGGAGCGGCTCAAGGCGCAGGGCGCGAGCGAGCCCGCGCTATCGCGCATCCATGCACCGATCGGTCTCGCCATCGGGGCGGTGTCCCCGCCCGAGATCGCAGTCGCCATCATGGCTGAGATTACGGCCTCCTTGCGTCTGGCGGCCCCCTCCCTACCCTCCTCCGCCCCCCTCCCTAACCCTCCCCCGCAAGCGGGGGAGGGAAGGGTGGGGGAACGGGGAGGGTAGGGAGGGGGGAGGCCCAAATGAAATTCGGACCCGTCGCGCCCGGCGACGCCAAGGGCGGCATCGTCGTTCATTCGCTCCGCCGCGGCGGCCTCGTGCTCAAGAAGGGCAGCGTGGTCGGCGACGCCGATATTGCGGCGCTCAAGGCCGCGGGCATCGATGCCCTCATGGTCGCCCGCATCGAGCCCGGCGACGTATCCGAGGACGTCGCAGCTGCGGAACTCGCAGCCGAGGTCGCCGGTGAAGGCGTGCACGTGGACCGCGCATTCACGGGGCGCGCCAATCTGTTTGCCGAGACAGCCGGCGTGGTCGTGGTCGATCCGGCCGGCGTCGATCGTTTCAATGAGGTCGATGCCGATATCACGCTCGCCACGCTCGAGGCCTTCGCGCCGGTGGTGGCCGGCAAGATGATCGCGACTGTGAAAATCATTCCGTTCGCGGTGAACGCTGCGGCGCGCGACAGGGCGCTTGCGGTGGCGCACGCTGCTTCGCCCTTGGTTCGTATCGCGCCGTATCGGGTTCGCAAGGTCGGCGTCGTCTCCACCGTGCTGCCGGGCCTCGCCGACAAGGTGATCGAGAAGACCCTGCGGGTGACGCAGGAGCGGCTCGTGCCGGCAGGCGCCAAGATCGTGGCCGAGCGGCGCGTGGCGCACGAGTCCGCACCCCTCGCGCGCGCGCTTTCCGACGTGCTCGACGCCGGCGCCGAACTCGTCATCGTGTTCGGCGCCTCAGCCATTGCGGACCGGCGCGACGTCATTCCGGCTGCCGTCGAGGCGGTCGGCGGCGCGATCGAGCACTTCGGCATGCCGGTCGATCCCGGCAATCTGATGCTGGTGGCGTCGGTCCGCGGCCACCCGGTGCTAGGCGCGCCCGGCTGCGCCCGCAGTCCGCGCGAGAACGGCTTCGACTGGGTGCTTGGGCGGCTCCTGTGCGGTCTGCCGGTGACGCGGCGCGATATCACCGCCATGGGGGTCGGCGGCCTGCTGATGGAAATCGTCACGCGCCCGCAGCCGCGCGCGATCGAGGTCAAGCCCGGCCGCCGCATTGCCGCGATCGTGCTCGCGGCAGGGCGCTCGACACGCATGGGCGGACCTAACAAGCTGTTGGCGGAGATCAATGGCCGGGCGCTGGTGCGCATTGCGGTCGACGCAGCGCTAGCGTCGCAAGCGCGGCCCGTTATCGTCGTCACTGGCCATCAGCGCGAGCGGGTCGAGGCGGCGCTCAACGGCCTCGGCGTGACGCTGGTCCACAACCCGGATTTCGCAGAAGGCCTTTCGACCTCGCTCAAGGTCGGCATTGCGGCGGTGCTGCCCGATGTGGACGGCGCCATCGTGTGCCTCGGCGACATGCCACAGGTCAACGCACCGCTCATCGACCTGCTGCTTGCCGCCTTTGATCCGGAAAAGAGCGCGCTGGTCGTGGTGCCGACCATCGGCGGCAAGCGCGGCAACCCGGTGGTATGGTCGCGTCGCTTTTTCCCGGAACTCGCGGCGCTCGACGGCGATATCGGCGCGCGCCACCTCATCGCGAGCTACCCGGAAGCCGTCACCGAAGTGCCGCTGGCCGGCAATGCGGCGCTCGTCGATGTCGATACGCCGGATGCCCTTAAGGCCGTGAAAGCGCAAATCGAGCGGGCGTCGTAGCGTCCTTCTGACAGAGCCAGCTCCTGCGGCAGCTCAAGCTTTTCATCGAGCTTTGAGACCTTCGCATAGAACAAGCCGAATGCCGCCGGCAATCGCGCCGAATGGACCTTTAGCGGCGTGAGTACTTTGCCGAATTGTCGCTGGGTAAAGTAATACGCGAGCTTCATGAGCAGCCCCTGGGGCTGCTCGATCGGAGGAAGAAACGTATCCGCCAGGGTATCTGCCAAGTCGACCTCCTGTCACATCGGACGCGTTGCGCTCGTCAAGGCTGTGGCGAAACGCACCGCGGGATTTTGCACGGCAAGCTTCATTGTCAGTCCAACCATTGGAGCGGCACCGCGGCTCCGGCGGAGATCATTGCGCAGGAGTCGCGGCGCTGGACCTGCGCCGCCCGAAGAACATTCGTTGGCACGACGCGTCTTTTCGGATGAATGGCGATCGAATGTGGCGAGCCTGCAAAAGAAGGAAGCCGACAAGAAGCATTGCGAGAGCGTTTCGCTTTCAGTCCAGCCTCGCGACCACCTGCTCCAGGTCGCCGACCATTCGCTGCCAGCCGTAGCTTGCGCCCTGGTAGAAACCCCCGTCTTCCGGCCTGAAGCCCGACTGCTCCATGCGCACAAGCGTGCCGGTCTTCGTCGGCGTCAGCGTCCACGTGACGACAGTCCTCGGTCCCGTCGCTGCCTGTTCGGCCGAAGCGTTCCAGCTATAGGAACGCATAATATCATTGAAGTTATTGATATTATTCATCTATAAGAAATTACGTCGATTCAGGTCAGCATCGGTTCAGCACAAACAAAAAAAGGGCGGCCCTCCTCTGGAGAACCGTGGCTCGCCGTGCTGGTCGACGTAATCAACAATCCAGCATTCCTTCTGCTTGCCCTTCGCGTTCTTCCAGGTGCGCTTGCGGACCGACATCAGTCCCTCCCTTTCATTTCTTGCAAGGCCAGGCGTCGATCATCGCGGCCATGGCAAACCCTATGAAGGGCTGATGCATCTTTTGCGGCCGCATCTCGGTGTACCTGACGACGACGCGGATGATCTGTTCGTTGGTAGCGCCCTTCGGGACGTCAGCGCACAAATCCGGCCGCCTGTAGACCGAGTAGCGAGCACCGGCGACCAGCCCTGCGCAGAGTCCGGCCTGGAAAGTTGGGTCAAAAGTTGGATCGTTATAGTTCAACATTACTCTGCAACCCGGCATGACGAAGTTCGCGCTATAACCTGCATCGGCCGCGTCCGCCACCGTGACGGTAAGCGCGAGCACCACGCCGCCTAAGGTGGTCCAGGTGCGCTTGCGGACTGACATGTCATTTCCCCCTGTATTTCAGTCCGCTCTCGTCAGGCGACGGATGGCTGGGCACTTACCGAAACCTCGGCGGGAACTTTAACCTGCGCGGTGATGCCGGCTTCCTCGATGCGTTCGTTTGACGCGAGAACGCCTTGAATGATGAGAACTACGGCGTCAGGTCCATGCTCGGTCAGGGTTTTGACTGCCTTGCGTACAGACTTTGTGGCGAGGTCTGCGGAGACGGTTCGGCCGCCGACGCTGATGGTGATGTCGATCCGTGCGGGAGCATTGTCGGGCACAGCACGCGGCGCGGCGAAGGGAGCCGCATCGAGCACCATAGTGACCTTGAGCTTGCGGGCGGTGGTGGCGAGTTTGAACGTCATTTCATGTACCCCTTTGCCCGCAGGTGCTCGATGACAAGCTTCTCGATGTATTGCGAGAGCGAGCGGTGGTCGTCCTTAGCAGCCGTCTCGGCCAATTCCTTCAGTTCCGCCGAGAACCGCATGGTGATTGCATCGGTCTTAGGCTTTGAAAGGTCGAGCTGTTTCGGTTTCCTGGGCATTCTAACATTTCTCTGTTGCGCAATGTGATACAATGCATTACATAGGACATATTGAGAGACAACGCAAGGGACACCATCCAGGAGGGCGACATGAGCGAACAGCAGAAGACCTTGGTCCTCGAACTCGTCCAGCAAGCGATCGACGGCATGTTCTACGACAGCGAGCTGGTTGAGAAGATCGAGAAAGTGACCGGCGGCAAGATCGAGCGCATCGCCAACGCGGCCTGATGGAAGGCTTTTGCGCCGGGTGCGACGGCGCAAAGGCGTTTCACCAAGGGAGATCAAAACGGATTCCGGCATGAGCCGGGATAAGCGGCCGCGCACGGTGTGACTAGCACCGCACGCGGCCTGGCCACCAAACCCTACTAAGGAGGGTTCAATGGTTGAAAGTAAGCCTATCAGTACCGGTACGGCGTCTCAAATGACGCCTGACGAAATGCGCGGGCTCGCGAAACGACTGCGGGCCCGCGCTGACTCCGTCTGGATGAACGACCAGCCCCACCAGGCGGCCGACCTGCGACAGGCGGCCGGCCTTATCGAGCAACTCGCCAACCTCAGCGCCGAGATCCTGGCATCCGCGGCCGTCATCGACGGGCTCACGCGCCTCCTCCGAATTGCGGGAGGCGCCTAGATGCCCGTCCACATCAGGAGCCCCCACGGCGATCTACGCCTGACCCTCTCCAACGGCGACGACGTCCTCGACAGCCAGGTGGCGGCGACCCCCCAAGAGGCGAACCGGATTGCGATCATGATGATCGCATCCCGCGATGCGTTCGACGCCGGCGACACGCTCACGTGCCGGCGCGCAGAAGAGGGCCAATCCGCAACGCTGGTTCCGGGACCGGGGGGAGGCAGATGATGCGCATCCCTGAACCAGAAATCCCCCAGCCTCCCCGTTTCGCCGTACAGCGCCTGGTCGGCGACCGTTGGGAAACCATCACGTTCGACGATGGGGGTGAGGACGATCCTTACCACGGTGAGCCCTTGCTCTATCAGAGCCGCTACGTCGCCGAGCACATCGCGAAGGCGTACGCCAACGAAACAGTGCGTGTGCACGAGATCATCGACGGGAGGGCCGCATGAGTGCGGTCACCCCCGCCGTCACTACGCTGCCGGCCGCTCCCAATGGGGGCGGCTTGGTTGCCGCAATCGCTGCCGTCATGAACGAGGTCCACGTCGTCGCCAGGCGCGGCGAGAACGAATTCCACGGCTACCGCTACGCCACCATGGGCGACATCCTCAAGGAGGTCACGCCCCTGCTCGGCCGGCATGGCATCGTGATCTTCCAGTCCGAGACCGGCCGCGCGATGTTCGACGACGACAACGTGATCGCCGTCGAATACGCCTTCACCGTCGCACATGCCTCGGGCGAGACCTGGCCGCATGTCATCAAGCAAACCGGCGTGTCGACCTGCCGTAACAGCAAAGGCGGCTGGGACGACAAATCGCTGAACAAGTGCCACACGGCGGCGCGCAAGTATTTCTTGTTGTCGCTGTTCCAGATCCCGACGGGCGAGGAAGACGACGCCGACCAGGGCGATCGCCGGCCAGCGCCCGCCCAGGTGCCCGCCGTAGTCCACAGGGTGCGGAGCGTTGCACCAGAGTACGTCGTGCCGCCACCCTCTCGATCCCTCAAGCCCGGCGGCATTGCGGAGCGGGCCATCACGAAGCGCTACGAGCAGGCCGTTCGATCAACGGGCCCCTCCAAGCCCTTCCTGGCGTCACAAGCCGGGCAATTCGACGAACGCAACCCGCCGCCTCATGACACCGCACCGGAAGGGCGTGAGGCCGCCAGGGCGCTCAATGCGCGGCTCCATCCGATGCACGACGAACTTCCGCGCGACCTCGGGCCG
>WNFR01005743.1_pt1 | contig 16376 bp, 10 predicted proteins | sample 5400221 | NCBI WGS metagenome assembly WNFR01 (sample SAMN13153357, study PRJNA577476) | soil metagenome | isolation source: 40 cm soil under Madrone tree | place: USA:California | collected 2016-06-14 | reverse complement strand
CGGACGCGCCCGCGGTTCTTCCACACCACGGCGTCGTGCGGGGGGCAGCCCTCGGAGAACAGGCAATGGTCGTCGCGCTGCAGCGCCTGGGCCGCGACCGAGAGGCGCACCACCGCATCGCGGCTCCATCCCGGATCCGGAATGCGCCAGAGATGCCCTGCTCCCGCCGGCGGATTGGACACGCCGTGGGCGTACTGCTCGTAGTCGATCAACCAGTCGTCCAGCAGGATGGGCCGGAGCGCGTCCGCGTCCTCCGCCCAGAGGCGTCCCGCCGCTTCCAGGTAGTACGTCCCCAGGGCCGCCTCGACCAGCCAGAGCTGCCTGTGCTCCACCGCGGCGGCACCGGCGCCCTGCGCGGCGCGCTGCAATCCCTCGAGGAGCGCTTCCCCGAAATAGCGCTGCGCGGCGTCGACGTCCTCCACGGCGCTGGCCAGCCGGCGCTGGACTTCCAGCCGCGATGCAGGCACCGGGTCGAGCAGTCCCGGCAAAGGCGTGCGGAAGCGCGGGATGGCGGGCGCCAGCCGGCCCTCGATCCCGCGCACGATCCAGTCCGTGAACGCGAGATCGGGATCGCACCACTTCTCGCCGCCGCCCAGCGTGGACGCGAGCAGGAGGTGAAGGGCCTCGTGTCGAGCGATGCCGGCCGCGTCCGTGGCGCTGGTCAGCTCGCCCACGGTCAGCCGGATGCATCCCGAGCCCAGCGAGAGCGCTTCCCCTTCCGTCCGGGTACCCGAGCCGATCGAGACCTCCACGCGATCCCAGGGCCGGTGCGGAACGCGCAGGCGCAGCGCCTCCGAGAGGACTCGCGGCGCTTCCGAAAGCGCGTCGAGGACCGCCTGCGAGACGCCGGGCTCGAGGCGGCGGTCTCCGGGCAGAGCGCGCAGCGACGGGCGGTCGTCGAGCCAGACGATCCAGAACCCGCCGGATCGACGGGCGGAATCGACCGCTCCGACCAGGGGCTCCGCTCCGCCTTCCATCCGCATGTTGAATTCACCCCCGGTCTCCATCGTATGTCCTAGCGGGCCTTCAGCGTGACCGCAAACCCCCGCGCGCGGTCACGTGAACGTCCGAACGCGGGACGGCGGAGCCGATGGAGTCACTGCCACAGCTCGAATCGTGCCTCCGCCTCGCGTTCGACGCGCGGGACGGGGAGCACGCTTCGGGCGTCTCGCTCGCCTCCTGGTTCGTGCGGGCCCCCACCCGGGGGAGGCGCCGCAGCGACCTCGACGCCAGGCTGCTCTTCCCGGCCGAGCTCCGGGCGCGGCTGGGCGAAGGAGCGGATCGCGCCATCGCGCGGGCGATGGAACCCGGGTCGTGGCGATCGTGCGCGGCGCCCCGGCCCACCGTCCCGCTCGCGACGCGGGAGTGGCTGGCGGAGGCAGCGCTGGCGCTGGGAAAGTCCGAAGGGTTCGCGCTCACCTGGGCGCTGTTGCGGAGCGTCTCCGAGCTGGAGTCCGTCGCGCAGCGTCTGCTCGGATCGCGGACCCCTCGCGCCACGGTGCGTCAGGTACTGCACGGGGTGGGGCAGCGCACGTTGCGAGTGGAACCCTTCGCGGCGTTCGTAGTGCGTGTGCTGAAGATCGCCCAGGCCGCCTATGCGGCGTTCCGGCATGCGGGCCATCCCCACGGCGAGGCCTGGGCAGCGGTGCACGACAGGCTCTGGATGCCTCATCCGACCGGCCGCTCGAGCCGCTCCGGAGTGGAGGCGCGCGGCGCGTATCTGCCCAGCTTGCTGCAGGCCGCGGCGGGAAACGCCCGCAAGCGCCTGCGGCGCAGGGCGGACGAGCACCGCACGCAGGACCACGCCCGCGCCTTGCTGGCGCGATTCGCCGCTGGCCCCGGTGGCCGGCTCTGGCCCTGGACGGACGGCTCCGGGCGCTTCTTGCCCCGGTCCGAGGAGGCGCTCACGCCGGAGATGGGCGGCGCCTGCTTCTTCGCGCTGCTCGCGCACGCGGCCAGCGAGCGGCGCAGCCGGGGCGGCCCCGCCGGCGGCCTCTCGGCTCCACTGGCGGAAGCGGGATTCGGCTCCGCGGAATGGCTGCCGGATCGCACCGACGATCTCGCGATCCGCCTGCTCACCGCGGGCGCGTCCGCGGGCGTGCCGCGCAGCGACCTGCTCGAGAGCGCCTCCGTGCTGGTCCGGGCCACGCTTTCCAACGGGTCGGCACGCGACCTCCCGTCCGCGCTGCAACGGATCCACGCCGATCTTCCCGAAGGCGGCGCCGAAGCGATGCTCGACCGCGCCCGTGCCCGGCTCCCGGACCTGGCGCGGTGGCTGGAAGAAAACGCCCGCGAGCTGTTGGAGAGGACCTGACGTGCGCCGCCTGCGCACCGAAGCGATCTGGCCCCAGACCAGCGCCAGCGCCTCCGGACCCGAGCTCGTCGAGCGCTGGGAAGCGTTCCTCGACAAGGCGCCCAGGTTGCGGCCCTGGCTGGACGAGATGCTCGGACAGCAGCGGCTGCGATTGCAGCAACGCGGCGTCGCACAGCTCGAGGTGGAACGGACGCTCTGGCAGGAGCTGTCGCGGTGGCTCCTCGATTTCGAGGCGCTGCCGGAGTTCGCGGTCTCCGCCATCGCCGTCACCCTCGAGGACGAGATCCTCCACCGGGTGGACGCAGATGCCGCGCAGCCCATCGAGGTCGCGGGGACCCCGTCGCCCGAGCGGGCCGTTTCGGAGCTGGAGACGCTTCTGTCCGATCCGGCGTTCGCGCTGGCGCTCCACTGCATCGACGTGCGCCTGCGGCCCGGCCTCGCGGCCCGTCCGGAGCTCGCGCGCATGCCGGAGGCCGACTGGTTCGCCCTGCTGCATGCCAGCGCCCGCCCCCAGCCCGCGCTCACCGCGCAGGTCGCGGTCACGCTGGTGCTGCACGTCCTCAGCTCCGGATGGGCGCGCCACCCCAGCGCCTGCCGTCATGCCGCCCTGCGTCTGTTCCTGGCCGGCCCCGGCGATCTGCGCGGCGATCTCCAGCGGCTGTGCAGCTCGCTCCCGCCGGAGTGGGGTCTGCTCCCCAGCCATCTTCCGCTGTTCGTTTCCGCCGCCCAGGCCGCCCGGGTCGGTCTGGGGGAGGCCTCCCGCCTCTGTGCGCGGTTCGTCGCCGCGACGAAAGATCGCCCCGGCGGGCTCTCGCTGCTTGCCGGCGAGTCCGCCGGCCCGCCCTCAGCGGCGGAAGTGGCCGAGCTCTTCAGGAACTTTTGGAAATACGCGCACATGGGAGGCTTCCGCCGGCTGGTCTCGCTCCTGTAACCGCCTCGCCGGATTTTTTTGCTTGGTCGAACGTACGGCATCGCACGAGGTCCCGATGGTTCCCCTCAACGTGGCAGCAACCTGGACACGGATGCTCTCGGTGACGGCCGGCGCCTGCGCCGCCGCCGGCGCACCCGGTCCCGGAACGCGCGTTCGCGGCCGGCCGGCGCTGGACTGGATCGGCGGCCCCTGGCTCGGCCTGATCGATTTCGACGGGCTGCGCCGCGCCGAGCGCGAGGTCCTCGAGCCTTGGCTGTTCGCCCACGCCGAGCCTCTTCTCCTGGTGCGGAACCTGCTGCTCGCCAAGCCGTTGGGCGAGGACATCTTCATCGACCTGACGCCGCAGGCGATCGAGGCCATGCCGCAGGGCTGGCGCGACGGCGCCCGCCCCATCCTCATTCTCGCGCCTGCCGGGCGCGGCCGGCCGGAGCGGCGGCGCGAGTACCTCGACGCGCTCTCCCGGCTCCGGATTCCCCTGGTCTCCCAGGGCAGCGAGCTGTGGGCGGTCCGCGAGTTCGACGTGGACTTCCTGGTGGCCGTCGCGCAGCTCTCGGAGCCTTTGGAGCGGGACAGGTTCCGCGACTCCATCGAGGCGGCCCAGACGCGGCTCTTCGATCAGCAGCTCGCGGTCGCCGAGGCGGCGGTCCTGGACGACCTGGTCGGAGGGCGCGACGAAGAGACCGCGCTGGCGCTCGACCTGGACGCGCTGTCTTCGCTGCACCCGCAGGCCCACCCGCTGGCCCTCTACTCGGCGGTGGAGCGCGCGCACAACCGCCGGCGGGACGCGCGCGAGCGCACGCAGTTCTCGGGCCGGACCACGGAGGCGCGCCTCTCCGCCCGCGGTTTTCCGGAGACGACGCGCCCCTGCACCGGCGAGTTCGCGGATCGCGCGAGCGCCGTCACGCCCTTGCTGCCCGGCGATCTGCAGCGGATCTTCGAAGCCGAGGAGCTGCTGGCCTGGCCATGACGCCCCGCGCTCCCAGCGCAGCGACCGATGCGCCGATCGCGGACAGCGGCCGCCTGGTCGTCGCCACCGCCCTGCACGCGCCCGACGACGGCCTGGTCCGGGTCTCCTGGCCGCGCACCGTCTGGCGGCTGGTCCTCGAGCCCTCGGTCCACCCCTGGAGCGCGCACTGGCGGTTGCGGGGGAAGGCACCAGCCGCGGCGGTGATCATCGCGGTCCTCTTCTTGCTGCTCTTCGCGGTCAGCGGATGCGCGTCGGCGCCGCTGCGGTCCCTGCGCAGCTCCACCGCCTCGCCAAGGCCCGCCCAGGGCCTGCGCTGCGAGAGCATCCTGGTCTCGCAGGAGGTGCAGATTCCACCCGAGGGGGAGCTGGGAGACCTGCGCCTGACCATCGACGACATCCCCCGGGCCACGGGAAAGCTGCGCGTGCTGGTCCGGCGGCCGAGGTTCGCTGCATCGCTGGAGCTGCAGTCGGACCAGGCGCCCGAGTTCGACAAGGTGCTCGACGTCTCGCTGGGCGCCGGCCAGCGGTCGCTCACCATCGTGCTCCCACGGCCGCGCCGGGCGCGCGACGATTGGCCCCGCCGCGACTGCAAGGCCTGCCGCCTGGACATCGAGATCACCGGGCTCTTCGGCGCGCGCGAGGCGCTGGACGCGTTCTTCGGCCGGGCCATGCAAGAGGCGATGGCGGTCGAGGGCGCTTTCGCCACCCAGGCGCAGGAGCCCGCAACCCGGCCGTCGCCGGCGCTGCGCGAGCTGGCCGACGCTCTGGGCGCAGAAGCAAAGCGCTGCGGAGTCGCTCTCGATCCCGCGCTGCAGGCGACGCAGACCGCGCTCGCCCGGCTCGACGCCGCGCGCGCCCTGCTCTACGCCGACGCTCCCGACCTCCCCGACGCGGCGGCGGTGCTGCGCGCCTGGGACTCTGCTGCCTCGGCGATGGACGGCGCGACCGCCGCGGCGGCCCGCGGCGCCGGATGGCCCACGTCGCTGCGCACCGGAGCCGGAGGAAAGCTGCGCGCCAGCGCGCTCCACCTGGATGCGGCGGCGCAGGTCGCTTCCTTGCCGTCTCCGGACAAGCGGATTGCCGCGCGGTGGATCACGGTGGCGCTCGCGCCCGATCCCGCCGCGCTCCAGAAGCGGCTCTCCGGACTGCCGCCGATCCAGGACCTGGAGGACGCGCAGGCCCGACTCGAATGGGTCAACTCGCGCGCGGGGCAGCCGCTCCCGGTCCCCGGAGTCTCGCAGCCCGCTTCGCTCCGGATCCGCGGCTGGGTCGCGCCCATCCGCGGGAGGCGGTGCATCGGTCCGGCCGGCGCAGCGCCCGTGCGCAACCCGGAAGAGGATGCGGCCAGCGTCGCCCGGTTGCTCGGTGGCGACGAGCGGCGCCTGCGCATCGCGCGCTCGGCCGACATTCCGGCGGCGCGCGCTGCGCTGCGGCGCTCGGAAGATCTTCTCTGCGAGCAGCCGCAGCCCGACCTGTCGGAGCTGTTCAAGGGGCTGGAGGAAAGGGACCTGGGTCCGATCGCCGAGCGCCTGGAGGAGCTGTTCAACGAGTCCGGTCCCAGGCGCCAGTCCGATGAGCTCTCCCGCGCCGTGCTCGCGCGGACCTCGCAGCTGCTCTGCAAGGTCTTCGACGCGGAGAGCATCCCGCAGCGCGTCACCTCGGTGGCCGGCTACAAGGTGTTCGTCGAGGGTGGGACCCGGATCCTGGAGCTCCTCCCCCAGCCGCTGATCTGCGGCAAGAGCGTCCTGACGGCGCGCGAGATCCGCAGGCGCCTGCGCGCCGCATATCGCGAGGCGCTCGACAAGCATGCCGTCAAGGACCGCCTCTGCTCCGTGCGCGGCGGCAAGTGCCCGGACGAGGTCGCCATCTCGGTGCGGAGGATCTTCGGCCTTCACCGTCCGGACGTGGCCGCGCCGGCACCGCTCGAGAGCCGGAGGCTGGATTTTCCCCCGCCCTTCGGATTCAGCGACGAGTGGGTGCAGAAGCTCGACCGCTGCGCGCAGGAGGCCTGCGAGGCGCTCTGGCGCCTGCGCAGCGAAGCGCCCGCCGGGCAGTTCGAAGGCGCGATCTGCCCGCCGCGGGAGGAAGGCGTGGAGCGGCCGCAGGAGGTGACGCTGGCCAGCCCCGAGTCGCCCAGCAGCTTGACCCTGGGCTGCGACGCGCATGCCGGCGTGCGCCTCACCCTGCGCCGCCTGCGGGATTCGGGCACGCTCGTCTCCATCGCCAGCGCGCACCCTTTCCGGTACGGCAGCGAGAACGTGACCCGGCTGGGCAAGCACCCCCAGCTCGGCCGCATCTACGAGCGCGTGGCCGATCTCACCGACCCGGCGGACGTGTCGCGCCGCGCCGACGCGGTCTTCGAGGTCGCGCTGACGCCCACCGTCGCCAACCAGATCTTCTACTTCTTCAGCCTGAGGCGGCGCGACTACTGAGGAGGAACGCTGCGGACGTTGTTCGCCATCGCCATGGCCTTCGCCGGGGTCACCGCCTCCGGCGCCGCGTACGTGCGCAGCAACGCGCCCGTGCGGCCGGCAACGCCCTGGTCGCTGGTCGAGAGGATGGGCGCGCTGCGCATCGACCGCTCCCTGCCCCCGGCCGTGCGCAAGGAGGCCACGTTTTCGCTGCGGGGCGCACACGCCGTGATCAAGGTCCGCGAAGCGACCGGCCCGGTGCTGCTCAAGTGCCCGCTGCGCGCGGACGTGCCCGAGCAATTCCTCCGATTCGCGACCGCCGGGGCCGCGCACCAGTGCGAAGCGCAGGCGGTGGACGAGGTCGGCGACGTGCTCGTGTACGAGGTGAGCGGCCGCGTGGCCCCGCTCTGTCCGGGCCAGTACGCCACCCTCACCGAGCAGCAACTGCACGACGCGCTCTTCCTTCCCGCGCTCCAGCTTTCACGGCGGCACGAAGAAGAGGCGCCCGGCTCGGTGCTCCAGCGGGGGCGCCTGGAGCCCTGCGGCCCCTCAGGCGCGAACTGCGCGCTGAGCAAGGCCGCGAGCGCGCTCCTCTACTGCGGCGTGGTGCGGACCTGCGCGGAGGGGGCCTGCTTCCAGGGCAGCAGCGCGGATCTCGCCCCCGACGACGTCGCCACGAGCCTCTACTATTACCAGGCGCTCGCGCAGGCCACCGCGCCGTCCTCGGTGGCGCCGGCCGCCTGCGGACCGGTGCCGATGAGCGTGCACCTGAGCACGCTGATCGGCGAGGCGGTCACCGCCACCAGCGCGGCCCGCTTCATCGAAGCGCAGCCCTGGAACGCGGCCACGCTGGGCGCACCCGGCAGCCCGGAGACCGGGGCCGAGCTGCGCGCGTTCTTCGAGCGCCAGACGCGCGGGATCTGCCTCTTCATGCGCGGCATCGACGTGGAGCGCCCGCGCGAGGCCGAGATGGCGGCGCAGACGCTCGCCTTCCCCGTATTCGCGCCTTTCGATCCCCGTCTTGCTTCTCGCGCCACGCCGCTGGTGCGCACCCTGCAGCGCGCCGCGTTCGACGACGAGGCGATGGCCGGACTCTTCGGCCGCTGCGAGCCCGGCGCCGAGCGCGTCTGCAAGCTGAAGCGCGACCGCATGGCAGCGCAGCTGCGCTCCTCCCTCGGGAAGCTGCAGCCTCCGTTGACGAACCTGGCTGGAGACGAGATCCCCTACCACATCGGCGCCAGCGGCCCGTTCCATCTCGCCGATTACGACGCGCTCCACGTCACCCTGGAGAGCTCGGCCGAAGTACCGAAGGCCCGCGGCGCGCGCTCGCGGTTGATGATCCGCTATCAGCCTCTCTGGCCGGAGTCGGTGGCGGAGAAGCGGTTGCAATGCCGGCAGCAGCCGGGCATCTGCCTCTTCCGCGCTCTCTGGAGCCTGGAGGCGCCGGTGCGCACCGTCGAGTCGGGAGAGGACGGGTTCGAATCGCTGGTCGCCCTCTTCGCGCGCAGGGACGGGAACCCGCGCTGCGTCCGGCGGCTCTTCAACGTGCTCGGGTCGGCCGGCGAAGACCGCCTGCTCGAGCTGCAGCGCGATCTGCGCGAGCCGGTGGGCGCAGGAGAGAACCGGGCGCCGTGCGACGCGCGGTCCCGGGCGCTCGCGGGCCTCGTCCCGCGAGGCGACGACGGTCCGCCGGGCGGATGCGGAGAGCGCGGAGGCGCGAGGCCGTTCGGGGACGTGGCGGAGGAGAGCTGCCGGCCCCTCAGCCTGGTCTACGTCCAGGAGGAGCCTTGGGCAGCCGCGGCGGCGCGCATCGCCGCCGTCGCCTTCAGCCGCGGCGTGGCGGTATCGGTGTCCGGCGTCAAGGCGAGCGAAGTGCACCGCGGAGCGCTGGGAAGCTGGGACGTCCTGCTCACGGTCGCCAGCAACTACTACAACCGCAAATACCCGACGCTGGTGCCGCTGCTACACCCGGCGGGCAACCAGAACCTGAGCGGCGGCCAGGCGGTGAGCGAGAGCCCGGGTCGGACGCTCCTCTCCAGCTACGAATCCTCGATCGTCTATCCTCCTCCGTCCTGGCTGGGCACGGCTTCCGGGTCGCCGCCCACCCGCGCGGACAGCTTGCGCTTGCTGGAGGAAGACGTGGCAAGGAGCGGGCCGGCTCCGATCTATCCCTTGGCGTTCCTGCGCCCTTCGACGTTGACCATCCCCGAGTCGCAGGGCGAGGCGGCCCGGAGCCCGTGGTACTTCGCCCGCCTGGTGCAGGCCTGGAGCGCGCAGCCATGATCGGCGCCTTCGCCGCGCTGGCGCTTCTTGCCGCTTCCGAGGCGACGGACTGGTTCCGCGCCTATCAGTACGCGGTCAAATCCTCGCCGTTGCGCGGCTGCGCGGAGTGCCAGGGCGAGCCCGACGACGTCTGCGAGGTTCGCACCGGCTCGCAGTCGCGCGCCCTCGACGAGTACATGCGGCTGCGTTCGCCGGCGCCCGGCCGCGTGAAGCTGCTGCGCTCCAAAGCCGACCCCGATTGCGCGGTGCAAGCGGCCGCCTTCTTCGGTCCGCGCGGGACCGTCGAGCTCGCGGCGATCCGGCTTGCCCGCGCACCGCCGTCCGCGGCGCTGCTCGACCGCTTCGCCGTCCAATTCTCCATCTCCGGCTGGCCCCGGGCGCCGCAACGCCGCAACGGCCTGCAGCCGGCGCCCGCGCGACCGGACCGGGAAGGCCTCCGCATGGCCCTCGTGTGCTGGGGATCGGAGCGGGGATGGCCCGCCTCCGAGCTGGGCCCAGGCAGCTCTTGCGAATGGTGGCTCCTTCCGGTCAGGGCGGACGGCGAGCCGGAGCTTTCGCGGCCCGCCTTCGCGCTCCTCGCCCTGAGCGACCGCTGGCCGGAGTCGTTCCGGTTCGGGGATCCCCGCTGGCCGCGCGCCTTCGATCGGAGCTCTCCGCTCGACGAGCCCGTCCTGCTCGGGGAGGATCGGTTCCGTCCCGATGCGGCCGTCGCCGCTCCAGCTCCGTCTCCACCCGCGCCGGTGGCGACCCCTGCCATCGCTCGCTGCGCCGGCGAGGCGCGCGCCGGCGCGGCGGTGCTGGACCGCTTCGATCAATGGGAGACGCAGGTCGTCGGCGCCCGGCGTTCGCTGGATCGTTTGAGCTGGACGCTCGACGCCGGCGCATGGTCGGGGCACTGCCAGGAGCTGGACGTGCTGCGGTCCGCGCTCGAGCGCCAGCTCGGGTGCGCGCTGGGTCAAGAAGGCCGCTGCCTCGGCGCCTCCGGGCTCGGGGAGCTCGCGCGATGAGCGCTCCGGAGTTGCCCGCTCCGACCGACGGTCTCGGCAGGCTCGCGCTGGCCGCGCGGGCATCCCGCATCGCCGCTTCCGTGCTGCGCTGGTTCGCCGCCTGCGCCATCGCATCCGCGGCCCTGCTCGCGCTCTCCGTCGCGCTGGCCATGATCGATCGCGGAGCGCCCGTCCCCGCGCAGCCGTCGGCCTCCGCATACCTCGATTTCGATCTCGCGGTGCTCCGGTCGCTGGCGGACAGAAGCCTGGGCGCGGCGGCGCCTGACGGCGCGCTCCGGTCGCTATGGGCGCGGCGGCCGGCGTGGAGCCTTCCGGCCCTGCCCGCCACCGGCGCCCGGCTGGTGTCGCCGCGCGATGCCTGGGCAGCGTCGGTCGCTGAACGGAGTCGATTCCGCAGCGCGGCGCGCGGCGCTTTCGACGCTCTCGGTCTGCTCCTCTCCGGCGTCAGCCTGGCGCTATTGGCAGCGGCCGCCGGCGGAGCGGTGGCGGAGCGCGCGCGCTGGACCAGCGACGGCAGCGCGGCTGTGGGACGTCTGGCGCTGGCGGCCGCGGCGGCGCTCCTGGTCGCGCTCCCGCTCTGGCGTCTGCTCGATCCCGCCCTCTTCTACGATCGCACCCGCTCCGTCGGCGCCGGATTGGCCGCGGCGCTCTTCGTGGCGGCATTCGCCGGGGCGATGTCCGGCGCGGCGGCGCGGGCGCTCTTCGCGCCTCCAGCCCAAGCGGGCTGTCTCAGCGCCCTGGCCGGCGGGCCCGCGCTCCTCTCCGCGGCGCGACTCTCCGCCCTCGACGCCACGCAGTGGCTGGTCCCGCTGGTTCCGGCCCTCGCCGCCGCCGCCGTGTTCGCGTGCGCCAAGGCGGATCAGGATCCTTCGATCCAGGGCATCTCCAGCGGCCTGGGTTCGCTGATCCGCGCCGCCATGCGCGAGGCGTCGGTGGGCGAGCGGCTCTCCTCGGCGACCCTGGTCGGCGGCGCTCTGGTGGTCCTCTGGGCCCTCGGACACCGCTTCGTCACCGAGGTGCGGGTATCCCTGGGCTCGGTCGGGAGCGCCAGGTGAGGGTGTCGGCGGACATCGATTCGCTGTTGCCGCCTGGGTTCCGGGCCGCCGCCGCGATGGCGGGTCTTCTTCTCGTCCTCGGGCTGGCCCAGCTTCTTGCCTTGCCCTTTCGCGACGAGCCGTATCCCTTGGCGGCCACCGCTCTCGCCCTCCTCCTCGCCGGCGGCGGGGCGGTCCTGGTCGCCTTCATCCGCCTGAACGCGCCCGACGGGCTGGGCCGCGATGCCGCCCCGCGGAGGTCGCGAAGCGACGTGCTCGCGGCCCTGGCGCTCGCCCTGATCGCCGCCGCCACCTTCGAGACCTGGCGCAGCACCGGGGTCCTCTTCCCCGCGCGCCTGGCGCTCGCTTGGCGCGGGACCGTCCCCTACGAGCGGATGGCGGAGCCGGCGCTGGCGATGATGCTCGCGGGGACCTCCCTGGTCGCGCTTGCCGCAGTGGCCACGGCAGCGGTCACCGGCGCCCTCTGGTTCTGGCTCTATGCGCGGGGGCTGCATGCGTGGGGGCGCGCCATCGGAGGCGCCCTCTCCTTCGCCGGCGCGATCCCGTACGTCGCCTTTGCGCTGGTGGTCCGCGCGCTGGTCTGCCCGCCGGTCGCCTTCCTCGCCGCGGGCCGTTGGCTCGCGCTGCGTCCGGATGAGCAACTCGCCTACCGTTCGCTCCTGGGGATCGCGCCGGGCCTGCTTGCCGCAGGGCTCGGCCTCGGCCTGGGGATCAGCCGCGGTCTCTGGAGCTGGCTCGACGACGTCCGGACTGCAGAGGAAAGCAGCGACTCCTTCCTCGCCGCGACCGTGCGCGGGCAGCGGCCTTGGGCGATCCTGGTCCGGCAGGGACTCTGGCTCCGCCGCCGCCGTGAGCTGGGCGCCCTTTTGCTCGCCGGGATGGCCGCCGCGGTGTTGATCGACATCCTGTCCAATACCCTGATCGACAGCTTCCGCCCTCCAGGCTTCCCGCCTTATCCGTCGCTGGGCGCGGCGCTCTTCCTGCGCGGAGCCGGCCAGGACGGCGTGCCGGCGCAGCTGCCGCTGGCGTGGGGAACGGCCCACATCGCGGTGGTCGCGGCCGCGCTCCTGCTCCTGCTCGCGCAGACGCTGCCGCGGCGCGCGGGACAGATCACGCTCGAAGGGGGGATCTTGCGCGTGGGACGCAACGTGCTCGCGCGGGGCGTCGCCAGCGCCCACGGGCTCGCGCCCCGTCCTGCGCTGCAGTGGCTCCTGGGCCCTTCCGGATCGGGCAAGAGCACGCTGCTGCGCGCCTGGGCGGCCCAGCTGCCGCGCGCCGTCCTGGTCCCCCAGGATCCCGACGAGGCGCTGCCTCGCGCTTTCTCCTCGACGGACGTGGCGCGCGTCGCCCGTTCAGGCCATGCCCGCGCCGATCGCGTGCTCTGGGACCTGCTCGGAAGGCTCGGCGACGGGCCCGTCCGCCGCCGACTGTTCGACCCCTTCACCTCGGTCGCCGACCTCTCCCGGGGCGAGCGGCAGCGCCTGCTGCTCTCCCTGGCGTTCTCGCGCGCCCGCGCCGATCCCGGCTGTACCCTGTTCCTCGACGAGCCCACCTCGGCGCAGGACGTCCCGCGCACGCACGCTGCGCGAGCTCCTGCCGGAGCAGTTCACCGGCACCGGCGCGGTCGTCCTCACCTCGCACGACCCCGAGCCGATCGAGGAGCTCCTGGGCGACCGCGCCGGCCAGGCGATCGCGGACCACGTGCTCTGGATCGGCGACGGCAAGGCGCACGCGCTCTCGGTGCGCGCCGATCCTGAACGGCGCTGGGAGGGAACCGAGCCGCAGGCCCTGCAGCGCTACTTCACCGACCTCCAGGCGCTGTTCGCGGCCCGCGACCGGGCGCCCGGCGATCCCGCTCCGCACCGCGACGCCGAGGGCATCCGCGTGCTGCGCGGCCACACCACCATTGCCGGGCGGCCCTACGCGGTGGCGGCGAACGCCCGCATCCGCGGCGGCGAGCTGATCGTCCTCTCGGGACCGAGCGGGAGCGGCAAGTCCACGCTGCTTCGGGACATCGCGTCCCGCCCGCCGCTCTCGCTCGAGGTGGGGTTCGTCATGCAGGATGCGGCGCGGGCATTTCCTGCCGAAATGCCCGTCCGCGAGGTGCTCGGCAAAGGCGCCGGCGGGCAGCGGCGCGGAACGGCGCAGCGCTGGTTCGGAGGCGCGCTGGGGGCGGATCTGATGTCGCGCAGCATCGGCGCGCTCTCCGAGGGCGAGCGGCAGCGCATCCTGCTCGCGGCCGAGGTCATGCGCCTCGAGGCGGCGCGGCGGACCCGCTTGCTCCTGCTCGACGAGCCGTTCGGCGCCGCCGATCCCGCGGCGCACCTCCGCTTGATGGAGGTGCTGCTCGGCTGGGTGGGCGACGCCGGCGGCCGCAATGCAGCCATCCTGGTCTCGCACAGTCCACTGGTGGACCTCGGGCTGGCGAGGGCTTCCGGGATTCCCACCCGCGAGTGGACCATCGAGGGGGGAGATCGATGAGTGGCCCGGGAGGAAGGCTCTCCGGCCTGGACCGCAGGCCATGGACGCTGGCGCTGATCGCCGGCGCGGGTCTGACGCTCCTCCTGCCCAGCGTTCTTGCGCTGTACGGGCCGCTCGAGCTGCTCGACACGGCCGTCCGCCTCGGGAACGCCCGCCTCGCCGCCGGCGTGGCGACGCTGTTCGTCGTCAGCACCGGCTGCTTGCGGCTCTTGCTCCGGCGCCGCCCCCTTCCCGAGGAGGAGGTCGACGACGGGCCTCCCGTCCGCCACGCCGCGGCCTCCCTCGACGTCAAGGATGCGCCCGCGGCCGCCTCCCGGGCCCATCTCCGCTGAGGCCGCGATGACCGAAGCAGGCTCACTTCCTGTCCAGCGCGCCGCGGGGGCCATCCTGCGCGCCCTGAAACGCCGCGGCGTGCAGCCCCATCGGCTCGGGGCGGCGGGACAGGTCGAGCCCATCCGCCCGGTGCTCGCCATCGACGCGCTTCTCGCGGCGATGCGCGCGCAGTTCGGAGTCCCGGACTCCGCGGCCAACCAGCTGCTGCGACCGGCGCTCGCGGACTGGCGAGACGCGGTGGGCTGCGCCGACCCGCTCTTCGTCCCCGCCAACGCGCAGGGAAGCGGGACCGAGAAGGCGCTCGTGCCCATTCCGATGCCATCCTGGTGCGCCTGGCTGGTGGACGCCGGCGTGGTGATGCTCGACGGCGCCCCGCACGTCGAAGGGCCGCGCGTCGTGCAGAAAGCATGGCTTGCGGTGGTTCGTGAGACGGAGCTGACCGCCGTCGAATGCTTCCCGTTCGTCTTCGCGGGCCGCTACGGCGCCGGGTCCGCGTCGGTGCGCATCCACCTGGCGCTGTCCCCCCCGTTCCTCGCCGCCGATTGGCGCGGCAGCCTGTGCCTCCGCGCCGCCGCCCGGCGACCCGGCAAAGTGGCCGCCCCGGTCCGGATCTGGCTCGGTGGCCCGGCTTCGCCCGCGGGTCCGGCCTCCGGTGTGAGCGCGGAGACCGTGGCGACCTGGGCGATGCCTCAGGGGTCAAGGAGCTCCACTCCAGACTGGCCTCCGGGCTGGCCGCGCTGGGTTGTGCTCCGGGTCCTGGAAGGTCGCGAGCCGCAGGCCCTCTGGGAGCTTCCGGCGATCTGGCGCGCCCGCACCGGATCCACGCCGGAAGCGGCCGCGACCGCGTCGCCCTCTCCCGTTCCGGGAACGCTCCGGCTCGCGGTGGACATCGGAAGCACCTCCACCGTGGTCGTCGAGGAGGACAACGCGGCGGCCGGGTCCATCGGCAGGAAGCTCCTGCCCCAAGGCGCGCCTCACCCGTCGCCGTCCGGGTTCCGCAGGCTGGCCGGCGATGCCGCGACCGCTCACGAAGTCGGATGCGCCGAGCAGCTCCTCGCTCCAGGCGCCCAGCTCCCGACGGCCCTCGCCGCCGCCTCTCCCCACGCGCTCGCCGACCTCCTCCGCGGCGCGCCGGACGCCCTCGACCAGCTCTGGCTTCCGCAAGGGCCGGTCTCGGAGAGCGACCTGGCGCCGCTGCTGATCGACCGCTTCAAGTCGCCTGAGCTCCTGTTGCTCTCTGACTGGCTGGGCCAGCTGCCTCCTCCCCTCGCCGAGCGCGAAGAGGTCAGCCGCAGGCTCCTCGCGGCCTACGCGTACCAGCTCGGCCGGACCCTGGCTGCCGCCCACAGCACTCCGCTGGTCACGGCTGAAGGCGGCCGCTGGACGCTGCACCGCCCGGCTCTGTCCTCGGCGGAGGTAGTCCTCACCTACCCGGAATGCAGCTTCGACAGCGCCGGGCGGCACCCCTTCAGAGCGGTCTTCGACGTCGTCGGGCGCGAGCTCTGCCGAGGGCTGGCCGGCGCCTGGGCGGATGCGTCGCACAGGCTCGTGGCCGATCCGGCCGCCGCGCACGCCGGGCGCGGCCGGACCCGCGATGAGCGCCACCCGCTCGAGGTGTTCGTGGATTTTGGCGGCCTCACCCTCCAGGTCACGGTCAGGTTGCCACGCGCGCAGGGCCGTCCGGAGCCGTTCATCCCCGGATCGTCGATGAGCTACCTGCTCGGCGGCGAGCGGTTGATCGACGCAGCGGCCTTCGCGGCCGCCGATCGCGACGCGCCCGCGACGCTGCGCGACGCCTATCGGACCACGGCGCGGCGCTGGCGCGCGCTGATCGCCAGCGGCGGGTCACTCCGGGATGCGGAGGCCGCGCGTCACCGCGCCGTCGGCGAGGCCCTGCTCCAGACCGTGATCTCGCTGGTGCGCAGGCAGCTCGAGGGCACGCTCCGGCGGGCAGCGCCCGATCTGACCACGCTGCGCGGGGCCGGGGTGCGGCTGAACCTGATCGGCGAGGGGTGGAAGCTGGTCGCGCTCGACGTCGCGGACGAGGAGCGCGAGACCGAGGCGCTGCGCCGGATCGAGGACCACCTGGCGCGACGCCCGCTGCTCGAAACCCCGCTGCAGCTCCAGCGCATGACGAAACGGCACGTCTGCGAGGGTGCGCTCCGCGTGCGCAGCGGAGACGGGCCGCCGGAGCCCGCGCTGGAGCTCCAGGGCGTGGACGTGGGATCGAGCGACGGTCTCCGCCAGCGCTGGTTCGGGGTGGCCGATCCGCGGGCGGCAGCGGAGCCGGATGTGATGGTGGACCGCGAGGACCCCTGGTGGCGCGAGTTCGCCGGCGGGACCGAGTCGCTGCTCCGGGTGGAGCAGTGGTTCAGCGGAAGACCGGACGCGTCGCCGTTCCAGACGGCCCTCGCCGGCGGAAATCTCGCCTTCGACGGCCACCGCTCGGTGCTGAAACAGTGGCTCGACGTGTCCGGCCCCTCGCTGGTCGCGCTGCGCATCCGGCAAGCGTTGCAGCCGCGACCTGCCGCTACTGCACCGTGAACGGATCCACGGTGGTGGTCACCGTCGCGCGAAAGATCGATCCGGGCAGG
>WNFR01004198.1_pt1 | contig 16379 bp, 14 predicted proteins | sample 5400221 | NCBI WGS metagenome assembly WNFR01 (sample SAMN13153357, study PRJNA577476) | soil metagenome | isolation source: 40 cm soil under Madrone tree | place: USA:California | collected 2016-06-14 | reverse complement strand
GTATTCTGCAAAATGGCGGTCGCGCGCTTGGTGAACCGTTCTGGTGACTCAACAGCGAAAATCAATGCGACCGTGTCCAGGAGCAACCGCACCTAGTCTCGCCCTTCTACAAAGGCGTCAGCTTCGTCGTCCGACATGGGTTTCCACCAGTCGATATCGAGAATCTGAATTTTGCCTTTCAGTGTCCCGAGCTTCCGCTTTTTGAGACTAGGCCTTTTTGTTCGGATGATATCCACGGCAGGCACACCCCGGCGGCAGATGGTCACTGTTTCGCCATCCTCGACAGCCTTGATTAGCTCGGGAAGCTTGTTCTTGGCATCCGCCACGCTGACTTTCATACTCTCGATGATAGCCATCTAATATAGCTATGTCAACCGTGCGCTCGCTCTCCGCCATCCTCTTAACCTAGAAAAATCGGTGCACGTCCTCTTCAAAGATCCGCTACCACTAGGTAGGAGACCGACGACCCCAATACTGATAAGGGCGAGGTCGGTGGTTCAAGTCCACCCAGGCCCACCATTCAAATCACCAGTAATTACGCGGCGATTCTCACTTTTCCCCTTTCGGGAAATATCTCTCAAAAAACCATTTTGTCAACCGTTTGTCAACTTCACGATTAGCCAGATCCTACTGCGCCCGGGCGTTCCGGGACAGCGTAACTCTCGGTAACCATGCTGCGCGAGGACAGTGCAAGGCACTGCAAGACCCGATGGGTCGTTTGCGGGGGCGTAGTTCAGTTGGCTAGAACGCCTGCCTGTCACGCAGGAGGTCGCGGGTTCGAGTCCCGTCGCTCCCGCCAATTTCACCATGTGTCAGGCCGCTCATACGGCACCCTGGGCCAGGTGATTTGCTTTGTGGCAGGAAGCCCAAAACTTCCGAATTGCGGACCAAGCAGAAGGTGGCCAGACCAGTCAACACAAGGGCGTTGTCGGTACTAATCCGACGCACGAACCGATAAATTCCGGCTTGCCTTATTTGGAAATGACCCGGGTTTTAAGACATATCTCCCTACCAACTTCGCGCCTAGCGGCGGGTAGACCGGCAGTAGAAAAGACGCCAGAGAAGACAATCACTTTTGACGCGCGTTCAGCTCCTCGAGCTTGCGCTTTAACTGTTCAAGCTTCTGTCCAGCCTCACCAAGCTTGCCTTCTGCAGTTAGTCGCTGGTAGTCGGCGAGATCTTTGGCCGCTCCCGTGATGAGCGCGTTCAGGTCTCCCCCAGGCTTGGTCGCGGCAGCTGGCGCTGCTGCGCCTCGTTCCGGTTCCGCGGGGGCAGTTGTGCCGCTTAGCGACGAGACTTCTCCCCCGAAGAGGGCCCTCATCGCCGAGTCGAATGTCGGTCCATAAGCGAGCCGGTCCTGCAGCGCAAGCACCACCAGACGCAACTCCGGCATCGGACTGCGCTCGGCCTGGAGGTAAATTGGCTCGGCATACAACAGCGCGTGCCCGCACGGAATAACCAGCAGAGTGCCTCGCCGCACGTGGGAACCTTGCTGATTCCACAACGTCAATTGCCCCGATAGTTGCGCGTTCTGATCGCCACGAACTCGACGGCGGTTTCGCCCGGCAGTTTCATCAGCACGAAGTTCGGCTCCATTGGCTGCGTCTTCTGCTGACCGGACTCGTCCATGCCGACTTCCGAAGCGACGGTCCACAGGTCCTCGCGGTTATAGAACACCTGCGGATCGGTCATGTGATAAAGGCCGTAAACAGCTGCCTGCAGCTTGAGCAACAACTCTGGATAGCGCACGTGTTTGCGCAGCGTGGGCGGCATGGCGGCCGCACCTTGGAACAGAGTGGGAAAAATCTGGCGGTACGCCATGATGATTGGATCCTGTGGGTCAAACACATAGAACGTCGTGGTGCCATCGTACGCATCGATGACCACCTTGATGCTATTCCGCATGTAGTTAATGGAGGTGTTGCCGAGCGTGTAGTGGCGCGAGTAGGGATAGCTGTCCGAGGTGGTGAACGCGTCCATAATCCACGACAGCCGACCATCGTCGCCGACAACTATGTACGGATCCGAATCGCAAGTGAGAAATGGCGCGAGCGCTGCCACGCGATCGCGCACGTTGCGACGCATCAGCAGACGGCTTTCCCGGTTGATATCGTCACTGAACGGGAGCTTCGTCAGGTCACCTCGGTCGGACGCTATGAGGAGGCGCCGAAGGAAACCTCCGAGAAGGATACCGCCATTGCCCTCGTAGGACGTCAGACTGTTCCTCTGGCCTTGCGGGTAATTGAATTCCTGTTGCCGCGTCTTCACGTACACGTCGGTGTTGGTAAGCTCGCCGAAATAAATCTCCGGGCGCTTTACAACGATGCTCGGCACTGTGCTCTGAATGGGCATGTTACTCAAAATTAGTGTCGGCAGTCCTTCCGGAGTGAACCCATTCACAGGGTTCATGGTGGTACCGTAGCCGTGCGTATAAATAAGTTTCTCGTTGATCCAATTGCGACTGCTCTCGGGGAGCTTATCGACGTTGAGCTCGCGTGCGGCAAGCATCACCTGACGCGTTGTGCCGTTGATTTCATAGCGATCGATATCGATATCGGGAAAGTCGTAGTAGGTTCGAATTTCCTGAATCTGACGCAGCGTGTCCTGGAGTGCGCGCCAGTCCCACAGTCGGATGTTCTGCAGTGTAGCCTGATTGTTTGCCGGATCGGCCGCCTCGACGGTCGTCTCAGCGGGAAATTCGCGGTGCGCAAGGCGGTCCAATCCATAGGCCCGCCGCGTCAGGTCAATATTGTAGGCAATGTAGGGTCGCTCGCGAACCAGTTCGTTGGGCTTCACGATAAAGCTGCTGACGTACCAGCCCAATATTTGAAGTACGAGATAAGAGACGACGGCGGGAGCGACCGCCGCCACCAACCAGCGCACGCGCGGCACCGACACGACATTGATGCTTGCAATCGCAGCACCGAGAACTAACGCGGCACACACGGCGAGCATCCCGGGAAGCATGACGTGAGCATCCGTATAGGCGACCCCGCCAAAAATCGTATGTTCGTCGAACAATCGTTCGAATCGGGCGATATACGCGCGCATCGCGAGGATCAGCAACAAGAACCCAAACGCAATGGAGAACTCTCGCCACGGCCGCGAGGTGTATCTGCCTCGCCGTCCCGAGAGCATTCGTGTGCTCCCCGTAACGAAAATGAAGAAAACGGCGATTACACAGGAAATCACGGCCAGCGTCAGCAGCCAGCCCGTGATGAACTGCCATGTGGGCAGAGTGAACAGATAGAAGCTGATCGGCTTGCCGAAGATCGGATCCACAGCGCCACCGGTCGCGCGTGTCGCGTACCAATAAAGCGCGAACGTCGGCCACTCCATCATGTTGCTGGCCCCCGTCACGACGGCGATGAGGAGGGAGACCAGGAGACCCAGTAAGCGCAAGATGCGCGCGACCGGTAGCTTCAACGGCTGCCCGCCGATGAAAATCACGTGATCTTCCGGCAAATCGGGTTGGTAAGCCCGCCTCAGCGCCAGGAACCATCCGTGCAGAAAAAGAAACGTGGTAGCGAAAAATGCCGCAAAGACTATCCATTGAAGGATGAGCGTCTTCCGGAACACGTCCCCGTAACCGAGCGACCCGAACCAGAGGGCGTCGACGTAGTACGATAACGCCGTCCGGCTGCAGAAAATGACCACGGCAACGATGGCAAGAACGAGGAAAAACAGACGGCGATGGCGCCGCGGCGGTTGCTGCCAGTCGACTAAATCGGGCATGAGCCTAGCCTGCTTTCAAGAGCGCTTCCCTCTGACGACCAAGCAGACCCAATTGTACGCTGTCTGCTCTCGAGACCGTCTATCGCCGACCTGATACAAGTGCGTGCGAGGGCGCTCGCCAATTCGGCAGCACGCTGCGTGGGTTAGCGTAATTGCTGCTTGAGTTCGTTGTCCTGCTTATTTGCGGAACGGATGCAAGGTGTGTCGCTAAAATTCCTTTGGCAGCGGCAACAATTCGCCCGCGTCTTTGGATCGAGTCGTCCACTCTACGAGATCCCGGTACTGCTTGAATTCTGTAATTTCCCCGAACCACTGCGTCCCCTTTTCGTTGGAGATAGTCATCACATTCGGAAGATCACACGGTCCTAGGCAGCCGCTGATCGTCAATTGAACCCTCTTCAGTAACCCTCTGGCACGCCACTCCTTTTTCAGCCAGTCCACAGGAACCGGCGGCCGACCGTTTTCGGGGTTTCCGACCATCAGGCAGCGCGCAAGAAGGTCGCAGGATAAGCCACTCGGCCTTTAAGTATTTCAGACGCCGTGCACCGTGAATCCACACGAGGGCCTTAGTTCTTTGTGAATTCATTTTTTATAACCGTTGCCCCCTTCATGACGAAGCGCACGTGTTCAATCGATGTCACGTCTTGCAGTGGATCTGCAGAAATAGCGATGATGTCGGCGAACTTTCCGGGTGCGATTTGACCCAGATCGGACCAACCCATCAACTCCGCTCCGCTTGCTGTCGCAGCGCGGATGATGTCAATGTTTGACATGCCTTCGTTACGCAACGCTTCCAAGTCCAGTGGATTCCATCGAGCACGCTTTCGAGACAACCGATGAACAATGGCGATCTTGTCTGCGGCATGCGCGGTAACTCTAATGCCCGGGTTCTGCTGCCTGTTGAATCAAGACTGCAATTGAGGCGATGGAAAGAAGCGCGATTCCTAGTAATTTCATGACATCCATAGTCTAACTCGACGTCCTGCTTAAGACTGAGCAACACCTTTCCTACTGTCAACTCTGATACCTAAATTATGCGCACAAATAGCCCTTGTGGCGGTGCAGTGAACTTCCGCTGCCACAATCTTTTTTAGTCTTCGCTTGATGGTCTCTGTCTGCGTTCTCCCGATGTTGTAAGTGGTTAGAGCTGCTTCGTTTACCGTGCATAAAAAATCATGCACGATGGTCGGTCAGCAGCGGAGAGCCTGCGTCATGCCTTCCACGGCGACTGGAACTACACCATATCACCACAATGACTTGAAGCCTTTATTTATGCACAACACCTTAGCATCGATTTTGTGCGGAACGAGCAATCTGGAACTAACAATCATGCCAGGACGTGACCATGAGTGAGGTCGTCAGCAGCATAATCATCGCCACGGTACTATGCATATAGCCCCATAAAAGCTCCTGATAAGGGCGAGGTCGGTGGTTCAAGTCCACCCAGGCCCACCATCAATTCACCAATAAATACGCGGCTATTCTCACTTTTTCCCTTCCTGGGGCCTGCTTCGAAAGAACGATTTGCCAAAAATTTGCCAAAACTTCCAGTCGCTTGACACTGCCTTCCATCCGAGTTGTTGAGTGCGGCTTTCGTAGCTTCTGGACAATTCGGGCCATCGGTACAGTGGTCAACGATCCAGGCGGGCCACCGATCTTGAGAGGAAAGTGCGCCGTCGGTGTCTAATCCTTATGAAGCACGATTGGATTCGCTTTCTGTTGGTGCTCCCCCCTTGTCTTCGGCCTTCTCGCGGCCGTGCTGATGACGTGGGACTATCAAAACAATCGCATGGTTGGATTGATGGGGATGGGCTGGGAAATGGGCCCGCTGTTCTGGCCCTATCAAGCGATCTACCTTCTCTTGTTCACAATCAACGCTCCCGCATTTGTTCTGTCAATGCCAATCCTCAAGCTGCTGAACCTTCAAACGCTTTCCCTGCAATACGGCGTCTGGTTTCCGGCGATCGTGGGCTGGTGGTGGTGGATTGGCACTCGAATAGATTTCAGCATCCTCGGTCGCCGGAGCTTTCGATATGCGAAGCTGGTTGCCGGCGGTCTTTCCGCAGTGAGCCTTGTGCTTCTGTATTCCGCTGTTCGCGCCAGCCTCGGTGAATTCCACTGGTGGATGGAATATGGTCGTAACTCTTCGCCGTTCCGGGTGCCAACGCTTGTCAGAACTATTCGCCCAGTTTTGTGGTGTCTGGTCCTCGCTAGTGGATGTTTGATTGCGGCGATGCGTCTCTTTCAAGGCAGCATTGCGCCAACGATAGAGGGCCGCCACAAATATCGACTGCATGTGATTGGCGTGGCCGTCGTTGCGCTCTACGTATTTGTGATACATCGTTGGGATAAATCTCTGAATCCGCCTTCTAACTATGACGAATGTGCCGTAGACCGTCTTTACGGTCTTGGCTGCATCCATGGAACTGTCATGGACGAGAGCGGCAAGCCGATCAGCCATATCGAAGTAGACCTCATTCCCGTTCACAAGACCGGCGATGCACGCTGGTATGGCACTCACAGCGAATGGACAGACGATCAAGGAAGATACAATCTCAATCGAATGGAACCAGGCGAGTATCTCCTAGGCGCTAACGCGTTTAGCTCGTTTGGAGCGCCAGACGCGGAGCGCCCTTTCGCTACCGCATATTACCCAGCGGGTGAGAACGAATCGGAAGCTGCTCTCGTAAAAGTCGTTCGATCATCACCTCTGCGGGTTTCTCCTCTTCGCTTGCGTAAACTCGAGGTGGTGACCATAAAAATCAACGTTCTGTGGGCCGATGGTACGCGGCCTGAACGAAGCAACATTTACTTCAAAAATGTTCTTTATCCACGTCATGGAGGGACCGCGCCGCAAATCGACAACGGCACAGGAAAATTCACACTCCCAAAAAGTTTTGAATATGATGCCGTGGCTTCGGTCGAATGTGATGCAGGTAAAGCTGTCGAACCACGTGAGTCCCCGACCAACGAATCAAAGTCGCAGACGGTCTAACTCCAGCAGAGATGACTTTTATCATTCCTGTACCACGATGCCCGCTTTGGGTCAGCCATTGATGAATTTCGGTCCAACGTCGCGTCAATCAGGTGCAGAGGTTGTTACCGGAGACAGATTAGGGTAAGATTGTCTTACTATGGAAACCAAGATTTCAACGAAGGGTCAGGTCGTTCTTCCCGGTCCGATTCGCCGCAAACTGGGTCTCCGGACGGGAGACCCACTCGACGCAAAGGTGGAGGGTGGGCGCATTGTGTTGACGCCACGAAGCAGGCGCGCACGGAAAGTAAGTATTGTCGTTGACCCCATTACCGGTCTTCCGGTTCTGAGCGCGGGTCCAGACGCTCAACTCTTGAGCAGCAAACAGGTCTATGAGATTTTATCCGACTTCCCATGAAGTATCTCCTGGACGTGAACGGTCTAGTTGCGTTGGGTTTCCTCCAGCACGAATTCCACGACCGCGTCGCTAGCTGGGTGCACACTCTGGCCTCAAGGGGAGTTCCGGAACTGGCAACTTGTTCGATTACGGAACTTGGCTTCGTCAGGGTCCTCGCGCAGGCAGGGCAGTATGGATTCACCATCGCCCACGCACGCACCCTATTACTCCGCCTTAAAACAGGAAATTCCCTGAAGTTCACTTTTATCCCCGACGATCATGATGTCTCGCACATTCCAGCTTGGGTCAAGACTGCAAAGCAAACTACAGACGGTCATCTCGTGCAACTCGCCAAGGCGAAGAGCGCAATTCTTGTGACGTTGGATGAAAGAATACCCGGAGCATTCCTAATCCCTACCCAAAGGTGAAGTAGCCGCTTAAGTGTGATGTTTTAGATTGGCACCAAGACGGGTGAGCGTTGCCCCACGATTCCATTCACGGTTCTTCCCGCGGATTTTTGGGTCATTGCGCAATCCTCGGTCACCTCAGCCCCTGATAAGGGCGAGGTCGGTGGTTCAAGTCCACCCAGGCCCACCATTCAAATCAGGGTCCAGCCCGGACACATGGGTTACAGAATGTACCGGCTACATAGGTAACAACCTCGGGCCGAACGGGTTTTCAAGCGGTTCGAGCAAAAGGACAATCCTCTACACACAATGGGATGCCACAGATAGTGATATTATTCTTGTTGAGAACTTCCGATAAACATTCCTGATAAGCTGCGCAATCGGACATCTTGCTGACTCCCCAAAAATCCCGTTCTGGGAAAGCACGCTGTTGCCACCCAGGCCCACCATTCCTAGTCAGCATCCATACTGCTAATAGATTGGCATCGCTTCGCTTGGTTTCTTGAAACCCGAATTAGGGAGTCGAAGGTTCCCGTGCTGCCGCTGGCGGCGCGAATTTGGAGTCGTCCACAGGAACGTTTTGCTGAATCTGCTCGACCTGGATGGTGAATCGGTTGCCGGGCCGTGCAAGAGTCCAACGGAAGGGTACCTTCAGGCCATCCGCATCGCGATAATCCGCATAGTCGATCTGCGTTGGGTTGCGGCCGAGAGGAGTTTCGGCGTACCGCACAAGGCGCAGCAGCAAGCCCGACTCCTTGTCCATGTACAAACGGAGCGGCGGCTGGCCTTCGCTGCGTCCGATAACCAGGTAAGTGTCATGCCCAGCGACTTTTTCGCCAGCGTCGACGCTGAATTTCTGATAGAGCGTCTTCACGTGCGCCGGGAAATAAAGATCCGCATCGATGCGTGCGGCGGCGTTTTCCGCCGCCGACATCGTATGCGCGCGCCCGGGAACACTGAGCCATCCCTGTTTCCCATCAAAACCAGTGAAGCTGTCTCCGCCCTGGAGATGCATAACCGAAACGCGCTTGTCTGGAGCTCTCGAATAAACTTCGACGGGAAAATGCTGGCCGCCGAATGCGGTGAGCGTTCCCTTCTGCACGCGGGTCGTGATCTTCTGGAGCGCATCGACGCCGCCGATGGCGGCGAGATATTTTCCGAGAAGCTGGTCCGCGCTCGGCAACATAGCTTTTGCCTCGCCGGGTTTTTTCCCTTCATCGGCTGCCGGCCGGGGTTCTTCGTCAGTGAGGATGGGTGTGACCACAGGATCCGGCGAGCCGCGGTGGCAAGAGTAGCAGGTGACCAAGCGGTGGCCCTCGAAGTTGTCTTTATTGATCGCCATCATCATGTTAATCATCTTGCGCGCGGTGACCTTGGGCTTTTTGTCGTCCTTTTCGTTCGCATGCGCGACGTGGCAGTACTCGCATTCGACGCCAAGCGAAGCGGCAATGAACTGCATCGAGGGGATCACCTGATCAGCCGGGACTCCCTTGAGAGCCTGAATATTTTTGAACTCTTCTTCCGCGAGTTTGGGTCCCGCGGCGCCTGCCGGTGTTCTTGTCTCATTTGGCGCAGTGGACTGTGCCCATGCCCCCGCAATCGCCAGCAAGAGGCTCAGCGATGTTCCGCAGACTGCGAACCAGAGATTCTGACGATTCCCATGCATCGAATTCATCCTCGCAGGTCATGTGATGAAAGTACGCGTGGCGTGGCTACAAAGAACTCCTGAGTCCTCTGGACTGGAATGCAAGATCAGGCGCTGATTTCGCCGCGCTTCGCGAGCGCCGTAATGCGGTCGGCGGCGCGGAAAGCGAGCGCTTCAATGGTCATGGTGGGCTGGCCGCGGCCGGAAGTCACCAGGCTGCTGCCATCGCAAAGGAAAAGATTTTTGACGTCATGGGTTCGGTGGTCCGAATTGATCACCGACGTCTTCGGATCGTTTCCCATGCGGCAGGTGCCGAGTAGATGCACGGCGAACTGCTGCTCCTTCGCCGGGAAACTCCACGATTTTTGCGCATTGGCGGCCGCAAAAATTTCATGAGCGCGGTCGAACATCCAGTTCCCGAGCTTCAAATCATCAGGATGATCTTTGTACGTCAGGCGAAGCGCAGGCAGACCCCAGGCGTCCTTCAGATCGGGGTCGAGTGAGAAGCTGTTGTTTTCGAGAGGCAAGGATGTTCCATGGCAGAAGATTTCCATAGTTCGGTTGAAATCGTCCGCAAGGGCCGCCTTGAAGTCCTTGCCCCAGCGTGGCGTCCCGGGGGGCAGACCTCCGTAAGCAAAAGTGATGGGCGTGAAATCGAAGCGAGCATCAAGCCCGCCCCCGCCATAGAATCCGACTTCTTGTGGATCGAGTTCGTAGAAATCGTGCAGCACGCGGCTGACGGCGAATCCTTTGTAGTCGTTGAGCGGATGCTCGAACTGACCGATGACAACGCCACCGCTGTTGAGCATCAGATATTTTCCGACGATGCCGCTGGAGTTCGCGAGACCGTGGGGAAATTGCTTGTTGGCGGAGAGCAATAGCAGGCGCGGGGTCTCGGCGCCGTTCGCGCAAACTACCACGGCCTTGGCCTTCTGCAGATGCGTGTCGCGCTTCTCATCGAAATACACGGCGCCGACCGCGCGGCCCATGGCGTCCGTTTCGATGCGATGCACGTAGGAGTTGGGACGAATCTCGCAGCGGCCGGTGCGCTCCGCCATTCGAATGGCGGTGGCGAGCGAGCTGGATTTGGCGCCCACTTCGCAGCCGAAGCCGAGACAGAAACCGCAATTGATGCAAGCGCTTCGTCCCGGTCGCGGCTGAGAAAGTATCGCCATGGGTGCCGGGAATGGATGCCAGCCAAGCTTGCGCGCGGCCCACTCGAAAATTACGCCGGAAGATTTCGCCGGCAATGGCGGCATTGGATACGGCTTCGACCGCGGCGGATCGAACGGGCTGGCGCCGGCCAGGCCGGAAACACCGATTTCCCATTCCACTTTTGTATAGTACGGTTCCAGATCCGCGTAAGTGATCGGCCAATCCATGAGGCCGGTGCCGGCAACCGGGCCGTTCTTGGCGCGTTCGATGAAATCGATTTCGTGAAAACGCCAGAAATTGGCCGTGAAGTGTACGCTGGTCCCGCCGACGCATCGCCCATAAAGCAGTGCGCGCTGCTGCTTGGCTTTTTCGTTCGGCGTACTCCGGAACGTGGTCGGCTGAAGCTTTGGATGGTTGGTGAGCTTGTCCTGGGCCAGGACTTCGATTTCGTTGTGATTAAAATCGGCTTCCGTCAGGTAAGGGCCCTGCTCCAGCACAACCACGCGAAAACCGGTGGTCGAAAGTTCCTTGGCGAGGATGCCGCCGGCTGCGCCGGAGCCGATGACGACAAAATCCACTTCGTCGGAAGTTTTGTAGTGGGGCTGGTCGACCTTCATTTCTCGTCCGCTTCTTTCACCATCGGTTGCCAGCCGGGATAGTATTTGTCGTAGTACCCGAACGGTGCCTGAAACATATGTTCGCGCTCGCGGCCTATGAGCTTCCACCCAACCCCATCGTGATTGCCGCCGTAATCGGGGTCGATCAGGAATCCGGCGATCGTATGCTGGCGCAGTGTCTCAAGAAAATTCTGCGCAACCGGGCGCGCCCGGAACGCCCGCCGAGTTGCATTGGAACTTTCATCGAAGGAATGCAAAACCTTGTCCTGCTGTTCAGCCGCCAAGCCGGAGAATTTGGAGACGCTCGGGAATATCTCCTTCACTCTCGCCCGCAAATCAGGCAAACCCTCGCGGTACGTCTTTTGGTCGTCGACACCAAAGGTAGCCAGGCCGCGATCGATGAAATAAACCACTCCGGCTTCGCGCGCCCCGGGAGTGTCGTCCGTCGGAATGATGCGGGCCGTGATGGCGTCGATCTCGGCCGCCTCCTCAGGAGTGAAAAACTCAAATTTTGGCGGCGTCGCCGCCTGCGCAGCGTTACGCGCGTGCGTTGTGGCGGACAGAAGGGCAGGCCAATTCGCCGAAACCCATGCGGCGCTGAGACCCGTTCCTGCTCGCAGAAGAAAATTGCGGCGATTAAGCTCGTTCATCGTGTTTGGTCGAAAATCGCGGACTTCCCGACTGTAGGATGAAGCCGATTCTCCGTCAAGAACAATTGACAGCTGCGAGTGATTCGAATGATTCATCAAGACTCGCGCGGAGCCCTTGGCCGTTGTCAAGGCAAAGTAGAAATGTCCGGTTTTCTGCCAGATAGAAATGTCCGCTTCCATGGTCTTCTCCAAGGGTGATCTGCAGGCGCATGGTGTTTGGGTTTGATTTTGGTTTTGGGTTTCGCTGGTTGTTCCGCAAGTCCGGGAGGCCGTAGGCCGGAAGGACTTGCGGACTGCCGCGCGGGTTCTGGACAGGAGCGCAGGTGCAGATAGCGGCCGCGGTAGCGCAACCAGTGGCTTCCGTCCAACCGCCGTTCGATCTCTACGGCAGCTCCACGCAGCCCCGCACAGACTTCTTCCCGCAGTAACCCCCAGCGATTTCCGTCCCAGCTGACGGTGTGATCTTCTGTCATCTTACGCCCCACGCGCACACTCAGTATTTCTTCTAGGCGATGTTCTGAGCCCAATCGTCGATGCGCATTGCGCGACTGGCGAGGGACGACCGTGAACCGCTGTTCCCATTCGGGCAGAAAGCGCATCTCCAGGAAATGATTCGCTCCCTGAATGCTGTCGATTCCCGACAACCGCATCTCCTTCACCAGGCGATCCTGAAGAGTTTCAAACAGCCTCTCGATACGCCCTTTTGCTTGCGGACTGTGGGCCGCGATCCATTCGATCCCCAGTTCGTTCAAGGCTCGCCCGAACTGCGTTCGCAGCGGATCTCCCCGGAGTTGCTCGGGAAGGGGCTGAGGGCCGGCCTTTTGAAAGATGCTGTTTTTATCGGTGTAATGGGCCAAAGGACGTCCGTACCGCCGTAACCATCCCTGGAGGGTTCGCAAGTTCTCTTCCGTGGTGTCGTGCTCGGTGAACCGTCCCCAGATGCGACTGGTGGCATCATCGATCAGGGCGATGAGATGGCAAGCCGGACCGCGATCCTCTAGCCAGCGGAACGGAGAGCTGTCCTGCATCACCAGCTCCCCGAAACGGGCTCTGCGCTCCCGCCACACATGCACGGTCTTCACCCGCTGGGAGCGCGGACGCCACAAGGCCGCCTTGGTCATCCACTTCCGCAGGGTCTCACGACTCACCGAGAGACCTTCCTTGGCCAGGTGTTCGGCGGCCAGCGTGGGTCCGAAATCCGCATAACGCTGGCGTAGGCGCTCCAGAATCTTCTGCTCCAACCGCGCTGCTACCTTGCGGTTCGATGGCCTGCCCCGCAGTCCGTGAACCAGGGCACCATCCCCACGTTCGCGAATCCGCAGCAGCATTCGCCGCACCTGGCGGTCGGTTACCTTCAACCGCTCCGCTGCTGCTACCTGCGAAAGATGCTTCTGCTTCACCTCGTGCAACACTTTCAATCGGTCCCGTTCTCGTTGGCTCAAGGTGATTCGCTCCGTCTCCATAGGGCCCTCGGCCATCTATGAAAGCGGACATTTCTACTTTGCACAAACCGGACATTCTCATTTTGCGCCGACAGGAGCCCTTGGCCGTTTGCGATGTGCAGTGGGGCTGGTGTACGATGCCGCCCAATCTGTGAACTCAGTCCTATTTCGTGAAACTGCGGTTGTTTTGAGACACTACTAAACAGACATGGCTACGTTTACAGGTGCAATCGGAACCGGCAGCAAGTGGCTGCTCGACAAAATTGTTGGCGCTCTCGCTGCCACCGGCGTCAATCCCAATTTCCTGACATTTCTTGGGTTGGTTGTGAATTTCATCGCCGCAGCTTTCTTCGCCGTCGGCAGTTTTTTTACCGGTGCGCTGATCATTTTTTTCGCCGGCTTCCTGGACATGCTGGATGGGCAAGTCGCGCGGTGGCAGAATCGCGTCACCGCCTTCGGAGCATTCTACGATTCGACGCTGGACCGCTATGCGGACATGGCCCTCTACATGGGCCTGCTCGTCTACTACTCCGTGAGCGGTCGGACTCCCTATGTCGTCCTGGCCGCGGTCGCCACAGCAGGCTCCGTGATGGTGAGTTACGCGCGCGCCCGTGCCGAGTCCCTCATTCCGTTGTGTAAGGTCGGCTTTATGGAACGCCCCGAGCGCCTGGTCCTGCTGATCATTGGGGGGCTCTTCAATCGCATGGGGCCCGTGCTGTGGGTCATCGCCGTCGTTTCAACGCTCACCGTCATCCACCGCATCTATTACGCCTGGCAGGAAACCCGTGCCGGCCGCGTCCTCCCCGGAATCAAGCTCTCGCTGTAGCCCACATTTCTTTCCAACTCCCGCGGAATACTCCATTCTCATCTTCCAAACATTCGGTAGCGGGTCAGTCTCTGTTTAGCGCGGCTTAGTGCTTTATTTTCTTCCTGCTCCAAGGGCTTTGAAAACTGCGATCATTGCGGTCGCGGTTTCCGCGCGACTTTCAACGAGAAGATTTTCGGCTTCGAACTGGGCGCGTTCTGCGTCGAGAACTTCCGAGAACGTACCTATGCCGCGGTTGAAACGGATTGTGCTCGAGTCTGCGGCGTTCTTGCTGGCCTGCGCCGCTTGAGCGAGTCGCGCACATTGTGATCGCGCCTGGTTGAAGGACGCGAGCGTAATCTCTGTCTCCGCAACTGCTTGCAATACTGTCTGGCTATAGCTCGCCAAGACCTGTTCGTCCGGAGGGTCGCTTGAGAGAATCTGGGCGTTTACTCGGTTCAGGCGGAATTGCGGCCAGGAAATCATAGGCACAATGGAAGTCGTGAATCGGTGTGACCATTGCACCTCGTCTAATGGCATCGCTCCTGGGTTAGTGTTTCCGGATAGAACTACTCTCGGAAACAGATCTTCGATGGAAATGCCGGCTTTGGCTGCGGGTCCCGCCAAACGCCTTTCGGCCGCGGCGATGTCCGGCCGGCGGCGCAATAGTTGTTCAGGAGAGCCCACATCGATTTGTTGAGGTAACACAGAAAGCTGGCCCGAATGGCTTAACTCTTCCGCAAGTGCGCTCGGAGAGCGGCCGAGCAGCACCGCCATGCAATCAAGCGCAACCGCGCGCTCGGCCTTCATCATTAGACTCGCCGTGCGAGTGTGAGCGAGTTGCGTGCGGGCCCGTTCGGTCTCAAATACGGTGGCTTTTCCCGCGAATTGACGCTCCTCAGCGATTTTCAAGATGCGTGCCTGAGTTTGCGAGTGTCTTTCCGCAACGTTCCATCGGCCGAGTGACGCCTGAAACTCAAAGTAGTCTCTTGCAATCTCCCCCTCAACACTCACCTGAATCGCTCGGAGATCGTAAGCGCTGGTTCCGTAAACTGCGTCCGCAATCTTGGGAGAGAGTCGATCCGTGCTGAAGAGATTGATCTCCCAAAGTGAGTCAAAACCTGGATCGAATAGCTCTCCTTCGGGAAGATTGGACCGAACACTCTCTCGTCGGGCTGCGATGGGTTCCAATTCTGCGATGCGTGTCGGATTTGTGGTTAAGGGGAATGGGCTCGGTTCATAGCCTCGATGCATGGCCCTGGCTTGTCTGATTCGGAAAGCAAGGATCGCAGGGTCCTTCGTGGACGAGATTGCCTCCGCCATAAGTCGATTGAGCAGAGGGTCTCCAAACTGCCGCCAGAACTGCGGTACACCGCGGCGAAGACGGTGAATCTCCGTAGGTGCATTTCGGGAAACTTTGGCAGGCAGGCTCGGGTGTGCGAAGAGCGGCATGCCCGTACACCCGATCTGAATTGTTAGCAGAAGCAAAAACGGCTTGAATTCGAGTCGCATGGTTTGCAGTCCTCCCGAGCGTGTTTCCGGTTGAGCGTTTCGTCTTAGTCCGTCCAACGCGACACCGCCGATGTCTCTAACCTGTGCGCGTTCCGCAAGGCCTCTGCGGCACGCTCGCCGATGATGATGCAGGGAGCCATGGTGTTTCCGGTCGTTACGCGCGGCATGATCGAGCCATCTGCGATGCGAAGGTTCTCGATTCCATAGACCCTAAGTTGGGCGTCTACGACCGACATCGAATCGCGCCCCATTTTTGCGGTACAAGTCTGATGCCAGTAAGGAGCGGCCGCATCGCGAATGAAGTCTTCTAGTGCAGCTCCTCTCAAGTTGCCAGGCATGACTTCACGTTTTGTTAAAGGTCGAAGCGCAGCTGAATTGCCAATCTCCCGACAAAGTTCCACGCACGCTACTGCAGCCTTCAGGTCTTCTGGGTGGGACAGCGTATTGGCCTCGATCTGAACAGGATCGTTCGGGCTAGGTCCCGTCAAGCGGATCTGACCCCGGCTTTTCGGGCGTACGAGACCTCCAAACAACGTCCAAGAAGCCGCCGGTGGATTGAACTTGGCGGCTGTCTCGGCACTGCAGATCGGTACTTCACCTAGGCATGTCTGCAAATCCGGAGTGACAAGACCAGGATTGCTTTTCCAGAAGAACGTTGCCTCACCTGCGTTGTTGCGTAAAGGGAGCGGTTGCTGATACTCCCAGACACAGCCAATACCAAAATGATCCTGAAAGTTCTGCCCCACCCCCGGAAGATGCTGGACGACCGGTATGCCCAGGCGTTGCAGCTCAGCTTCATCGCCAATGCCAGAAAGCATCAACACCTTCGGCGTGTGCATCGCGCCCAACGACAGAACAACCTCGAGTCCAGCCGTAATGCGTTGAATTTTTCCGTCAAGAGCGACCTCCACGCCGCTGGCTCGCTTTCCCGCTAAGGTAAGCTTGGTAACCAATGCGTTCGTGAGAACTGTCAGGTTTGGCCGATCCATGTAAGGGAAGGCATAAGTTCGAAAGACGGATAAACGCTTTCCATCGCGTAC
>WNFR01006645.1_pt1 | contig 16382 bp, 14 predicted proteins | sample 5400221 | NCBI WGS metagenome assembly WNFR01 (sample SAMN13153357, study PRJNA577476) | soil metagenome | isolation source: 40 cm soil under Madrone tree | place: USA:California | collected 2016-06-14 | reverse complement strand
TGAAGAAGATGAGGAGGACGACGATCCGCCGCCGCCGGAACTCCAGCTGAAGTTGGTGAACGTCCGGAAGAACAGTTCGGCGAAGAAGCCGACCACGCCGGCGATGATCACCGCGATCACCATCATCTGCACGTCGCCGTTGCGGACGTGGGTGAGTTCGTGGCCCAGCACCGCTTCGATCTCTTGATCGTTGAGTGCCTTCAACAGGCCCGTGGTGACGGTGACGGCATATTGCCGCCGGTTGAGCCCGGTCGCGAACGCGTTCAGCGCCTCGCTATCCATTACCTTCAATTTCGGCATCGGGATGCCGCGCGAGATGCAGAGATTTTCCAACAGATTATAGAGCCGGGGCTGCTGCTGCCGCGTCACGTTCTCGCCGCCGGTAACGGCGTCGACGATCGATTGATGGAAGAAGTATGCGATCACGATCCATAGCACTGCTGCTCCCGTTGCATAGGGAAAAGCCGTAACCAGGTCGCGTGCCGCCGCCATCAGGTAGTAATCGACCGACGCGTCGCTGTTGAGTACCACTTCCGCGATCAGCGCGCCGGCATAGACCACGATGTAGATCAGAACGAACAATCCGGCGAGCAACAGCATCGAACGAAATTTGTTCGAGGCGATGTGCGTGTATAGACCATAGGCGGCCATGATGCGCTGCTCTGCCGGAATGTTCTGGAGGTCAGAACTTCACCGTCGGCACCGCCTCGACCTCGGTCCTGTTAGCACCGAGATCGAAGAAATCCCTGCGGGTGAAACCAAACATGCCGGCGAACAGTACGGCGGGCATCTGCTGGATGCCGGTGTTGTACTCCTGAACCGCGTTGTTGAAGAAGCGGCGGCTGGCCGCGATCTTGTTCTCGAGGTCGGACAACTCGCTCGCCAGTTGCTGGAAGTTGGCATTGGCCTTGAGGTCCGGATAGGCCTCGGACAGCGCGATCAGTCTGCCGAGCGCGCCGCTCAACTGGTTTTCGGCAGCGGCGACCTGTCCCGGTCCCTGCGCCGACATTGCGGCGTTGCGGGCCTTGACAACGTCGTCGAGCGTGCCGCGCTCGTGCGCGGCGTAGCCCTTCACGGTCTCCAGCAGATTCGGGATCAAATCGTGGCGCTGCTTGAGCTGCACGTCGATGTCGGCAAAGGCCTGGCCGACGCGCTGACTGAGCGCGACCAGACGGTTATATGCGCCAAGCGCGAAGAGAACGAGAATGACGATGACGCCGATAACGATCCAGCCGGTCGACATGGCAAACAACTCCTGAAGGGATTACGAATGCGGGCAGCGTAGACGAAAAATACGTCGCGCGGCAGGGCCGCGGCGCGGGTATCTCCTTGTTGGTCGAGCGCAAGGCGATATTAGTTCAAGGGCAGAGTTAGGTTGGATCGCGACGGTTGCGTGTCCCCGACGCGGTGCAGCGCTCTTGCGCCGCTCCGCAGATCCGGGACACTTAGCGGGACACTTGGATTGTGCCGCTATGGGTTCCGGATCAGCAGCGCTTCGCGGAGCCTGTGCTCGGGCTTAGCGGGACCGCAGACCCGAGCCGCGCAAGCGCGGTCCCGAGCGCGCTGCGCAGCATCCGGGGCACGGAGGCTTCGGCGAAACTAGCCTTCCTCCGTCACCGCGTCGCCCCATCGCCAGCGCCTGGCGCGGGCGTAGTCCGCCTTGGCGCGGCGGGGTACCTTTGCGATGACGAGACCATCAGATGTGCAGAGTTTCGCTGTTACTTCGACCTTGGTGATATCAGGCTGCGCCAGCACGCGGGCGGGATGTTGCGCGACCGGCGCGCGCGTCAGCGCGACATAGATGAATCTCTCGTCCTCGAACGGAAGCTCTGCGCCCTTGATTTGTCTGTGCGCGCGCGAGCGGGGCAGGCGTTGCGTGAAATGACACCAGTCCGGCGCCGCGAGCGGACACTTGCCGTCATGCGGGCAGGGGGCAACGACATGCGCGCCCGACGCGATCAGTTGCTCCCGCAGCGCGATGATCCTGGCATAGCCCGCGGGCGTGCCGGGTTCGACGATCAGCAGCGTGTCGCGGGTCTTTGCCCACATCAGCTCAGTGAGCGCTCTTTGTTCGGCGTCGCTAATCTCGCCGATCATGTAGCTGGCCACCACAAAGTCGGCCGCGTCAGTAGCGGCCAGCGCGGCGCGCGCTTCGCCGCGTTGGTATGTCACATCGCGCAGGCGCACGCCGCCGAGATCCAGCGCCAGCGCGCGCAAGGCGCTGTTGGTATCCAGCAGCGTAAAGGTTTTTAGCGACGAAAATGCTTCGGTCGCGGCCCAAGTCGCCGTTCCCGGCCCGGCGCCGACATCGAGCAGGCTTGCCGGTGCGAAGCCAGGCGTGATCTTGCGGAGCGCGTTCAGACTTGCAGTCACCGCGGCGTAGGTCGCCGGCATCCGCGCCAGCGCGTAGGCGAGCGCATCGGCTTCCGTGCGGATCGCGGCGGAGCCGCCGCCATCGCGGTAGGTCTTTGAGATCAGCGTGGCGCGTTCGGCGGCGTCGTTGCGCGACAGACCTTGCAGCTTGGCTTCGAGCGCAGCTTTCAGTTCGACTGGAAGGTCGGGAGCGGTCATGTATGTCCGTCATGCCCCGCGGAGGCGGGGCATCCAGTATGCCGAGAAATCGAGAGTCATATAAGCAGCACGGCGGCGTACTGGATCATCCGGCGGAGCCTGTCATCGGGCTCGCCGGAGGCGAGACCCGGTGGCGGATGATGACGTCAATAGATGCGACGACGCCTCACGCCACGTGCTGATCGAGAATCTTCACCGCGTCTTCGAGATCGACCGAGACCAGTTGCGACACGCCGCGCTCGGCCATGGTGACGCCGAACAGCCGGTTCATCCGTGCCATCGTGATCGGATTGTGGGTGATGATGATAAACCGCGTCTCGGTCGCAGCGGTCATCTCGTGCAGCAGGTTACAGAACCGCTCCACATTGTGGTCGTCGAGCGGCGCGTCGACTTCGTCCAGCACGCAGATCGGCGATGGGTTGGTGAGGAACACCGCGAAGATCAACGCCAGCGCGGTCAGCGCCTGCTCGCCGCCTGACAGTAGCGACAGCGTCTGCGGCTTCTTGCCGGGCGGCTTGGCGATGATCTCTAACCCGGCCTCGAGCGGATCGTCGCTCTCGATCAGATGAAGGGCTGCCTCGCCGCCGCCGAACAATTCCACGAACAGCCGCTTGAAATGGCCGTTGACGATTTCGAACGAGGTCAGCAAGCGCTCGCGCGCCTCGCGGTTGAGGCTTTGGATGCCTTGGCGCAGCCTCTTGATGGCTTCCACCAGATCGTCGCGTTCCGTGGCGAGCGAGGTGTGCTGGGCTTCGACCTCGCGCAACTCTTCCTCGGCACGCAAGTTTACCGCGCCAAGCCGCTCGCGGTCGCGGCGCAACTTTTCGAGGTTTTCTTCGATCTCGTTAAGCGGCGGCAACTGCGCGCCCGGCTCGATCTCGGCCAGGTTGGCCACGGCTTGCGGCTCGACTTCCAGCATGTCGTGGATTTCGCGCTCAACGTCGGCGAGGCGGCGCTTCGCGCCATCCATGCGCTCTTCGGCACGGGCGCAGGCCTCGCGCGCGCTCGACAGCGCTTCGAGTGAGACCTTGGCCGCGCGGTCGGTTTCCGCCATCACGTTCTCGGCGGTCGCCAGCGCGTCGGCGGCAACGCGGCGGGCGTTTTCAGCGGATTCGATTTCGCCGATCAGCGCGCGGCGTTTTTCCGCGAACAGTGCGGGCGCATTGTCGAGTTCGGCGCGCTCGGCTTTGAGCTCGGTGATGCGGGCTTCGATGGTGGCGATTTGCGAGGCCGCGCTTTCCTTGCGGTTTTGCCATTCGCTCCGCTCCGCGAGAATAGCTTGAAGCCGGCGGTCCGCCAGTTCTGCCTCGCGCGCCAGCGCCTGGGCTTCGGCCCGCACTTGCGCGGCAAGGCGGCGATGACCGTCGATGTCGGTGCGAACCGCGGCGAGCCTGGTTTCGGTGTCGAGGCTCGGCGGCAGTTCAGCCAGCGCCGCGGTCGCGCTCTCATGCGCGCCTTGGGCCTCAAGGCGGTCGGCGTTGAGGCGGCTGTGAGCTTCGGTCAGCGCCGACTTCCGTGCGGCGTGCCGATTGATCTCGCGCTCGGTACTGGCATGGCGTTCGCGCGCGGCGTCGGCCTCGCGCTGCGCGGCGCGCCACGCATCGCGGGCGGAACCTTCCGCTGATGATGCGGCCTTCAGCTCGGCCTCGGCGGCTTCCAGCGCCTGACGCTTGGTGGCCGCATCGATGCGGGCCTGTTCCAGTTCGTTTTCGATATCGACCAGCCGCGCGCGTTCGGCGAGACGCCGTGCAGCGCCAGTCGGCGCATGGGCGGCGGCGACGAACCCATCCCAGCGCCAGACGTCGCCTTCCGGCGACACCAGCCGCTGGCCGGTCTTCAACTGCGATACCAACTCCGCCCCGCGCTCCCTGGCGACGACGCCGATCTGTGCGAGGCGACGCGCCAGTTCGGAGGGCGCATCGACGTGAGCTGCGAGCGCCTCGACCCCCTCGGGCAAAGCGGGGTCGCCCTCGGTCACGCCGGAATTGGTCCAGCGCATCGGCGCCGACGGATCGACCGGCGCATCGAGATCGTCGCCAAGTGCGGCGCCAAGCGCTTTCTCAAATCCCTTGGCGACGGTGACGCCGTCGATGATCGGAGGCCAGAGGTTCTTGGTCTCGCCGTTGACGAGCTTGGAGATCGTGCGCGCTTCGGTCTCGAGCCGTTGCACGCGCTTGTCGGCCTCGTTGAGCGGCGCGCGGCCGGCTTCCAGCTTCTGCCGCGCGGCGACATGGCCGGCTTCGCTCTCCTGCGCCGCCGTTTCGGATTGCGCGAGGTCCTGCTGCGCGGTCTCCATCGCTGCAGCGAGTACTGAGAGGTCGCCTAATCCGCTGGTTTCCTGCGCCAGCTTTTGCTCTTCGTTCCCGACATTGGCGATGTCCTGATCGAGCCGCGCCAGGCGATCGCGGTGGGTACGCACGCTACCCTCAAGCTGGTTGCGCTTGGCGGTGAGGTCGGCAAGAACGGTGGTCAGCTCAGCGAACAGGCGCTCGGCGGCGGCCAGCGTCTCTTCGGCCTCGGACACGCGTCCATCGACGCCGCTGCGTTTTTCAACGCGCGATTTGATCTCTTCTTTTAGTTCCCCGTCTTCGGCGTCGAGGCGCTGCAGCGCCACCTCGGCGTCGGAGGTTTGCTGCTGTTCGCGAGCGATATCAGCCGAAAACTGCGTCAGCCGGCGGTCGAGCTCGGCGACGCGCTCTTTGGCGCGCTCTTCCTCGCGGTCCAGTGTCTCGCGCGCATTGGTGAGCCGCTGCAGTCCGGCCGCAGCACGGGCCTCGGCCTCGCGCAGCGCCGGCAGTTCGGAGGCACGCACCGCCTGGATCCGGGCCGCCTCGGCCTGTTCCCGGGTGCGTTCGGCCATGTCGCGAACGCCGAGGTCGTGGGTATGGGCCGCTTCCGCGACGTCGGAATTGGCCTCCAGCCAGCGCAGGTGAAACAGCGTGGCCTCGGCCTTGCGCACCTTGGCCGCGACTTCGCGGTAGCGGATCGCCTGCCGCGCCTGCTTCTTCAAGCCATCGATCTGTCCGGCCAGTTGCCCGATCACGTCCTCGACGCGGGTGAGGTTGGTTTCCGCCGCCTTGAGGCGCAATTCGGCCTCGTGGCGGCGGGCATGAAGCCCAGCGACGCCGGCGGCGTCTTCCAGCACGCGGCGGCGCTGTTCTGGTTTCGCCTGAATAATCTCACCGATCTTGCCCTGGTGAACCAGTGCCGGCGAACGCGCGCCGGTGGCGGCGTCAGCGAACAGGATCTGCACGTCGCGTGCGCGGACGTCGCGGCCGTTGATCCGATAGACCGAGCCCGCTTCGCGCTCGATCCGGCGCGAGATTTCCAGCGTCTCCCGATCGTTCACGGCCGCCGGTGCGGAGCGATCGGAATTGTCGATCGTCATCACCACTTCGGCGTGGTTGCGCGACGGACGGTTGCCGGAGCCGGCAAAAATCACGGCGTCCATGTCGGCGGCGCGCAGCGATTTGTGCGAGGTCTCGCCCATTGCCCATCGCAACGCCTCGACCAGATTCGATTTGCCGCAGCCGTTCGGTCCGACCACGCCGGTGAGGCCGGGTTCGATCACGAAGTCGGTGGGTTCGACGAACGACTTGAACCCGTGGAGGCGAAGGCGCGTGAGTTTCATGGACACGATACTCTACTGGCAGGGCGCGAATCTCCCTGCCGGGACAATACCATAGAAGGCAATGTCGGTGTGTGGGCGAGTCGCTTCTTGCGACTCTCATGACCGCGACAATGGCGAGGCCGGGGCCGGAGGGCAACCGCCGTCCGGGGCTTTTCCCAAGGCTTTTGCAGGGGTTATGCGGGGCGTATGAGTTCCGGCCCGCCGGGACGCAGAATCAGCTCTTGAGCAGCGCTTTGATTCGCTTGTCGAATTCCTCGAACGAGGTTTCGCCCTTGATCTTCTCGCCATTGATGAAAAAGGTCGGGGTTGAATCAACCTTCAGCACGTCGCTGGCGTACTTCTGATCGGCGGCGATCTTGTCGAGCAGCGCCTGATCCTTGAGGCAATCCTCGACCGCCTGCTGGCTGAGACCGGCCTGCTTGCCGATCCGCGTCAGGGTTTCGGTGGTGTTCTTTAACACCCAATCGTTCTGCTGCCTGAACAGCATGTCGACGACCGCGAAATATTTTCCGGCATCGTCCTTGGCGATGCAGCGCGCCAGCATCGAGCCCGCCGCGGCCTTGATGTCGAGCGGGAATTCGCGGAACACATAACGCACCTTGCCGGTGTCGACATATTCCGACTTGATCTTCGGAAACACGGTTTCGTTGAAGGCCGCGCAATGCGGGCAGGTCATCGACGCAAATTCGGTGATCGTCACCGGGGCGTTGGCGGGGCCGAGCGCCATGTCCGGCAGCGATACGGGCTTCGCAACATCGGACGCGCTTTGCGCCATCGCCTCTGCGATCAGCCGCAGTGGCGAGAGCCCGGCGAGAGCGGCAAGCCCGGTCAGCGACAGGGCGGCGGTGAAGGCGCGGCGCGTGATGATCAACGGTTTGCTCCTTGATCGGCGCGGGATCACGCCTGAACGATAGCCGTTCGCTAGCTTGAAACGACAATTGTGGCAATGGCGGGCCGCGATTGCAGGAGGCGTCAGGCTCAATTTCGCTTGATTGACGCGCCGAGCCGCGCCAATGCGGCCCGCAATTCCTCGTCCTCGACCGAGGACAGGGTTTCCGCAACTTTCGCCACCGCCTTCGCGTCCGGTGCGCGGGAGGCCACAGGCCGATCCCGGCGCGACAGCGGCGCCTGCCGCAGTGCCAGCCGTCCCACCGCGCTCCAGCCGAAGAAGCGGTTGACCCGCTGCAGGATGACGTCGGAGGCGTGCTGGATTTCCAGCGCCATCGGGCCCTCCACCCGCAGCACCAGCGTGGCCGGTTCCTGCGGCTGCCCCTCCACCGGCCGCGGCCACTGGATCTTCAGGGGCTCGGAATGGGCTGATATTTCGGGGCCGGCGATTTCCGACCAGCGCGTGACCAGCTCGCGCGCGGCGAATCCCTGTTTGGCGTAGGCGTCGGAAAATACGTCGCTGAGCAGGACGGAAAGCGGCTTGGCGCTGATCGGACCGGGTTTGGACATCGTTACCCTGTCTTCCAGTCGTTCCGGGGCGCGCTGAAAGCGCGAACCCGAAATCCGGAAGAGTTTTCCTCTTGAGATTCCGGATCTGGACCTTCGGTCTATCCCGGAATGACGCTATATGGCCGCATGACCTTATCAGGCGCGGCCGTCAGGCGAAAGAAAGCCTCTTCCTTCGATCATGATAAAGCTGCAACCGCGCGCCCCGCGTTGCTGCTTGAATGGTACGACCGAAACCGGCGCCGGCTGCCTTGGCGGCCGCCGGCGGGCGAACGCGCCGATCCCTACTCCGTCTGGCTGTCGGAAATCATGCTGCAGCAGACCGGCGTCAAAACCGTGGGGCCGTATTTCGATAAATTTCTGGCGCGCTGGCCGGATGTCGATGCGCTCGGCCGCGCCTCGCTCGACGACGTGCTGCGGATGTGGGCCGGGCTCGGCTATTATTCGCGCGCACGCAATCTGCACGCCTGCGCGGTGGCGGTGTTGCGCGATCACGGCGGCGCGTTTCCCGATACCGAGGAAGGTTTGCGTGCGCTGCCGGGGATTGGGCCTTATACCGCAGCCGCAATTGCCGCGATCGCATTCGGCCGCCGGACCATGCCGGTCGACGGCAATATCGAGCGTGTGGTGTCGCGGCTGTTCGCTGTCGATGAGCCGCTGCCGCAAGCCAAGCCACTGATTCAACAATTGGCGACGACGCTTCTTGGCGCCACCGGCGCCGGGGACGCGAAGTCGCGCGCTCGGGACGCGAAGTCGCGCGCCGGGGATAGCGCGCAGGCGCTGATGGACTTGGGCTCCTCGATCTGTACGCCGAAGAAACCGGTCTGCGCGCTCTGCCCGCTGAACGGCGATTGTGTGAGTCGCGCGCGCGGCGATCAGGAGACGTTTCCGCGCAAGTCCGCGAAGAAAGCCGGCGCACTGCGCTGCGGCGCGGCGTTCGTCGTCACGCGCGGAGATGAGCTTTTGGTCCGCACCCGCCCCGAGAAAGGCATGCTCGGCGGCATGACCGAAGTGCCGACCTCACACTGGCTCGCCGCGCAGGACGACAAGACGGCGCTGAAGCAGGCGCCCACCTTGAAGGGCATTGTGCGCTGGCATCGCAAGGCAGGCGTGGTCACTCACGTCTTCACGCATTTTCCTCTGCAGCTTGTCGTCTACACCGCTAGCATTTCGGCGCGCGCAAGAGCGCCGGATGGAATGCGCTGGGTGCCGATTTCGACGCTCAGGGATGAAGCGCTGCCGAATGTCATGCGCAAGGTGATCGCGCATGGGCTGGGTGACCGATCGCCGCACGCGGATCGCGAACATGATCGGGGCGGTGTTACGTCACGAGCTCAATCGTAACCGCCACGGTGTTGCCCGGCTCGATCTTCTCTTTCGTCCGAACGGCGGCCTTGAGAGGGAGAAGGTAGGCCCCGCGTTTCTTGTCTGGGAAGATCGATGTTTTCCAACTCGTTCGGCCGACCGTCGCGATCACACGGATCGAGCCCCACGCGCTCCTGGAATGTGCTGCAAGACAAGCGATCTCGCTTGATTGTTCGCCGGACAGCGTGATGAAATGCCACGCTCCTGGCCCGTCATAGAGCCAAACCTTGCTTCGTGTCTTGTATCGATGAGGCGTTGATGCAGGCATTTTCTCGCCCCGAAGCATGATATCATGTAGGGCGCTCATCACGCCGTTCGCATCCGTTGACCGGATTGATGTCACACGATGCGACATGGCCGCAACGATAGGCTGGCATCGGTACCGATCGCAAGGCAGGGCTGCGTTGCAGCGCGCATGAGAGAGCGCCTTTGAGAATGCGCTGGGTGCCGATTGCGACCCTCGCCGATGAAGCGCTGCCGAATGTCACGCGCAAGGTGATCGCGCATGGGCCCGGGAAGAAACACCCAGCGTCGTCCCGGCCAGGTTAGCCAGCTAACGTGAGCCGGGACTCTTTCTCCCTCTCCCGTTTTTTACGCCGCGCGCCGCTTCGGCCGATCAAGCCCGCGCCCAGTTTCCAGCATTAGCTTGCGCAGCCAGATCGATCCGGGATCGAACTGGGCCCGTGTCGGATAGAACATGAACTGTTCGTCGAGGCCGGGGTCGAGCGGCGGTGTAACTGCGATCAGCGACAGTGGTTTTGCGAGTGCGGCGATCAGCCTGCTTGGGACGAATGCCACGAGGTCGGTGCGCGCCACGATATGCAGCGCCTCGATATAGCCGGGCACAACGAGCGCAATCCGCCGCTCGACCCCTTTGGTTCGAAGCCAGTCGTCGATCAAGTCCGCGTTCTGGCCACGGATGACGACGGCGACATGCCGGGCTTTCAGGAAAGAATCGCGCCGGCCAAGCTTCGCCCCGATGGGATGGCCGCGCCGCACCGCGAGCGCGTCGCGATCGGTATAGAGGAGCTGCCGGTGAAATCCCTTGAAGGCGTCGCCGATGCTGATCACGAGATCGATCGTGCGCGCAAACTCCGCCGTCATGATTGCGGGGCCGCGCCAGGGCACGATGTCGAGACGGACATTCGGAGCGAGCCGCGCAATCTTCTCCATCAGCGGCGGCACCAGAAGCTCCACCGCAAGATCGGGCATCATCAGGCGAAAGCGCCGCTCGCTGCTGGCGGCATCGAAATCATCGGGAATGAAAAGTCCGCGCACCTGATCGAGCGCCTGCGCCAGTGGCCCGCGCAGCGCCTGAGCCCGTGGCGTCAATTCCATCCGCGCGCCGACACGAACCAGCAAGGGATCTCCGAGCATCTCGCGCAGCCGCTGCAATGCATGGCTCGCGGCCGGCTGCGACAGGCCGATCCGCATCGCGGCCCGGCTGACATTGGCTTCCAGCAGCAGTGCGTCGAGCGCGACGAGGAGGTTGAGATCAAGCGATTTCAAATTCATATAGTGAATATATATCATATTCACTATCGATTGGAAGAATGACAAACCGCAGGCGATGCTCAGCTATCGTTTCACGAACGGAGATGCCGCCATGAGCGCGATAGCCAATAAGAAACTGATGGAAGAGATTTTCGCCGCCGCGGGAAACCCCGATCCCGCGGCGCGCGACCGCTCGTTGTTCGCCGCCAGACTGGCCGATGACGCGAAATGGGTGGTGACCGGACAGTATTCGTGGTCGCGCACGTTCACCGGCAAGCAATCGATCCTGAACGATCTGCACGGTCACGTCCGTTCGCTGCTAGTCGAGCGGGCGCGGACGATTGCGCATCGCTTCATCGCGGACGGCGACCATGTCGTGGTCGAGGCGCGGGGCGAGAACCTCACCAAGGCGGGCGCGCGCTACGACAACGACTATTGTCTGGTGTTCCGGCTGGAAAACGGAAACATCAAGGAGGTCAGGGAATATTGCGACTCGGTGCTGACCGAAAAGGCGCTGGGGCCTTTCCCCGAATCGCGAAAACTTGCCGCGAGTTGAGACTCTCTGTCGTCATTCCGGGGCGCGCGTTAGCGCGAACCTCAGATGTGCAATTGCACATCGGGGAATCTCGCGCGACAACCTCTGGATTCCGGGTCCACGTGTAGACGCGTGGACCCGGAATGACGAATGTGGACGCGCTCACGCCGCCTTGGTCTTGAGATGGCGGAACATGATGCCGCGCGCCTCGTCGTCCATTTCGGCCTTGAAGACAAACTTGTCTTTCAGCGCGATCGCCCGCGGCGCGGCCGGCCTTGCCGAAATCTCATCGACCAACCGTTTCACGTTGGGAAATTTTGCGAATACCTCGTCGCCGAGCACGAACGGTGCCAAGCGTGCCCAGCCCCAGAGCGCCATATCGACGATGGTATAGGTATCGCCGACCATGTAGCGACTTTTGGCGAGATGGTCGTTGAGGATGCCGTAATGACGCTGCGCTTCGAACTGGTAACGGTTGTGCCGGCGAGATAAAGCAGGATCGCGTTGCTGTCGAAAACGAACACGCCGTCATCGTCGATCGCCGGCACCTTGCCGTTCGGATTAACAGCAAGAAATTCCGGCTTGAACTGATCACCCTTGCGGGTGTCGACCGGTACCAGCTCGTAAGGCAAACCGGACTCTTCCAGAAACAGCCCGACCTTGTTGGGGTTCGGCGCGCCATTGAAATAAAATTTGAGCATCAAAATTCTCCCTCGCTTGTTTGTTGCCGAGAAAAACCGGACGCGGCGACGATGCCGCAGGCGATATGTCCATGCTCAAATTTTTGCGAAAAGCGCAAGCGACGAGTTTGTGACCCGGAGTTGCGAGATACGCACGCCTGCGGAGCTGTCGAGTTGGATTGTGGACGCAGCGAGCGCGCATTTCCGCGCTACGATCCGAAATAGAGTAAGCCGCAGATGCTTGCGACGATCAATACAACGCCGGCGCCTCTCATGGCGGTCGCGGAACGAACGGCCGAATGCAAATTCGACGCATGGATCGCCTGCTCGGATCGGCGCGCATAGCCCTGGACGATGGTTTGCTGATTGAAATTGCTGTTCGCGTCCAACGCATCGGACAAGCCCGCGCAGATCAGCAGGATGCCTAAGATGCCGAGACCGGCAAACCCCAGCAGCGCGAAGACCAGCATTGGAAACAGGCCGATCAGGAAGATCGGCAGCAGCGGCAACAGCAGCAATGCCTCAGATTGCCTTCGCATCGGAGATCGCTCGACGCAATCAATAACGTATGTCGAGTTTAGTCTCTGCCTCAGCGTGCAATCAAGATGAAAAGGGCGTATCGACCGGCGGAACTCAGCCCGCCGCCATCCCGGATCGGATTTCGGCGCGCAGCTCGTCGATCAGCCGCAGGCCCTTCTTGGTCTCGATGTGCCAGAAGGTCCAGCCGTTGCAGGCGCCGGATCCTTGCGCCACCGCGCCGATGCGGTGGATCGAGCCGACCTTGTCGCCGAGCATGATGGCGCCATCGGCGCGGACCAGGGCGCCGTGGCGTTTCCTGGAATCGACCAATTTGGTGCCGGGCGAAATCATGCCGCGTTCGATCAGCTCGGAGAACGCCACCCGCGGCGCGTCGCGCGCGGTCATGAACGGCGCCAGAGTTGCTTCCGGCAGCGGTTCGATCGCGGCGATGCGAGCTTCCGCCGCGGTCGCATAGGTCTGATCGCGTTCGAAACCGATGTAGCGGCGGCCGAGACGTTTTGCGACGGCGCCTGTGGTGCCGGTACCGTTGAACGGATCGATCACGAGGTCGCCGGGCTTCGATGACGACAGCAGCACCCGCGCCAGCAGCCCTTCGGGTTTCTGCGTCGGGTGAACCTTCTTGCCGTCCGTGCCCTTGAGGCGTTCCTCGCCGGTACACAGCGGGATCAGCCAGTCGGAACGCGCCTGCACGTCCTCGTTGGCGGCTTTCAAAGCCTCATAGTTAAAGGTGTAGCCCTTGGCCTTTTCGTCGCGCGCGGCCCAGATCATGGTTTCGTGGGCATTGGTGAAACGGCGGCCGCGGAAATTCGGCATCGGATTGGTCTTGCGCCAGACGATATCATTGAGGACCCAGAAGCCGAGGTCCTGCATGATCGCGCCGACGCGGAAAATGTTGTGGTAGGAGCCGATTACCCACAACGTCGCCGACGGTTTCATGACGCGGCGGCAGGCGAGCAGCCAGGCGCGGGTGAAATCGTCGTACGCACCGAACGATGAAAACTTGTCCCAGTCATTGTCGACGGCGTCGACATGGGATTCGTCGGGACGCTTGAGATCGCCTTTGAGCTGCAGGTTGTACGGCGGATCTGCGAATACCAGGTCGACCGAACCGGCCGGCAATTTCGACATCCCGGCGACGCAATCGCCTACGACGATACGGGTACTCGGATCGGACTCAAATTTAGTGCGGGGCGCCTTTGCAGACGCCCCGCGATGCGACACAACCATGACTCAAACACTCTGACTCAGGCGACGCTGTCGGCGACGCGGGACTAAACAACCGACTGGCGATACATTGACCGGGCAAAGTAAAAATCGACTTAATCGATGATGTCATCGAACGAGATTGAGCGGTTCCTGCACTAGGCAATTTTTGCCGGGCAGGTTATTGATTAATGGAATGGAAATTTTACGTCTCTGCCGCGTTGGGTGTCAGCGAGTGCGCTGCAAGCAAGCCGGAATGAGGGAAAAACCGCCATGCGTTACGATGATTTCCGCCGCAGCGACGACATCGAAGACCGTCGCGGCGATGATGGCGGCGGAATGGGCGGTGGAGGTGGTTTCGGCATTCCGATGGGCGGCGGTGGGCTCGGCATCGGCACTATCATCGTGCTCGGCCTTGTCGGCTACGCGTTAGGCATTGATCCGCGCATCCTGATCGGCGGCGCGGAAATTTTCACCGGCGGCGGCCACGCGCCGAGCTATGAAACCGATCGCAGGTCCGGGCCCGCCAAGACCGGCGCGCCCACCGACGAAATGGGCAGCATGATCTCCGGCATCCTCGGCGAGATCGACGATCGCTGGAGCGAGATCTTCAAGGCCAGCGGGCAATCCTATACGGGTCCGCGCATCGTGCTGTTTCGCAACGCGACCAATGGCGGGCGCTGCGGCATGGCGCAGGCGGCGATGGGACCGTTCTACTGCCCGCCGGACAAGACGATTTTTCTCGATACCGGATTTTTCCGTCAGGTCGAGACTCGGTTTCACGGCTGTTCGGGCAATGCCTGCAAGTTCACCGCGGCCTATATCATCGCCCATGAAGCAGGGCATCACGTCCAAAACCTGCTCGGCATCCTGCCGCGCGTGACGCGGCTGCAGCAGCAGGTTGGCAGCAAGGCGGAAGCCAATGCGCTACAGGTGAAGGTCGAGTTGCAGGCGGATTGTCTGTCAGGCGTCTGGGTCAACCGCGAGGAAAAGAAGCGTCCGGGATTCCTTGAGGCCGGTGATATCGACGCGGCGCTGAGGACGGCATCCGCGATCGGTGACGATACGCTGCAGCGGCAAGCCACGGGGAGGGTGGTGCCGGATTCGTTCACCCACGGCTCCGCCGCGCAAAGGAAGCAATGGTTCATGACCGGGTATCAGCAGGGCACGGTGCAGGCCTGCAATACGTTCGGCGCAAGTTCGCTGTAGCGGATCGGCGTCATTCCGGGCGCGCTGAAGCGCGAACCTCAGATCTGCAATTGCACATCGGGGAATCTGGTGCCTAACTCATGAGATTCAGGATCAGTCCGCTTCGCGGCCTGTGCGGAACGACAGACGAAGGTTCGTAATGTCCTCACTCGATGAATCAAAACAATTCGTGCCGCTCAACATCGCGGTGCTGACGATTTCCGACACGCGCTCGCTTGAGGATGACAAATCCGGAACGACGCTGTCGGAACGGCTGATCGCGGCCGGCCATATGCTCGCGGCGCGCGAGATCATCGTCGACGACGTCGACGCTATCCGCATCGTCATCAGAAGATGGATTTCCGATCCGGGCGTCGACGTGATCATCACGACCGGCGGCACCGGCTTCACCGGCCGCGATGTGACGCCGGAGGCGATCGAGCCGCTGTTCGAAAAGCGGATGGATGGCTTCTCGATCGCATTTCACATGCTGAGCTACGCCAAGATCGGCACATCGACGATCCAGAGCCGCGCCACCGCGGGTGTCGCGGGTGCAACGTTTATCTTTTGCCTGCCGGGATCGCCGGGCGCCTGCCGCGATGGGTGGGATGGGATCCTCGCTGCCCAGCTCGACTACCGAACGCGGCCCTGCAATTTCGTCGAGATCATGCCGAGGCTGGATGAACATCTGCGGCGCCCGAAGGCAAAGGGCGCGTCGGCATAATCGATTCGCCCCTCAGGCCACCATGATCCGGCTGCGCAGCAGCGTGCGCGACGAGCGGCCGAGCTGCCGGAGCAGCCGGGCCTCGGAGCGGCGGGCATCCGGCGCGTAGCCTCCGAGCCGGTCGTAATGGTCCCGTGCGATCAACAATCCCTGATCCGCCGACGGCCCTGCAATCATCCGCGCGACAAATTTGAAACCGTCGCGCAGGCGCGTATCGGCATAGGGCGAGCGGGCGTAGCGGAAGATACCGGCGCGCGGGCGGCCGCTGATCGCGACGCCCTGGATGAATTGCGCGGTCTCATCGATCCAGCCGCTATCCAGTACGGCCCCCGCATGCAGAAACATCAGCCACGGCGAGCGGGCCTGCCGGGCGCCGGCCGCCAGTGCCGCCGCATGCGATCCCTCAAACCGCAAGAAGCGGCAGCCCGCGACATCGGCGACTCGCTCAATCACGCCGGTGCCGGCCCGATCGACCAGCAACACCTCGCGCACTACGCCGGCCGCAACGCCCGGCACCAGCGCCGCCAGAGTGGCGACGGCGGGCTGTTCGACGCCTTCGGTGGGGATGATGACGCTCAGCATTGACGGCTCTTCGATGCCTCAAGGGGAAGAAAACGCCGCACTGTTATCACCTTGTCGTATTCGGAGTGCAGCTTTTTGCGGCAATACCGAGCCGCTGGACCAGCTCACGCGATAGCCGTTCAGGGGTGACGGCTGTTCATTGTTCTTGATTTGTTCTCATGGCGTGCTATGGTCGCACCATGAGTCGAGCATCCTCTCATGCCCTCAAGCACCCGCCGGTCACGGCGCCCTCCGAACCGGCGGGTGCACCTTCTCCTTTTCCCGAACTGGCGGTGGCGATCGAGCGCGAGCGGCGGCGAGGCCGCGGCGCGCAAACCAACGAGAGCGGCCGCTTCGAGGCTGAAGCGCGCGTCGCGTTCGACGACGGCTGGCAGAGCCTCGATGAACTGCCGCCGTTCAAGACCACGGTCGCGG